>Ga0310696_10010329_pt1 | contig 10749 bp, 12 predicted proteins | sample AusTroGonzalo_MG_4_FD_203885 | JGI IMG/M metagenome (GOLD analysis project Ga0310696, IMG submission 203885) | Bovine rumen microbial communities from tropical cattle in Woodstock, Queensland, Australia - Gonzalo_02 (v2) (version 2) | ecosystem: Host-associated > Mammals > Digestive system >... | reverse complement strand
GCAGTTCTTCGGCGAACGGTTTGCCAGCCCCGCCTTGAAGATCGCCGCCGCCGCGATCGTCTTCATCTTCCTGATCCCCTATACCGCCTCGCTTTACAACGGGCTCTCCCGCCTCTTCCAAATGGCGTTCAGGATCGACTATACCGTCTGTATCATCGTGATGTCGGTGCTCACCTGCGCCTACGTCGTGCTCGGCGGCTATATGGCGACCGCGATCAACGACTTTATTCAGGGGATCATTATGCTGATCGGGATCGTCGCCGTGATCGCGGCGGTGCTCCACGGGCAGGGCGGCTTTACCGCCGCGCTTGAAAAACTCGCGCAGGTCCCCGCCGAGACTCCGGGCGTCTTCAACTCCTTCTTCGGTCCCGATCCCTTCTCGCTGTTCGCCGTCATCATCCTGACCTCGCTCGGCACCTGGGGGCTTCCGCAGATGGTCGGCAAGTTCTACGCCATCCGCGACAGCCGCTCGATCCGCACCGGCACGGTCGTTTCGACGGTCTTCGCCCTGATCGTGGCGGGCGGGTGCTACTTCCTCGGCGGCTTCGGTCGGCTCTTTGACGTCGACGTCGCCGCACAGGGCTACGACGCGATCATTCCCGCCATGATCTCGACGCTCCCCGACTTCCTGATCGGCGTCGTCGTGATCCTCGTCTTCGCGGCTTCCATGTCGACCCTGTCCTCGCTCGTTCTGACTTCGTCCTCGACCCTCACCCTCGACCTCATCAAGGGCTCCTTCGTAAAGAAGATGCGCGAGAAGAGACAACTCCTCACGATGCGGATCCTGGTCGCCGTGTTCGTCGCAATCTCGGCGGCGATCGCCATCTTTCAGTACAAGAGCGGCGGAAGCGTCAAGTTCATCGCGCAGATGATGGGTCTCTCCTGGGGCGCGCTCGCCGGTTCCTTCCTCGCTCCCTTCCTCTACGGTCTGTGGTGGAAGCGGACGAGCAAAGCGTCGGTCTGGGTCAGCTTCGCTTTCGGGTGCGTCAATATGTGCCTCAATATGTTCGCCCCCGCGATCTATCCCGCCTGGCTGCAATCGCCGATCAACTGCGGCGCGTTCACGATGCTCGCGGGTCTTGTGATCGTCCCGATCGTCAGTCTGTTTACTCCGAAACCCGATCAGACGAAGGTCGGCGAGATCTTCGATTCGCTCAACCGCGACGAGACCTTCGCCATCCCCGCCGCCGAAGAGAGTGCCGCGGAGGAAGAGACCGCCGCCGTGAAAGAGTAAGAAAACCTTATTTCAGCGCCGCCGCCCCTTGACAGGGCGGCGGCGCTATGCTATAATCTGTTTGTCGATGTTCCGACCGAAAGGGGGGTGGTTTTGATGAAAAATGAAAGAATGATCCGTCTGTCCACGATCTCCGACGTGCGCGAGTTCGTCGAGATCGTCACCGCTTCCGCCCGTCACGAGATCGATCTCGCGAGCGGACGGTACGTCGTGGACGGAAAATCCATTATGGGGATTTTCAGTCTCGACCTCTCCAGCCCGATCAAGATGACGGTGCACGGAGACCACGCCGAGGAACTTCTTGAGAAGCTTCAGAAGTTCGTCGTGAAGGACTGACGTCAAAAAGAGCCCGTTCCGCATAACGGAACGGGCTCTTTTTCATTATTGTCCCGCAGGGACTCGTCACCTGCGGCGCGGTTTTCAGTGCGCCGCAGGTCGTTTCTTATCCTTCCGCCCACTTGAGCGAGCGCTCGACGGCGCGTTTCCACGCCTGCATTCTGGCTTGTCTCCACGCCTCGTCCCGGGTCGGCTCGATCCGCGTTTCCTCCGAGATCAGGGAAGCGACCTCTTTTTCGGATTTGTAGAGCCCGATCCCGATCCCGGCGAGCGCGGCGGCGCCGAACGCGGTCGACTCGATACAGGCGGGGCGCACGACGGGGATCCCGAGCAGATCGGCTTGATATTCCAAAAGGAAACGGTTGGCGGACGCGCCGCCGTCGACCCGCAGTTCGGGGATCTTTTCGCCCGTCACGCTCTCCATCAGCGAGATCATCTCGGCGGTCTGGTACGCCATCGATTCAAGGGTCGCGCGGACGACGTGATTCCGGTTGGTCGCGCGGGTGATCCCGATGAGCAGCCCACGCGCTGACGGATCCCAGTAGGGGGCGCCGAGTCCGGTAAAGGCGGGAACGAGAAACACCCCGGCGGTATCCTCGACCTTGCGGGCGAGTTTTTCACTCTCCGCCGCCGTTTTGATCAATCCGAGCTGATCGCGGAGCCATTGGATCGCTGAGCCGCAGACGAAGACCGAACCCTCGAGCGCGTAGTTGACCCGTTCTCCGATCTGCCATGCGACGGTGGTGATCAGCCCCTTCTCCTGTTCGACCGGGGCAGTCCCGGTATTCATCAGAAGAAAGCCGCCGGTGCCGTAGGTGTTTTTCAAGGTCCCGGGCGTATGGCAACCCTCGCCGAACAGCGCCGCCTGCTGATCCCCCGCGATCCCGGTGATCGGAATGCCCGCCCCGAGCACGTCGGGGTCGGCGTAGCCGAAAAGCCCCGAAGAGGGAAGCACCGTCGGCAGGATCGCGCGCGGGATCCCGAACAGATCGAGCAGTTCGTCGTCCCAAGAGAGAGTATGGATATTGAAGAGCATCGTCCGGCTGGCGTTGGTGACGTCGGTCGCGTGGACGCGCCCCCCGGTCAGTTTCCAGAGCAGCCAGCAGTCGACCGTCCCGAAGCAGAGTTCGCCCCGTTTCGCCCGTTCGAGCGCGCCGGGGACGTTCCCGAAAATCCATTCGAGTTTGGTCGCCGAGAAGTAGGGGTCGGGGAGCAGTCCGGTCTTTTTGCGGATCAGGTCGGCGTACCCCTTCGCCCGCAGTTCCTCACAGCGGCTTGCGGTGCGGCGGCATTGCCACACGATCGCGCGGCAGATCGGCGCCCCGGTCTTTCTGTCCCAGACGATCGTCGTCTCGCGCTGATTGGTGATCCCGATCGCGGCGACGTCGCGCCAGGTCGCGCCCGTTTTGAGCAGCGCCTCGGAGGCGACGCCGATCTCTGACGACCAGATCTCCATCGGATCGTGCTCGACCCACCCCTCGCGGGGGAAGTATTGCGGGAACTCGTGCGCGGCGGACGCGACAAGCGTCCCTTTATCGTCGAAGAGGATGCAGCGGGAACTCGTCGTCCCCTGATCCAACGCCATCAGATAGTTCGGCATAGTGCGATCCTTTCCCGGGGGTGATCCCGAGGTTTTTTGAGGGGGCGAAAACGGGGACTCGACGCAATGGGCGACGGTCCCCGTTTTTCACTCGATTTCGACGTTGACTTTTTTGCCTTCGGTGTTCCCGGCGGCTTTCATCAGACTGCGGATCGCGCGCGCAATGCGCCCTTTCCGTCCGATGACCATACCGGTATCGTCGTCCGCGACGCGCAGAACGAGCGTCACGTCGTTGCCCTCGACGGTCTCCTCAACGGTGACGGCGTCGGGCTTATCGACGATCGCGCGGGCAATGTCGGCAAGTACCTGTTTCAGATCCATTCCGATACCACCCGTTTCAGTCGGCGGCTTTCTTCAGGAGCGATCTGACGGTTTCGGTCGGCTGCGCGCCCTTCTTGATCCAGTCGTTTGCACGCTCGACGTCGACCTTCAGTTCGATGGGATCCGAGAGGGGGTTATAGTACCCGAGTTCCTCGATGAATCTCCCGTCGCGGGGCGAACGCTCGTCGGCGACGACGATGCGGTAGCTCGCGTTCTTCTTGCTTCCGGTTCTTCTGAGTCTGATTCTGACCATTTTTCGTTTCCTCCAAAAAAGTTTTTATATTTGATTTTATCAAATCCGTTTGAAAAGTGGGGAAGACGCTTTGCGTCAGACCCCGAATCTGCCCATACCGGGCAGGCGCATCCCCCGTTTGCCGGAGAATTGCTTCATCAGTTTCTTCATCTGATCGAACTGTTTGAGCAGGCGGTTGACGTCCTCGACGGTCGTTCCGCTGCCGCGCGCGATCCGACGGCGGCGCGATCCGCCGATCACCGAGGGATCCGTCCGTTCCTGTTTCGTCATCGAGAGGACAATCGCTTCGGTCTTCGCGGTCTGCTTTTCGTCGATGTTCGCGTCTTTGAGCGCGCTCGCGTTCACGCCCGGCATCATCCCGAGGATCTGTTCGAGGTTGCCCATCTTTTTGAGCTGCCGGAGCTGGATCAGGAAGTCCTCGAGCGTAAAGGTCTGCTCGCGCATCTTCTTTTCCATCTCGGCGGCGGTCTTCGCGTCGTACGCCGCCTCCGCCTTCTCGATCAGCGACAGCACGTCGCCCATACCGAGGATCCGGGACGCCATCCGGTCGGGGTGGAACTGCTCGATCATATCGAGTTTCTCGCCGGTTCCGATGAACTTGATCGGTTTTCCGGTGACGTAGCGCACCGAGAGCGCCGCGCCGCCGCGGGTGTCGCCGTCGAGTTTGGTCAGTACCACGCCGGAGAGTTCCAGCCGTTCGTTGAAGGTCTTCGCCACGTTGACGGCGTCCTGTCCCAGCATCGCGTCGACGACGAGCAGGATCTCGGTCGGTTCGACCGCGTCGCGGATCTTTTCGAGTTCCTCCATCAGATCCTCGTCGACGTGGAGGCGTCCCGCCGTATCGAGAAACACCATATCGTAGCCGTTCTTTTTCGCGTGCTCGACCCCGGCTTTCGCGATCTCGACCGGATTGACCTTGTTCCCGAGCGAGAAGACCGGGATCCCCGCCGCCTCTCCGACGATCTTCAACTGGTCGATCGCGGCGGGACGGTAGACGTCGCAGGCGACGAGCAGGGGATTTTTCCCCTTGCTCTTCATCAGTTTGGCGATCTTGGCGGCGTGGGTCGTTTTACCCGCGCCCTGAAGACCCGCCATCATGACCACCGTCGGGGGTTTGGGCGAGATCTCGAGTTTCGCCGTCTCGCTTCCCATCAGTTTGATGAGTTCCTCGTTCACGATCTTGACGATCTGCTGCGCGGGGAGAAGACTTTCAAGGACTTCGCTTCCGACGGCGCGTTCGGTCACGTCGGAGATAAAGTCGCGCACGACCTTGAAGTTCACGTCGGCTTCGAGCAGGGCGCGCTTGACTTCGCGCATCCCCTCGCGGACGTCGGCTTCGGTCAGTTTTCCTTTGTTGCGGAAACGCTTGAACGCGTTTGCCAGTTTTTCGGTCAGACTCTGGAACACGGCGTTCCTCCTATCAGATAATCGAGACGATCGATGCGGCGTCGCCGACGATCTTCAATGCGGCGTTGCGGGCGGCGGGATCGGAGGATTCCGAGAGGGTAGAGGCGAGACAGCCGATCTCCTCGGCTTTTTCCCTGATCCCGGCGAAATGGGCGGCAAGCCCGAGTTTTTCCTCGTAAAAGCGGAGGTCCTCCTCCGCGCGTTTGACCGTCTGGCGCACCCCCTGGCGGGAGATCCCTTCGCTCTCGGCGATCTCGGAGAGAGACAGATCGTCGCAGTAATACTGCGCGGTGATCCGGCGCGCCCGTTCGGTGAGAAGTTCGCCGTAAAAGTCGAGCAGATACCCGACCGTCATATCCTTTTCAAACACGGCTGCCTCCTCTCCGGAAAAACGGTGTAAACCGATTTGCTTTACAAGTATAGCATACCGCCGCCGATCTGTCAAGCGTTTTTTCTTTTTTTCTGCGGAAAAACGCGCCGGCTTATCGGCTTTTTTGAAAAACCTCTTTTTTTTTCGGAAAAACCCTTGCATTTTATAAAATAATGTGATAAGATAGATTGGTAAAAAAATAAGGCGCCCGGTCGGGCTTCCTCGCCGCACCCTCTCAGTCGGCGACGTCGTCCGTCAAACCGCTTTGTTTTAATTATTTGGAGGTGGCATAATGCCGAATATCAAATCCGCGAAGAAACGCGTGCTCGTGACGCAGGCGAAGACCCTGCGGAACAAGATGATCAAAAGCCAGCTGAAGACCGCGATCAAGAAGTTCGATCTGGCGGTCGAATCCGGCAATAAGGAAGAGGCGTCCGCGGCTTACCGCTTCGCCGTCAAGCGCGTTGATCAGGCGGTCGCCCACGGCGTGCTCCACAAGAACGCCGCCGCGCATCGCAAGAGCGCCTTTACCCTCAAGTTCAACAAAATGGCGTAAGCCAAACAAAAAAGAGCCGACGGATCGACCCACCGTCGGCTCTTTTTCTCGTTTGCGAAGCGAACATATCGAATGCGAGTTAACGAGCATATCTCGAACGCGAGCCTGCGAGCGTATATCGAATCGAGCGGAGCGAGATATATCGACGTGCTTTTGCGCCTTCGGCGCTCGATATGTCCCGCGGACTCGATATGTGCTTCGCACTCGATATGCCGCGCGGGGCGCGGCTCGATATGTCGCTACGCGACGAGAACGGGAGAATTACTCCCGGAACTCCCGCAGCAGCGACACCCGCTTCGTCGAGTAGCGGTACGCCATCTCGAAATCGCCGAGTTCCCGGTAGCAGGTCTCGGTGTCGGAATAGACGCGGTAGAGGAAGTACGGGTCGAGTTCACCCGTGCTTTTTTTGTCTTCGAGGGCGAGCAGGATCGGGAGCGCCTCGCGGTAGCGGCGATTCGCGATCAGATCCCGCGCCTCGCGGTGAAACTTGACCGTCTCGCGGTTGCAGGGGATCCCCTCTTCGTCGGTCAGGTAGAGATAGGCGTTATAACCGATCGCTTTTTCCGCGTTCGCGAGGTATTCGTCGCGCTTGACCTCCCATTTCGGGCTTTCGGGCGATTTGGCGACGGCGCGGCAGAGTTCGCACCGCGCGAGGATCCAATCGGACGGAAGGACCGTGCGCTCGGCGTACTCCTTCGCCTCCCGGACGTAGTCGGGGATCTTTTTGAGATTCCCGCTCCGCATCGCCCGCTCGGCAAGTCCGAGAGACGCCGCCGCGGCAAGATACGCGACCTCGTCGCGCACCCCCTCGGGCGGGAGTTTTTCAATCTGCCGGAGACAGTCGGCGTAATGTCCCGCGGCGTAGGCGCCGCGGAGAGAGGGAAGAGCCTCTTTTACGGCGAAGGCGGCGAAATCGTCCTCCTCCGAGACGAGGTAAGCGACCGGCACCGAGAGGGCTTCCGCCACGGCGCGGAGGGTATCGAGAGAGGGAAGACAATCGCCCCGTTCGATCCGACAGATCAGATTGCGCGTTACGTTTTCTCCGGCGACCTCGCGCTGGGTCAGACCGAGTTCGCGCCGACGGCGGCGGATCTTTTCGCCGACCGTCATCGTTTTGCGAAGATCGAGTTGCCCCGGGCGTCGATCCCGACCCAGAGGGGCATCTCGGAGAAGACGAAGCGTTTGACCGATTCACAGCCGAGATCGTCGTAGGCGATCACGGTCGAGGACAGGATGTGTCCCGCCGCGAGCGCTCCGCCGCCGCCGAGGGCGCAGAGGTAGGCGGCGCCGTTTCGTTTCAGCGCTTCGTAAACGGCGGGAGAACGGTCGCCCTTTCCGATCGTGAGTTTCAGCCCCAGATCGGAGAGCCGCGGCAGATACGGGTCCATCCGCGACGAGGTCGTCGGACCGCACGACCCGACGGCAAGTCCGTTTTTGGACGGGGTCGGACCCGCGTAGTAGATCGCCGATCCCGCAAGCGGGAAGGGGAGAGGTTCGCCCGCGTCGAGCGCGGCGAAGATCCGCTTGTGCGCGGCGTCCCGCGCCGTGTAGACCACCCCCGAGAGCAGGATCTCTTCACCCGCGGCGAGGTCGCCCACCCAGGCGGAAAGATCGTTTGTGTCAAGACGTTTCATTTTTTCCTTTCGGCGTTTGGCGCCGTCCTTTTTCTTTTTCGGTTTATCCGCCCGGCTGCAGAAGCAGTTCGGGCACCCGCCCGACGATCACCGTTTCGGCGGCGGGGAAGGACCGTTTGATCTCGCGCGTCACGTTCCGCCCGGGAAGCAGGACGGTGACGGCTGCGGTGGTCTCGAGGATCACGCGATGGAGCGTCTGGTTGATCCCGACCGACCTGAACTCGCTCCGGATATCGGTCACGAGCGCGTAGGACAGGAGGACTTTGAAAGTGAGATTCGCCCCGCGCCCCGAAAGCCACGCCGAGCCGGTCAGATTTCCCGACGGGATCGTTATTTTTCCGCGGGCGGAAAGCGTCTCGCGCAGTTTCGTCTGAAAGCGGGCGGAGAGGGCGGAGAGCGCGCCCGGGACGGTCGTGACCGAGGTGATCGTGCCGTCCTCGGCGCGGCTGATCGTGACGATCCCCGCCGCGAGGTCCTCGTCGTCGGAAAAGGCGTTTTCCAGCGCCGTTGCCGCCGCCTCGGAGAGAAGCGTTTCGGCTTGATCGGCGGCGACCGACTCGAGCTGTCGGTGCAGCGCCCCCGAAAGACCCGAAAGAAGCGCGACGGTCAGCGCGAGGATCGGCAGAACGAACGTAGAGAAGCGTCGGTTCGCCCCGTTCTTCTTTTTGCGCCGCCTTTTGATGGAAAAAGTCATACCGTTCGCTCCGATCTCCCGCGAAAAACCGCGGGTCGGAACATCCTATGACGCGTCCCTCCGTTCTATGCCGTCAGCCCTTTTTCGGCTTGACCTCCGAGAGCGGGTTGCTGTCCATCGCCTGTTTCATCCCTTCGTCCGAGACGTGGGTGTAGATCTGCGTCGTGTTCAACTGTTCGTGACCCAGAACGTCTTTCAGCACCCGGATATCGACCTTCCCGGTCTGGTACATCAGGGTCGCGGCGGTGTGCCGCAGTTTGTGCACCGAGAGCCCCCGGTTCGAGAGCCCCGCCTTGTCGAGATAGCGGTAGACCATCCATTGAACGGTCTTGATCGAGATCCGCTGGATCCGCGAAGAGAGGAAGAGGGCGTCGGTATTCTTCTTTTTCGGATCCTCTTCCAGCCGTTCGGGAAGATAGGCGCGTATCGCGTTCTTGCAGGCGTCGTTCAGGTAGATCATCCGCTGTTTCGCCCCTTTTCCGGTGACGCGCAGGGAGGTGAGTTCCGGGTCGATATCGGAGAGGTCGATCCCGACGAGTTCCGATACCCGCATTCCGCAGTTGAGGAACAGCGTGATGATGGCGTAGTCGCGGACGCGGGTCTTCGATTCAAGGTCGTTTTCCACCGCGGCGAGCAGTCGGCGGCTCTCCTCGAGGTTCAAGAACTTGGGGAGCGCGTTCCGCTTTTTCGGACCGTCGATGTCGGCGGTCGGATCGTGCGAGATGAGGTGCTTCTTTGCGTAGAGATATTTGAAGAAGGAGCGGAGCGCCGAGAGTTTGCGCATCTTCGCCGCCGCGCCGTTTCCGCGCTGCTGATCGACGTAGAAAAGAAACCGGTAGATCGTCTCGGTCGTCACCTTTTCCATATCGGCGACGCCGATCCCCCGGATGTCGATCTCGGTAAACTCCTTCGAGTTCACGTCGATCTTCCGGTCGCTCGCGATCAGGTAGCGGAAAAACATCCGCAAATCGGACAGGTATTCGCAGACGGTCTGTTCGCTCTTTCCCTCGATGACCGATTTCTGCGACGCGTAGTCGATCGCGATCGCGGGGAAGAGTTCCATCTCCGAACCGTGAAGGGTCAGGACAGCCACGTTTTCGCTTCCTTTCTTTTTCATCTGTTTCTATTATACTACAAAACCGAAATTTTTAGTGAATAAAATGTAAACGAATTGTTTTTCACCTTGTTTTTTGAAACGGGGCAGGGTACAATGGGAACAGAATCCCCGGGGAGGAATCAAAATGGGTTTCTGGAAGAAGAACTCCTATTCGGTCGTGCGCCTGTTCGTCATTCAGATCGGGATCGCGATCTTCGGTTTGGTGCTGTCGTTTGCCGTGTCGGCGGCGTTCCGCAATCGGAACGAGGACGCCGCTCTGCTGATGGTCAGCCTTTTTTCGGTTTTGTTCTACCTCTTCCTCCTCTACTCGGTCGCCTGGGAGATCGGCGGTAAAGAGCGGATCCGCGTCGACGCGGTGCACGGAAAGTTCTGCGGAGGCAAGGGCTTCCTTCTTTCGCTCCTTGCCGAGATCCCGAACCTCGTCTTCATTCTCCTGATGCTGATCGGCGGGATCGCCTTCTACACCGGTGCGACGACCGCCGGAGCGCGTATCTTCGGCGTCGGTTATCTCCCCGAAAACTTCCTTCATTCCATGTATATCGGCATCCTGAAGAATCTGCAGAACGCGACGGGGCTCGTTCAGGACGAGTCTCCCGCCTACTACCTCGTCGCCGCGCTGTTTTTCCTCGCGTCGACCCTGCCCGCGATCCTGGTGACCGGCTTCGGTTACTGGATGGGCGTGAACGAAAAGCGGATCATCCCCGCGAAGCGCGCCGATCCGAACCAAAAGAACTGATAGCGCATAGACGGCGTTTGCCCCCCATATCCTGTACCAATCGGGAATGGGGGTTCTTTTTATGCCGCACGGATGGGTCGCTCGCCGCTTTCTTTTGCTCGGTCTTTCGGTTCTTCTCCTTCTTTTCGCCGCGGGACGGCGGGGAAGCGCGGCGGTCGTCGAAGCGGCGGCGTCGCCCCCGCCCGTCGTCGTTCTTGATCCGGGACACGGGGGATCCGACGGCGGCTCGACCGGTGTGAACGGCGTCCATGAGAAAGACCTGAACCTTTCGATCGTCCTGCTTCTTGCCGATCTCTTGCGCGCCGAGGGGGTCGAGGTCGTCCTGACCCGTGCGGACGACCGCCTCCCGATCACAGAGGAACAGGATCGTTCGGGGCACCGGAAACGGTGGGACGTCGACAACCGGATCGCCTTTACCCGCCTCTATCCCGACGCCCTCTACGTCAGTATCCACATGAACTCGTTTCCCGTCGAAAAATATCTCGGCTTGC
>Ga0310696_10010327_pt1 | contig 10751 bp, 8 predicted proteins | sample AusTroGonzalo_MG_4_FD_203885 | JGI IMG/M metagenome (GOLD analysis project Ga0310696, IMG submission 203885) | Bovine rumen microbial communities from tropical cattle in Woodstock, Queensland, Australia - Gonzalo_02 (v2) (version 2) | ecosystem: Host-associated > Mammals > Digestive system >... | reverse complement strand
TCGACCGACTCGCACAGGCGGAACTGCACGCGGGCGCGGTTCAGGTTCTGCTCGGGCTGCGACGTCTTGAAGTAGACGTTGCCGGCGAGATAGTCCTGGAAGAAGCGCAGGCCCAGCTCGAACGGCAGCAAGCGGATCGAGTCGTAGAGGTACGCGCGGTCGGCGTCGGTGAGGAAGGAGCCCGCCTCGCGCATGTATCCCTTGCAGAACGCAGTCGCGAGGTCTTCGTCGAACACGACCTTGGCGAGGTTCGTCTCCTCTTCGCCGGCGGGGTTGCAGATCGAGCGGAGCGCATCGCCGAAGTCGAGGTGGATGAGTCCCGGGCTCACGGTGTCGAGGTCGATCATCGCCGTGCCCTTGCCGGTCACGTCGTCGATCATGATGTTGTTGACCTTCGGGTCTCCGTGGAACATGCGCTTCTTGAGCTCGCCCTTCTTCTGCGCCTTCTCGAGGCAGAGCGCGAGGCCGCGGCGCTCCTCTATGAACTTCGCGAGGCGCTTCGCCTCCATCGAGGACTTCAGGAGCTCCTTCGCCTCCTTGGACTTGAGCGTCTGGTCGTACTTCTTGAGGTATCCGCTCGTGATGTGGAAGCCGGGGAGCGGGTCCTTGATCTCCTTGGGGTCCATGTCGCTGATGAGGTAGTGGAAGTGGCCGAGCGCTGCGCCGCACTCCATCGCGTGCTCGGGGCCCTGCGCGACGTCGAACGCGTGGGCGGACATGATGCGCGTGATGACGCGCCAGACCTCGCCCTTGTCGTCGACGACGAAATCCTTGGAGTCCTTCGCCTTGATGATGCGCGGCATCTGCCACACGCGGTCGTCGCGCCCCTTCTGCGCGTCGTCCTCGAGCTTCTCGTGGCAGTGGCGCGTGAGGTTGTGCATGTTCTCCATGATCACCTCGGGCTCGGGGAAGACGTTCTTGTTCACGCGCTGGAGTATCACCTGCGTCTCCGTGAACGTGTTGCGGTAGATCGCAAGGAACGTGTCGTTGATGTTGCCGTTGCCGAAAGGCTGCAGCGAGACGAGGCGGCCCTTGATGTTGAACTTGTTTATGAGGATCGAGAGTTCCATTGTGGCTTCTCCTTTATTTTCCGGTGTTTAGGACGTTGAAACCGATTTCGCGCAGCGACGCCGCGTCGAGGCAGTTGCGGGTGTCGAAGACGAGCGCCGGCTTTCGCATCGACTTGAATATCTTCGCCCAGTCGAGCGCAGGATACTCCTTCCAGTCGGTCATGACCAGGACCGCGTCCGCGTCCTTCGCGGCCTTGTACGGGTTCTTCTCCCACGTGACGCCGTCGAGCCCGGCGAGGTCGCGCCTGCCGTTCTCGATTGCCTTGGGGTCCGTGATGGAGAGCCTCACGTGCTCCTCGTTGAGGAGCCTCGCGACATACCCGGCGGGGGTCTCGCGCGTGTCGCCGGTGTCCGCCTTGAACGCGAAGCCGAACATCGCGATCTTCTTGTTCGCGAGGGTGTTGAACATCGCCTTGAAGAGCCGCGAGACGATGCGCTCCTGCTGGTGGTCGTTCATCTTTATGACGCCCGACCAGTATTCCGCCGCGGTGTGGAGGCCGAACGACTCGCAGAGGTATACGAGGTTCAGTACGTCCTTCTTGAAGCAGCTGCCGCCGAAGCCGGGCCCCGCCTTGAGGAACTTCGGGCCGATGCGCCGGTCCGCGCCGATTACGCGCGCGACCTCGTCGACGTCCGCGCCGGTAGCCTCGCAGAGCCCGGCGATCGCGTTGATGGAGCTGACGCGCTGCGCAAGCATCGCGTTCGCGGCGAGCTTCGTGAGCTCGGCGGACCACACGTTGGTCGTGAGGATCTTCGAGCGGTCGACCCACTTGCCGCCCTTCCCGGCGTAGATGTCGCATATCTCCCGGACCGCGTCGCGACCCTCCGGCGTGCCGGGCCCGCCGATCAGCACGCGGTCTGGGTCCAGCAGGTCCTTGATCGCCGTGCCCTCGGCGAGGAACTCGGGGTTCGAAAGGACGGTGAAACGGTATTTTGCGCTGTCGTTCAGGATCGCCTCCATCGCGGCGGCGGTGCGGACGGGCAGCGTCGACTTCTCGACGACGATCTTGTCGCAGTCGGCATAGCCCTTGATATCGCGGGCGGTCGCCTCCCAGAACTGGAGGTCGCTAGCCCTGCCAGCGCCGCGCCCGAACATCTTGGTCGGGGTGTTGACGCCGACGAAGACTATGTCGCACTTCTTTACGGCGGACTTGATGTCTGTGGTGAAGAAGAGGTTCCTGCCGCGGACTTCCTTCACGACGTCGACGAGCCCCGGCTCGTAGATGGGGAGGGCGTAGTTCTTCGAGTTCCATGCGGCGATGCGCGCCGCGTTGATGTCGCAGACGTAGACCTTGCGGTCTGGGTTCATCTTGGCTATGACGGCCATTGTCGGACCGCCGATGTAACCCGCACCGATGCAGACGATGTTCCTGTTCATACAGGGACATTATACCAAATCCCGGCGGAGATTTCAGCGCACCAGGCGGACGCGGGGGTCGACCAGCGCGTAGACGAGGTCCGTCGCCAGGTTGACGAACTGGTAGAGCAGCGCGCCCAGGACGACTACCGCGCGCACCACGGCCATGTCGGAGGAATGGATGGCGTTTATCGAGACGGAACCGAGCCCCGGGATGCCGAAGAAGCTCTCCAGGAGGAGCGAGCCGGTGAAGAGGTACGGAATGGAGAGCGACACGTACGTGACTACCGGGACGAGCGCGTTCCTGAGGACGTGCCGCCACATCACGGCCGCGCGGGAGAGCCCTTTCGCGCGCGCGGCGAGCACATACGGACGGTACATCTCGTCCAGTATCGCCGTCCGGAAGAACCTGACGTCCATCCCGAGCGAGCTCACGATTCCGATCGCGACGGGAAGCGCGAGATGCCACGGCCCGCCGTAGCCCCACACCGGAAACAGGCCGGCCTTGTACGAGAGGAGGAACTGTCCCGCGAGCACCCAGACGACGTAGTTGACGCTCATGAGGACAGTCGAGACGACCAGCACCGCGCCGTCCGCCGCGCCGCCGCGGTGCGCCGCGGCCAGGAGCGCCAGCATCAGCGCGACTATCGTGCCGCCGGCCAGGATCGGTACGGTGAGCGAGAGGGATGGCCCGACGCCGCGCTTCAGGACCTCCGCGACCGGCTCGCCGAGCTCGGCGGACTCGCCCAGGTCCCCTTTCGCGAGGTTGCGGACGAACGAGGTGAACTGGGAGTCCCACGCCAGGACGAGCGGCTTGTCGTAGCCGTACCGGTGGTTGAACGCCTCGATCGCCTCGGGCGTGGCGTTCTTGCCAAGGACGGTCGCGGCGGGCGAACCTCCCACCACGTTGAACAGGAGAAACGAGATGAGGAGGATCCCGAATGTCGTCGGGACGACCTCCAGGAGCCTCCTCAGGACGTACCTCAGCATGGTTTCGTCAGCCGATAGCCTCGGCGAGCTTTTCCGCTATGGCGTCGGGAGAGCACCTGTCGAGCCGTTCCAGCGTCTTGGCCCAGCGATACGCGCCGGAGCCCGCGACGTCGAACGGACGGTTGACGAACAGGCAGTCGAACGCCTTGCGGTGCGCACGGTACTTTTCCTGCACCTGCGAAAGCGAGCGCCTGAACGCCTCGACGTACGCCTCGGCGAACGCCTTAGGGTCCGGCACGAACCGCTCGCGGCGCTTCACGACGTTGGCGTAGGGCGCGACGGAGTCCTCCAGCGTATGCAGGTAGTTGACGAAGCTGCCGCTGTGGTCCGTCACGACGAGCCGCAATGGGCGCCCGTTGGACCCGATCTGCAGCACCTCGTAGTTCTTGTCGAAGAGGTTCTCCTTGGTCTCCGTCGAACGGCGCCCGACCACCAGATCCACCGCCGCGGCCTCGCCCATCAGCTGGGCGAAGCGGAGCGCGAAGGCCGGGTTGCGGAACTTCGCAGGCGGAACCTTGTCCGACGCCGTGCCGTGGACGTACGCGCGGGCGAAGTAGGCGGCGCGCACGGTCGTCCCCCTGTACTGATTGTCGCCGTTGTACGGCTCGGTGAACTGCCCGAACCCGATGTGCGGAGGAAGGTTCATGCCGAGCTGGCGGCACATGAGACGGCGGTCGAGGATGTAGTCGGAGTACTCGTTCGCCTCCAGGATTGCGCGGAGAAGGTCCTTCCCCTCGTCGAGATGCTCCGCGACGCCCCACTTCTGGAAGCGGAGCATGTAGACGTGGGCGAGGGGCTTGCCGACCTCCTTGTACTGGACGATGTAGACGCTGCCGCGGCGGGACCCCGCAATGGGCGATCGGGCGAGCGAGCGGGCGATGCGCCCGATGTTGACGTACTCAACCTCGACGAAGAAGCGCGACAGGTTGAAGAGGATGCTCCGCCCGCGCTGGTCGCAGAGGCGCGCGAGCTCGGGGTCGCGCGTGCGGTCGTACTCCTCCCAGATGGAGTCGAATATGACGTCGCCGTTCTCGATGCGCGCGCCAGGCAACCACTCGATCTGGCGGTAGAACTCCGGCGAGATGCCCTGGATGAGCTCGCCGTCGTTCGCGGCGGTGTCGTTCGGGCCCATGGTGAGCGCCTGGCACATCGCGTTGCGCCAGTCGTAGTTGGAAACGGACTCCTCGCGCAGCTCCGGCGGGATGGACATGCGCCATTCCGCGTCGATCTCCTTGAGCTCCCTGGTCAGGGACTCCGAGTCGAGCCCGTCGATGTCGACGGACTTGAGCCGCTGCTTGATGTCGATGGGAGTGGACGGCGGGAAGAGGTCCACTTCAACGTGCCCCACGCGGTTGCGGCGCGACAGCATCGTCTTTATCTCGCTCAGCTGCGCGCGCGCGGTTTCCGGAGCGAGGACGGCAAGCGACTCCGCGCCGGCCACCGTGAGGTAGCGCGTGCCCGTCGCCGAGTTGTAGTAGAAGATCGGCGCGCCCGACAGCGCTACGCGCGACTCCTCGACGAGCGTCGCCATGTCCTCCTGCGAAATCGGGGCCCTTGCCATGCGCCAGTTCTCGCCGCGCGACCTGAGCGCGTTGCGGACCTTGGCGGAGTGGGTGTTGAGGAACCGTATCTTGCGCTTTGAGACGAGCTTCTGCAGCTCCTCGTCAGCCCGGAACGCAAGGTCCATGTGGTCTGGATCGGGACGGATCAGGACGAGGTCCTCAGCGAAGATGAGGTCGACCGACTCCGCAAGCTCCGCGTCCTCCTCCGCCTCGGTCATCGCCGGCCTGCCCTCCGCCGCGCGCAGCCCGTTAACGTAGTCTATCCACATCATGCGCTGCATGGCGTGGACACCCCTTCTCGTGACAAGGCCCGGCGTCTTGAAGAAAATGGTTCCAATGCGGCTGAGGAGGCCGCCTGCGGCGTCCTTAGCGAATATCTGCTCTCCTAGGATTTTCATAGGGGGATATTATAGCAAAAAAACCGCGGCAGATGTGCCGCGGTTTTCCTCGTTTGGCAAAGCAGAGCCTTCTGTCAGCCCGCGTTGTTGCCCCACGCGTAGTGGGCGAACGCCTTGTTGGCCTGGGCCATCTTGTGCACGTCGTCGCGCTTCTTGATGACGTTGCCCTGGCCCTGGAAGGCGTCGATGATCTCCGCGGCGACCGCGGCGGGCATGCCCATGCCGTGGCGCGCACCCGCGTACTGGGTCGTCCAGCGAAGCGCGAGCGAGAGCTGGCGGTTCGGGGCGATCGGCACGGGGACCGGGTAGGTCGTGCCGCCGACACGGCGGGTCTTGACCTCGACCTGCGGCTTCATGTTCTCGATGGCGGCCTGAACGATCTCGAGCGGATCGGTGTAGGCCTTCTCCTCCTTCGTGAACTTCGCGGGGTCCTTCTCGACGGCTTCCTTCACCTTGTCGATCATCCCGTAGACGATCTTCTCGGCGACGGTCTTCTTGCCGTCCTTCATGATGACGCGGATCATGTGCGCGACCAGCTCCGAATTGTACTTCGGGTCGAGGGTGACGCGCTTGACGATGGTCTTACCTCTGCGGCTCATGGATTACTTCTCCTCCTTCTTCGGACGCTTCATGCCGTACTTCGAGCGGCTGCGGTTGCGGCCGGCGACTCCAAGCGAGTCGAGCTTGCCGCGAACGATGTGGTAGCGCACGCCAGGCAGGTCCTTCACACGGCCGCCGCGGACGAGCACCACGCTGTGCTCCTGGAGGTTGTGCCCCTCGCCGGGGATGTAGGCCGTAACTTCGTAGCCAGACGTAAGGCGCACACGGGCGACCTTGCGGAGAGCCGAGTTAGGCTTCTTGGGGGTCATCGTCTTGACGACGAGACACACGCCGCGACGCTGAGGGCAGGACTTCAGCGCCGGCGACTTCGAATGCTTTGCGAGGGTCGTGCGACCCTTGCGGATTAGCTGATTGATAGTCGGCATTGATGTTATTTCCTTCGCTTTTCCAAACTGAAGGGGTATTATATCACGATTATCGCGTCCATGACAAGGGGTCAAATGCAACTATTTTTTACACTTTGAGGATAGAAGGCAACACAATTTAGATTTTTTGCGTTGCTTTCCTAACCACTGCGTGCTATAATTGGCCGCATGATCGACTCTTTTGCACAAAATCAGCCCGGCGAGGACAACGCCGGACTCACAGCGGAGGACCTTCCCTGGGGGACGATCGTCCGCCGCAATATCCGCGGCGCCGACCGCTTCTACCACCAATGGCGCGAAAACGGCGTCACCAAGAGCCGCTATCTCAGTCCAGGCGAGATCATGCCCCTGCGCGCCCGGCTCGAATGCCGAAAGCGCCTCGCCGAGTCCGTCAATGCGAGGTCCAGGGGACCCCTCCCGTCCGATTTCCGCTGCGACGTGCTCACCGGAAGCTTCCTCGCCGAATTCGCCGCCTCCGCGGACTGCCCCAGGGAACGCGACTGCTTCGCCGACCTTTCAAGCCTGATCCACGGGCAAATGGGACGCACGCCTCCCTCGGAATCAAAGCCGACATTCCTCGTCGGCACCAGGGGCGTGGGAAAGACGACTCTTCTGCGCCAGCTGATCCACGCCCTCCCCCCGGCCCATCGCGCAAAGGCCGCCTACATCCGCCTTGCGGGCACCGAAACGCCGGCGGAAGTCACGTTGGACCTCAACACGCTCCGCGACCTCGGTTTCCGCGCCGTGTTCATCGACGACGCCCATCACCTCGCCGGACTAGCAGGGACGGGGCTATTGCTTGTCCTGGCCGGCACTTCCGTTCCCGCTGCGCTCGACGGACATGTCGCGTCCGTCGACATTTCCTTCATCCCCTTCGGCGAATACGCCCGGCTGACGGGCGAGACGGACCCGTTCGCCTTGGTTGAACATGGCGGCATGCTGGCGGCAGATCCGGGAACTGCTGAGGCAGACCCGGCAAGCGCAAGTGAAATGCTCCGCAGAAACGACAGGTTCGTCCTCGACGTGCTGGCCTTGGCGGCGTTGCGCGCGAAGGACGAGGTGCGTGCACGCGGGGAGACGTTTCTCGGGACGGACCTCCAGAAGCTGCGCAACCGATTCGCCGAGATCTCGTCCGTGACGGACGGCGAGGACGCCCCGGCGCGCGAATCTCTACTGGACCTGCCGGCCTGTCTCCGCTGCCGCCACGCACGCGCCCGCATCGAGGGCCTGCTCGAAGACCCAATCCTCGACCGGCTCGGCGCCGCGGAACGGAAGATCGTGCGCGACCTGCTCTTGGACGAAATGCGCCTTCGCCTCCTCGAAGACGCCGTCTGGAACGAGCTGCGGCATGCAAGGCGTTCCCTCCCCGCTGAGTCGCAAGGGCAGTCCACTGTCAAGGTGCATCGCGTGCCGTTTGCGCCAGGCGCCTATGGTTTCGTGGTCGCCGACGCGGACGAACTCACCTGCGAAGTGGTCCTGCTGACGACCGACTCGGCGCGCGACCCCGTGCATCTCCGCTACATAGACGACCCCGCGCGGCTCGACGTGCTCGAACACCGCTACGGTACGGTCACCGCCCGCACCGTGCTCTACAACGGACGGGACGCCCGGCTTTCGTCCGGCGTCTCATACCGCAACCTGGCGAAATACCTAGCAAGCCTCAGGTAAGAAAACTGCGCACAGATAGGTCTCTTCAGCCGCAACAATGCCAAAGTTCGACTCCGTCTTAGCCTTTGGCAGCCTCCCCTGGCTGGCGAAAAACAGACGACGCGCGACTGCCTGACCTGGCCGTCGCGCGTCGCATGTCGGATTCCGGCGCTGACACTACTTGTCGAGCTTCCACTCTTCCAGCTTTTCCTTCTGAGCGACCGGCTTAGAGTAGACGTCGGACTCGTCAGGCGGCGGCGCCTTCGGCTCGAGCGCGTGCTCGAACTTAGGCAGCTCTCGCGTAGGCGCGTCCTCCTTGAGCACCGCGGGCGCTCCGGTTCCGGTGACGGCGTTCGCGCCCGTCATCGCGGCGGCGGCGGCCTTCTCGTCCTCGCCGACCGCCTCGCGCGCGTCGACCGCGGCCTGTGCGCTCGCATCGACGTCGCCAAGCCTCGAGCCGCGGGGCGGGAGGGGCTTCAGGAGCGGGTCGTCGTCCTGGATCATGGTGCACTTCAAGGGCTCCTTGATGTACTCCTCGATCTCGGGGATCGCAAAGCTCTCGTCCTCGTCCGCGAAGCTGATCGCAATGCCGGTGGAGCCGGCGCGGCCGGTGCGGCCGATGCGGTGCACGTAGTCCTCGGCCTCGTACGGGAAGTCGAAGTTGATGACGTACTCGAGCCCCTTGACGTCGATGCCGCGTCCCGCGACGTCCGTCGCAACGACCACCTTGATCTCGCCGTCGCGGAACTCGTCCAGCACGCGCAGGCGCTTGTTCTGGTTGACGTCGCCGGAGAGCATGTCCACGGAGACGCCGCGCACCTTGAGCGAGGAGTAGACGTCCTCCGTCGTGGACTTGCGGTTGCAGAAAACGATCGTGCGCGCGGCCGGGTGGAGCGCGATGTGGTTGTAGAGGACCTTGAACTTGTCCGCGCTGCGGACGATGTAGACGACCTGCCGGACGGTGTCCGTCGCGTTCGTCTCGCTTGCGACCTCGGCCTTGTAGGGCTCCTCCATCCAGTTGAGCGCGAGGCGCATCACGGTGTCGTTGAGAGTCGCCGAGTAGAGCATCGTCGCGCGCTTCTGCTTGGGCGGCAGGTAGCTCATTATGCGACGCACGTCGGGGATGAAGCCCATGTCGAGCATGCGGTCGGCCTCGTCGATGACGAGCGTGTCGACGGACGAGAGGTTGATGACGTGCGACTTGGTGAAGTCGAGGAGACGCCCGGGCGTCGCGACCAGCAGGTCGACGGGCGCGTCGAGCACCTCGCGCTTCTGGCGGTCGTAGTCCATGCCTCCGTAGACGGCCAGCGAGCGGAGCCCGCAGTAGCGGCCTATCGCGTCCGCATCCTTGCAGATCTGTATGACGAGCTCGCGCGTCGGCGCTATGACGAGCGCACGAGGCGTGCCGCCCGCCTTGGCGCGGCTCTCGGGCGTCCTCAGGTAGCGCGTCAGGATCGCGACGAGGAACGCCGCGGTCTTGCCGGACCCGGTCTGCGCCTTGCCGGCGATGTTCTTGCCTGCGAGCGCCTGCTCGAGGCTGAGAGCCTGGATCTCGGTGCAGTACCTGAACCCGAGGTCGGCGATGCCGTGCATCACCTCCGAAGGAAGGTTGAAGTCGTGGAAGCGCTTCTTGCCCTCCATGGGCTCGACCACGAAGGAGGAGGGATCCCACGCCGCGTGCGCGGCCTGGCGGGACGCGAGCTCCTCTGCCGAAATCTCCCCGCCCGGACGCATCTGGTCCGCCGCGGTGTTGACCGGCGCGGGACCGCGCCTGCCGTCGCGGCGCCTGTCCTGGCGCCTGTCGCCGCGCTTCTCGCCGCGGCCCTTGCCGCCGGACCTCTGTCCGCGCGGAAGCTGCTGCTGTTGCTGGCCCTTCTGCCCGTCCTTCTGGCCCTTCTGGGGCTGCTGCTGTCCCTTCTGTGACTGCTGCTGGCCCCTCTGCCCCTTCTGCTGCTGGGGACGCGCCGCGCCCTGGCGGCCCTTGCCGCCCTTCTGCTGCCTCTGCCCCGCCTTGGGCTTGTCCTTCTCGCCCTTGGAGCCGGAGATGGCGGCGACAATCTTCTTGAGAAATCCAAATGCCATTGCGTATGCCGAAAATGCCGAGGGACGGAGAAGCCGGCGGCATGCGCCGCCGGACCTCCCCGCCGCTCTCCACGATTAACGCTTCGAGAACTGGAAGCGCTTGCGGGCACCCGGCTGGCCGGGTTTCTTGCGCTCCTTCATGCGGCTGTCGCGGGTCATGCAACCTGCCTTCTTGAGCGCCGCGCGGGTCGTCTCGTCCGCCGCGACAAGCGCGCGGGCGAGGCCGTGGCGGATGGCGCCGGCCTGGCCGGAGATGCCGCCGCCCTTGGCGAACACGACGACGTCGACCTTGGAGATGTCGTAGCCGCTGATCGCGACGGGCTGCTTGAGGTAGTCGCGAAGGGCCTCGGACGGGAGGTACTCCTCGAGGGCGACCTTGTTGACGGTCCACTTGCCGCTGCCGGGCACGAGGTTGACGCGGGCGGTCGCGGTCTTGCGACGGCCGGTTCCTGCGGAAATTGCCTTCTGGGTAGCCATTTCTTAAAACCTCCTTAGAGCTTGATCTCGACCGGCTTCTGCGCCGCGTGCGTGTGTTCGGGTCCGGCGAAGACCTTGACGCGGGTCATCATCTTGCGCGCGATGTTGTTCTTGGGAAGCATGCCCCAGACCGCCTCCTTGATCATGCGGTCGGGATGGGTGGCGCGCATCTCGGCGGCCGT
>Ga0310696_10010326_pt1 | contig 10752 bp, 6 predicted proteins | sample AusTroGonzalo_MG_4_FD_203885 | JGI IMG/M metagenome (GOLD analysis project Ga0310696, IMG submission 203885) | Bovine rumen microbial communities from tropical cattle in Woodstock, Queensland, Australia - Gonzalo_02 (v2) (version 2) | ecosystem: Host-associated > Mammals > Digestive system >... | reverse complement strand
TAGTTACATATCCTCCTGTCATCTGTATGTCGGCCAGACTTATGAACCTGCTCTTAAGGAACTGCACAAGCAATAGCCCCGCAACCATTGATATTGCCAGAGTAACACCCAGTTCAGTGACCAGCATCCAGACCAGGGAATTCCCGGTTGCACCGTTAACAGATCTTAAAGCCATTTCACGGCTTCGGGTCCTGATACTGTTCAGCGAGAACAGCAGGAAATTGATTATGGCACACATCATCAGCATCAGACTGAACAGGCAGAACACCTTGGCATGAGCATAATTTACATACATGTCTGTCTTGACCATCTGGCGATGTATCGCACCTATAGGTAGCAGTTCATAATGGGAATACTCGGAATCATCCAGACTGTTCCGGACTTTATCGGCAAACTTATCCTTGTCAGTCCCCTTGTGGATTCTTATGAACACGCTGGGAAACAGGTCATCATCGGACATTCCTTCATGAATGTAATTTCCGCGTTCGTTTTTTACTGCTATCTTGAAATTATAGCAGGAGAGTATATCGAACTGAATGGCCGACATACGCCCAAAGTCCTTCACCACCGCTGATATGGTCTTACCCAGCAGTTCCTGTCCTATGGGATTCTGTCCTCTGTAAGCCTTGTCAGCGTATGTTGAAGAGATGGCAATGAAACTCGTGTCACGCATGAACCCTTCATTGCCTGAAATCACCGGCAAGTCAAATATGGTGCGGAAAACCGTGTCAATCCTAAGTTCCGTAAGGTTTTCTTTTTCATGCTCCCTATATACAAACTTGGAAATCTTTTCAATTTCAGGATAGCTGTACAACAGTTCATGCTCTGTATAATTGACATATCCGGTATGATTCTCAGTGCCTTCCTCATGTTCATACACCGAGAATGTGAATATCCTGTCAGCATCCTTGTGAAACGTATCGAATGACTCCTCAAAATGAATCCACAGCGCGGAGAGACTGAGGCAGACAAAACCTGCGGCCAACCCTAAAATGCTGACCGTGTTCTGTAACGCATACTTGCGTATGTTACGCAGCGCGATTGTGATATAATGCAAAAACATGACAAGGAATTTTGAAGTTTATTCTTAAGGACAAATTTTTTTTTCAGTTGAGCACCACCTCATCGGCATCGGATATGCGGTCGTAGCCGGTTATTATGATTTCGTCGCCGGGGTTGAGGCCTTCAAGTATCTCAAAGTGGCGTGGGTTCTGACGGCCTATGCTTACGGGTACGCGGACGGCGTGGGTGTGCTGTGCGTTGACCTTGAATACCCAGCTGCCGTGGGTGTAGTTGTAGAAGTTGCCCTTGGGCACTATTATGGACTGCGCCTGGCCGCCCATCTCTATGCGGGCCTGATAGGACTTTCCTATGCGGGCGTTATCGGGCATGGAGTCCGTGAATACCAGATAGATATCAAATGATCCGCTTTTGATTTCCGGTACGGTGCTGCTGATGGTCATGGGGTAGGTCTTTTTCTCGTATGTTATGGTGGCGGGCTGGCCCACAGTGATTTTATCTATGTAGAACTCGTTTATGCTCAGGCGCATGCGGAACTGGTCCATTCGTTTGATGTCGGCAATAGCGGTGCCGGAGCTTATGCGCTGGCTGGGCTCAAGTGAGAGTCCGCTCAGCTGGCCGTCGGCTGGTGCAGTCACTATAAGGTCATTCAGACGTTCCTCGGTCTTGCGGAGCTGACGCTGGGCTTCGGCCAGATCATCCTGCAGGGCCTCCTGGCGGATTGCGTTCAGCACGGAGTCCTGGCGGCGGCTCTCCAGCTGCAGACGTACGGTCTCCATCTTGTAGTTGTACTCTTCATCGGCCACATCCAGTTGGGCGCGGCTGCGTATTCCCATGCGGTACTCCTCAAGTGCCAGGTTGTGCTCCTTTTCCAGACGCTTCAGTTCATACTTGGTCTGCAGTATGCTCTGAGCCAGGGACAGTCGGCGCTGGTCCATCTCAATCATGCTGGTGCGGTAGGTGCGGTTCTGCTTGCGCCAGCTCTCCCGAGCGGTCTCTATGGTACGCTGCAACTCAGGGTCGCTCAGAATCATGAGCGTATCACCTTTATGCACCAGAGCACCGTCCTGAACCAGAACGCTCTCCACGAATCCGCCCTCACGGGTATAGACCTTGATGGTCTGGATGGGCTGGAGGGTACCTTCGGCATTCACGTACTCTGAGAACTCGCCGCTCTGGACGGTTGCAGTCTGCACGCTGTCAGAGTTTATCCTTATTATCTTGGGGCCGGTTGATACCTTGATGAGCATCCCTATGAGTCCTGCGGCCAGAATGCCGGCCACTATGTGTATGCGGTATTTTACATACCATTTCTTGGGTGGTAACTTAACGTCCATATTCTACTTGCTGTTCTATTAATTCGTTATTGTCAAAATCATACGCCGTGAGGCTGCGGATGGTGTAGTATAACTGCCAGTAACGGCTCAGGGCCGATACGTAACCCCTGTAGGCCGAATCCTTGGCGGTGATGGCCGAGTTCAGGTCCAGTATGGTGGAACTGCCGCTTACGTACAGATGGCGCGCCACCTCATAGCGGTGCTGGGCAGTCTGCATGGTGCGGCGGGCTATATCCACCTGACGCTCCTGCAGGTTGAACTGGCTCACGGTGCGTGTGACCATCTTTTCAAAACTCACCTCATTCTGCTCTATGTGCATACGGGTAAGTTCCAGGTTGTTCTGCGCTATCTTTACGCGGCCACGAGCACGTCCCCAGTCAAGAATGGGAATGCTGATGGATACACTCACCGACTGCTCGTCGTTAAGGTTGCGGAAACTCTCCGGCAGTTCATCGGCCGTCTGAGCCAGTCCCAGACGCATATAGATGGATGCCTTGAATCCGGCCTGAGACTTGGCGTATGCCAGGTTGCTCTCGCTGTTAAGGCGGCTCAGTTCCATGCTCTCTATATCCGGGCTGTTCTGACGGGCCAGTTCCATAGCCTGGTCAAGCGGCACCGTAAAATGCGGAATGCTGTCGGTGGTAACAACCTCTATCTGTGTGTCCGATGTCAGGTTAAGGAAGTTGCGGAGCTGATCCACGGCGTCATCGAACGACATCTGCGATGACATGATGCTGGTCTCGCTGTTGAGCTTGTTGAGTTCCAGCTGGAGCAGTTCATTCTCTGTGATGGTACCTATGTTGTATCGGCCCAGTCCGTATGTGTAAAGGGTATCTGTGGCGGCATGATTGAGTTGGGCAATCTCCAGTTCCGTCTGGGCCGATACCAGATTGAAGAACACCATTGCGGCCTGCGATGCCACCAGCTCCATGGTCTCGGCATACTGCTTGCGGGCCCTACGATACTCTATGGGCTCGGTCTTGCGGCTCCATTTGAATGAGTTGTAGCCGTTAAGACTCTGTGAGAAACTCAGTTGCAGCGGCTGTGAGTAGTAGCTGTGAGTAGGGTTGTCGCCCAGTTGGTCCAGACGGCTCAGACTGCCGGACAGAGAAATGGTGCCGCCTGTAAACCACACGTTCTGCGTGAGGTCAAGCGACAGGTTGTTGCGCATGCTGTTGCTCTGTGCATATTGCTCGGAGCCATCGGGCAGAGTCACGTAATTGGTGCTGTGATTGAGTGACGGCGATGACGACAGTGACAGGGTAGGGAGCATGCTGGCCTTGTAGCTGCGGTAGCTTAGCCAGGCCGACTCAAAGGTGTTGCGTGCCTGCACCGCCTGTGGCGATGATTCCTGCGCCATGCGTATGACCTCACTCATGGTTAGCCGAACGGTATCGCCACCGGCATATCCAGTGGCTGATACGTTCGTCAGAACAAGGAGGAACGATATTTTGATTAGCTGTCTCATAATCCTTTGTTTTATTGACAGTCCAAAAGTACCGCTCCCCTTTGCCTTACTCCAAGAAAAAAGATATGAATCGTGTTATTTGACTGAAAATTGTCTAATTATTTGACACTTCAAAAAAATGTCAGGCGTCCAATCTGATGAAAGGACGCCTGACAGATGCAATCCGGGCTCTGATGCTATTGGTCAGAATGAAAGGTTTATGCCGGCCATGAAGGCTATGCCGGGCATAGGATATCCGTCGTTTATCTGATATTTGGTGTTCAGCAGGTTGTCACCGTTAACCCATAGCTGGAGCATATCGGACAGCTGATAGGAGAGACGGGCGTTCCAGAGCAGGAAATCCTCGTTTTTATCAGGGTTAGCAAAAATGGTTGGAGGTCTTTGTGATTTGGGTGTAGTATAAAGTGTGTTTATGTACTGTAATCCGGTACTGACATGCCAACTCTTTTTTGTGAAAGAGCCACCTATGTAGGCTTTGTGTACAGGAGAACCTACTATTGGATCATCCATCTTCAGATAACTGTAATTGCCATTTAAAGCAAAACTATTTGAAATTAGGAATGAAGCTTGTACTTCAACTCCTGAGTTCTTAATTTCACCGCTGTTTTGATTCTTTGGACCGCTGGGGGAGCCTATGGTCTGTATGGTGTTCTTAATATTCATATAGAACAAGTTAATTCCATAGTTTAGTCTTCCTTGCAACAAAGTTTGTGAGAAAGCTAATTCATAATTCCAAAGTGATTCCGGCTGGAGATCTTCATTCCTTGGATCAAACATAAACATCTCTCTTAAGATAGGATAACGGAATCCTTTAGCGGCAGAGAGTTTAAGTTCTGAATTAGCCGGTAAATGAAATGCTGCTCCAAACTGTGGAACCAATTCTGTTCCTATAGTAAAATGATGGTCTGCGCGTATTCCGGCATTTAGAGTTACAAAGGAACTCAAGGCTTGTCTCATCTCTATATATCCTGCCAATTCGTCCTCACGCTTGTCTACATAGAGAGAGTCAAAACCTTCTTTAGGACCACTTATATAGGTTTTCTTTGCGGTTCCACCATAGCGGTAGTAGTCTACACCTGCTGTAATACGATTACCCTTAAACAAATTGATGCTCTGCCAAATAGATGAACCTAACATTTCATCATAGGAGATGAAACGATAAGGTAATGGATTTGTTCCTTTATATCCATCATTAATCCAATGGTCACCCCAACTGTAGAAAACGCTTATAGCACCTGATGTACGCTTATAGTTGTTCTCAACGAACAGGGCAGTGGTTCCTCGTGTTATATCTTGGTATGCATCTTTAAGTGGCGCATTTTCAGGGCCAGGATATGATGCCTTGAAACGTGTAACGTCTATATTAGCAGATGCATTCCAATTCTTGGAAATGTCATAACCAAGTTTGGCATAGCCACTAAATTGTTCAAAGTTAAGATTATCGCGATGTCCGTCTGTGCGGTTGTAAGAGCCAGTCGCTACGGCACTTAGTTTTCCTTGACGCGTATTTACGGATAGTTCAGTCTCGGCAGTGTTGAAAGATCCATAACCGGCATGTAGTTTGACGTGAGTTCCATCCTGTGTTTTTTTTGTTACTAGATTGATTACGCCGCCCATTGCACTTGATCCGTATAAAAGTGATGCCGGACCACGTAATACCTCTACACGTTCGGTCATGAGTGACTGATAGGCATCAGCAATAGGGTGCCCAAAAATGCCCGCATAATTAGGATGCCCGTCAATGAGCACAATCATACGTGCTGAACCACCAGACATACCACGCATGTATATTGTGCCCGCTGCGCCATCTGATACACCGTAACCTGCATAGCCGCGTTGGGTTATGAACAGACCCGGAACCTGCTCGGTGAGCAGCGGAAGCAGTGATGTGCGGTTGGTCTCTTCAATTGCTGCACGGTCTATTACATTGACCGTCTGCGACAGATGACGTACATCGGTTGCAGCACGTGTGCCTGTTATTACTACCTCCTGGAGACTGCCCGATTTCAGTGTATCGGTTAATTCGCTTGCATGGATTGTTCCGACTGCCATTACAGCAGCGGAAAAAAGAAGTGTAAGGTGTTTCATTACTCTTTGATTAGTTTGTTTGTGCAAAAATACATCAGTAACACGAATCTTCAAAATCGTGGCACGATTATTTTGCAGACAGATATCAGGTTCCTGCCGGTTAATCGGCGCGGCTCATAAGCAGCTTGCCATGGCGGATGCCCTTGATGGATGTCATCTCATCGGCCAGGGCGGTAAGCAGGCGGGCCTCGCCCATAACGGTGCACACATGCAGACAGGTGCCCTCATTTATGTAGTGCTGTGACGATGAGAGCACCTGCTTTTGGTGTCGGATCTGGATATCTGAGATATGTGCTGCTATATCGGTCCGCTGCTGGTCATAGATTATGAATATGGTGCCGGCCACTATGTGGTTGCACTGCCATTTCTTCTCAGCCAGGTTCTTCTCTATAAGGAAACGTATGGCTTGTGAGCGGTTGGCGTAGCCATCCTCCTTTACTAAAGAGTCAAGTTGCTCAAGCAGCTCGTCCTCCAATGATACTCCGAATCTTCTTAATGCCATTTTAATCAGGATATTGCATCCAGGCTAGGAACAAAACTCCTCTGGACCATATTGGCAAATATCATTGATATCTCCTGAATATTGAAACCCAGATTCTGTCCTATACTGTATATGAAATTAACTTCCTGTTCCGAAATGTCTTTGTCGGCCAATACGACACTGATGAAATACTCAAGCAGGTTGTTCTTGAGATCTGAATTCAATTCAAGTATTCGTGTTATTGATGCGTTGAACAGTTTGTTCACGTCACTCTTCATTATCGTCTCAAGGAATTGTTTTGGGAAGATATTGCTGTTTGACAGATTCTGGATTATGTGGTCAATCTCTTCTTTTGTTACTTTGCCGTCAATGTTAGCTGCTATGAGTCCGGCAGTTGCCATGAATACAGACATCGGTTCGTTTAAGGGATTGTCGCCAACTTTCAGCAATATCTGAATCAGTTCTGACATCTTGCTGTCCAATTCCTCCTGGCTTTTTGCATTAGCATACAAATTAATAGCCTGAATACGAATGGGATTCACGGGATGGTCATATTGGCTCATTCCACCACCATTGAGGAAATAATCAAGATGTTTGATGTTATCTGCCAGCAGGTCGTCTATTTTAACATGCATCTTTTCGAGATCCAGACCTGAAGCCATCTTGAAGAATGCTGTTACGCATGCATCCAGGTTCTCACATGCCAGGTAACCGTAACGGTCGGCTACGAGTTCGGCCAGATTATCATGAAGATGAACCTTGAACTGTAGGGTTACGGGCAGATTGGATACCTGTGGAGGATATACGAAATATATAAGCCTTTTCAGTCTGTAATCCCGGTTGATAAGATGTCCCAGCTCGTGTCCGATTACAAACCTCAACTCATCTTCACTCATAAGGTTGAACAGTTCCGAGTTGACATTTACAATGTTGGGGTGCTCTTCTTTTTCGGAGGCTACAGAGAATGCGTTGATGGCGGAATCGCCGGTGACATAAAAATCTACGGCTTCCTTGAATCCAAGTTTCTCCTTGACCTCATGACACAGATTGTAGAAGTTGCCAAGTATGTTTTTGTCCACTTTCATACAGTGACCTTCCATGTGATTGCGCCAATAATCCTCTACAGGTGACTGATTGGCGTTCTTGAGGATAAATCTTACTACATCACCCTGTAATGCGGTGTAAATCTGACTGCCCAGTTCTTTTTCCAGTCCTAATTCAGGATTCAAATGTTTCATAAGTTTCTTCTTTGATTATATATGGAATGTTTTTTACAATGATTAAGTCTTTTTCGGCTTCGCTTCCTATCTCTTGGTAGGGTGCAATATCCAAGTGGATGAAATACTTGGTCTTTAGTTCTTTGAAACGGCTGCGTTCAGCTCTTTCAGCCTTAGGAGCGGCTCTATATCCCATCAAAAGGATTGAGGACATCCAACGCCGGTGTTCAACCTCAGACAGTGAATCCAGTGTACCGGAATCCAGGGCATCGACAGATGCTTTGGTGGCTTCAAGGCCAAAACTTCTGAGTTTTATAGGAATGGAATTGGCACTGGCGATGCTTGAAAGCTGGTGTGCAAATGAGATAGAGGCCCAGGCATGATCTACCGAAGGTGCAGGTGGAGTACCATAGGCTTGATCATATAGATAGTTCACGCGTTTACCACGGAGGCTGCGGCGTAACAGAAGAGCATCGTTGCTTTCTGTGGCTTCACCGAAGCAGACTATACCTCCGTACATCCCGGAGGCAATGGCTTTCTCCATCAGCTGTCCGTGTTCCTGCTGATAAACGGCAACAGGAACCTTTGCTGCATAGACCTCTTCCGGAAGATGTAAAGCAACTGTCAGGTTTTCTGCCGGTTCCTGATTACAGATTGCAATAGCCAGTGTCTGCCCTGAATCATTTATCCAGCGGCAAAGTTCATAACGTACGAAAGGTGATTCTATGGAGCTTTCAACGAATTCCCATTCTACATCCAGAAAATCACCGTAGGATTTGTCAGGAACATGGCTGACACGGCCTTCGGGTGTTACGTAGTGATAATGTGAGAGTTGAAACAGACTCTGGTGGTTGGCAACGAATTTGTCCATCTGATTCTTCATGTCTGTCCCGACAAAAGTGATAATTGTCCTTTTGCCGTTTACCGCATAATCAGGAAAATGACAGATCTGTGAAGCTACAGTTGCAAAAGAGTGCGAGATTGAGGTGTTTCCAGCAATGACCAGATGCAGATACTGTTCTTTCTTGGGAATGGGGATGAAATCCGTGTAAACCAACAACTGCTCTACCACATAATCACTTGTGCGAATAAGTTCGGTCCTAAGACGTGAATGTGACGTTTTGGGCAAATAATGAAACACGTCCATGGTGGTTTGCTCATCCAAGGTAATGAAACAGGGGATTGCGGGTCCTGAGTTGCCGCATAGTTTTTCCAGCAGGTCCAATGTCTTGATATTGGTTGCGTCATGGGCCTGTTCACAGTCTTCGCCTATCAGGTAAATGGCAGCAGCAGTTCCTATACGTGCACCTGACAGAAACTCTTCGTTGTCTCTTTCCCCACGATACCATGTAATACGATTGCAGAACCGTTTGTCATCAAGCATCGTTTCTATGCGTTCCCTGAGAGTTTCCACATCACAGCAAGTCATTATCACAATGTCCTTTCCTTCATATTCACCTTGATGTTGCATCTGTTTAAGCATATCCGAGAGCATACGGCTTCCGCCCAGAATCAGCACGTGTCCGTTGAAACGGTAGCGTCTCTCACCTTTGCGATAGGCTTCGGAAATGTTTGTGAACACGTTTGAGAATACCGAGACCAAAAGAGCCGAAAGAATCAGTATGCCGCACAGTGTGACAATCAGGCTGAAATAGTCATTTGCCCTGTGGTCAATGGGGAAGTTGCCCGGATCCAGATACAGTGTAAGGATATCCGTCCAGTCAAGTCCCCAGATTCTGCCTAAAAGGCAGAAAATTATGAACAAAGCCAGTACCAGCACTGTGAGCCATAACAGTTGCTTGCCCTCTCCTTCGGATAGAATGCGGTCAATTTTTCTTCGAAGCATATAGTTTATATTGTTCCATTATCAGTTTGTCAATTTTATCAAGGCCTGTGTTCTTAAGGCCTAAATTCTCCATTATTACTTGCCATGGAGGCATGGCGTAGATTCTTGTACGGACAATATCAATAATTGAATTGTCAGGATCCAGGTCTCTTAAGCGTGAGAGTCCTTGAAATAGTCCAAAACTGATATATACGTACATTTTGTGAACAGGATTTTCACTCTCAAGCATTTCTTCAAAGTCTGCATTGTTGTCTATTCCAAACAGACTGATGGTGGTAATCCAGAAATAGAAGTGGTATAAGACGAACAGCTGGAGTGTTGCCGGCTTATCAAGAAACCTGGAATCCAGATTGTAAAACAACTCCATTGTCGGCATATAGCGTATGATTTCCTTAAGAGTTCTTTCGTACTCCTTATTGGATACAAGAATCTCAAATACGTTTATTATCTGTAAAGAGTAATTGAAACAGGCATAAAGGTTTTCATTGGTAGGTTCCATAGAATCAAGTATGGCATAATACTCTTTGATATAACGTTCCAATGATTCCCTTGCTTTCTTCTTGTTTACCAGCAGACCTTTTGCGCCTGCCTGTGCCAGTAGGGGCTGTATGTAGACAAAGCGTTCTTTTGCAGTGGTTAAATCCATTGCAGCCATCTCTTTTGTCAGAGATTCCGCGTTGGCTCTCCTGCCGTTTTTTGTATAAAATGAAACCAGACGACCGGATATTGCCATCATCATTTTCTTTGCATCAGGATATCCCAACGCATAGCTACGTCTGGCGACACTCAGAGCTTTCTCCAAGTCTTTGACAGAAGACTTATCGTTACAAAGAAATGAAGCATAAGCAAATAAATCCTCGCCGGAGAGAGGCTCCACATCTATGTCATTGACCCAGTCTGACATTTGGGTTGACAGTGCATTCCCTTGTTCCATCAGGTCGGCTATAGCTACTCTTATCTGTATCATTAGCTGCAGCCGCTGTGATGGTGGAAGTGCCAGACAGTATTTCCGGAACTCCTTGCTCTCAAGGTATTTCTCACGTGCAAGTTGACGTACCTGGGGACCCTTGAAATGCATCTGGTCTGCTATCATTACTTTATGAAGGTAGTCATCTGTCATGTATGACTCAAAATGTAACGGATTTCCGCTTTTGAGAGCATAGTAAATGCCCATGGTTTCACGGAGAGAATCACTTTTGTCAAGAGTGAGAATATACTCTGATATTTTGGATTGGCGTTTCTGTAGTCCGTCTTCCGGTAAAGTGATGTATTTTGCGCGCCACAGGTGATTTCCG
>Ga0310696_10010325_pt1 | contig 10752 bp, 6 predicted proteins | sample AusTroGonzalo_MG_4_FD_203885 | JGI IMG/M metagenome (GOLD analysis project Ga0310696, IMG submission 203885) | Bovine rumen microbial communities from tropical cattle in Woodstock, Queensland, Australia - Gonzalo_02 (v2) (version 2) | ecosystem: Host-associated > Mammals > Digestive system >... | reverse complement strand
GTATCGGCCGATGCACCGGCAATGGCCAGGGTCTTCTCCAGGGCCGGAGTCAGCTTGCCTTCGCGGCGGGCCAGGTCATCGGCCTGGATGCGTTTGCTCAGGCCCACGTACTCGGGAACGCGGCGGCTCAGGGCGAACTCGGAGAGTTTGAGCGGATTGGAACGATAGCTGGAGGTTTCGCCGGACGGGATCAGTTCGTCGGTGGTGGTCACGGGGTCGTGGATCACGGCAGCCAGTTCCAGCAGCATGTTCTCCTGCATAGGATACATGGTGGGCCAGTCCTTGATGTTGGGACCGTAGCGGAGTTCCTGGCTCAGATCGGCCTTGCCGAAGCCGTTGTAGATGCGTTTTTCGTAGATGCGGCCGTCGAAGGTGTAAGGCTTGTGCAGGTCGTTGTATTCCACGTCGGTGGCGGCGGTGATGACACCTCCGTTAGCGGCGGTGGCGGCGATGGAACGAGCGTCCATCAGGGCTACCATGGAAATCTGGCCCTGACCGGGCTTGGAGCCTTCGCGGTTGGGGAAGTTGCGGGTGGTGTGGCGGATGGACAGGCCGTTGTTGGACGGAACGTCGCCGGCGCCGAAGCAAGGACCGCAGAAAGCGGGCTTGATCACCACACCGGCTTCCAGGAGTTCTTCGGCAATGTGGTTGCGCGTGGTGGCCAGATACACGGGCGTGCTCTGGGGATAAGCGCTCATGGTGAAGTAATCGTTGCCGATGGATTTGCCCTTCAGGATGGTGGCGGCTTCGCTCAGGTTGTCATAGGTACCGCCGGAGCAGCCTGCGATGATGCCTTGATCGGCATACACCTTACCGTCCTTGATCTTGGACAGGAGGTCGGGATGTACTTTTTCGCCGAAACGCTTCTTGGTGTCTTCCTCGATGGCCTTCAGCACCTTTTCGGGATCGGCCTGCAGTTCGTGGATGCTCACGGCGTTGGACGGGTGGTAAGGAAGGGCGATCATGCTCTCCTGGGTGCTCAGGTCGATGGTGACCATGGAGTCGTACCAAGCTACATCGCCGGGTTTCAGCTCCTTGTAAGCTTCCGGCCGATTGTGCATTTCGAAATACTTCTTCACCTCTTCGTCGGTGACCCAGATGGAGCTGAGGCAGGTGGTTTCGGTGGTCATTACATCGATACCGTTACGGAAGTCGATGGGCAGTTCCTTCACGCCAGGGCCGGCGAATTCCAGCACCTTGTTCTTCACGAAACCGCTCTCGAACACGGCTTTCACCAGGCTGATAGCTACGTCGTGCGGGCCGATACCATGCTTAGGTTTGCCTTCCAGCCAAACCAGCACCACTTCGGGAGCATTGATGTCCCAGGTGTTCTTGAGGAGCTGTTTTACCAGCTCGCCGCCGCCTTCACCCACGCCCATGTTGCCCAGGGAGCCGTAACGGGTATGGGAGTCAGAACCCAGGATCATGTTACCGCAGGCAGTGAGGGCCTCACGGGCATACTGGTGGATAACCGCCTGGTTGGCAGGCACATAGATACCGCCATACTTCTTGGCGGCGCTGAGGCCGAACACGTGGTCGTCCTCATTGATGGTACCGCCCACAGCGCACAGGGAATTGTGGCAGTTGGTCATAGCATACGGCAGCGGGAAAGTCTCCAGGCCGCTGGCACGGGCTGTCTGGATAATACCCACATACGTAATGTCATGGGATACCATAGCATCAAAACGGATGCGCATCTTCTTGCCTTTGGATCCGTCCACATCGTGGGCACGGAGAATCTGATAGGCAATAGTGTTTTCGCGGGCTTCATCTTTGGAAAGGGGTGCCTCGCCGACCACTTTCTTACCATTAAGGAGATATACTCCTTCGGAGTTCAGTGTTATCATATAATAGAATCTATAAAAATCGTCAATGCCAACATGTCGGCCGCTCCGCCGGGAGAAATCCCCTCCGCTGCATAACGGTCGCATAATTCCTTTAAAGCTTCTGAAAAGAGATCCTTCGTCGGATTCGCCGTCTCAGGATGACAGGGGGTGGTTTTGTCATTCTGAGCGAAGCGAAGAATCTCTGCGGCCTCCAGCTTCACCTGCTGCGCCCTTTCTGCTCCCGCCCGTTTGACCACACAGGTATCGTCCAGGGTGGACATAATGCGCAGCAACAGCTTCTGCAGATGGAAGGGCGAAGAGGACCTTCGTCCCGCACGCAAAAACGGCAGCCAGTCCTCAAAAAGGGTCCGGTAACCGCTGGCGGCAATTTGCCGTGCGCCACACAACGCCACAGGCGTGGTGGCTAAGTCATTATTAATCAATTGTATACGGAAAATCGATTGTGCCGTTTCAGCTAATCGATTTTGCATAAGTTCCTCATTATGAGCACCTTGCGCCCACGCATTCAATGCCAGCCCCAGGCAGAAGATGGCTCCGCGATGGGTATTCACCCCACCGGTAGCCTCCAGCATAGCCTTTTCGGCCTCCATCCCCAACTGCCGCAGCGTTTCCGGGGAATCGGCCATAGCCATAGGTGCAAAGAACGGCCGAATGGCCGTAATCCCCTTTTGCATAAGGGAGTAATCCATGTCCTTATGCGCACCGCAGGAATCCGGGCACACCAGCCCCGGCTTCAAAGGCAGGTTCAGTTCCAAGGTGAGCGCGCGCTGCGCCAACTCCGCCAGCAAATAAGGCCAACTGCTCCTCGGGCACAAACCAGCCGCCGCTGCAAAGTCCCCCACCCCCAGTGCCTTCCTAACATAAGAGGCCGATATCTCAGAAGGAAATTGGTTTTTCGCAAAGCCTTGCGAAAAATAATTTTCTTCTGTTGAAGGAGATGTAGGTGTTGTTTCGGCAGAAGGAAATTGGTTTTTTGAGCAACCGCACAAAAAATAATTTCCTTCTGCTTTATCTCCTGCAGCTGCGAATTTGAGTCTGGGAATTTCCACCACCTCGATGGGCAGGACTTCCCACATTAGTGTGTTATAGTGGTTGGTAAGGGCGTCGAGGGGTTCCGAGCCCACGAAGCGCACGGAGGCATTCAGGGCCGGGGCAATGTGCCGCGCGAAAAGGTCCAGGTCCAGTCGCATCTGCGTCTCAGCAGCATCCGACAAGTCCTTTAAGAAATAAGTAGGGAACGTTGCGGCCGAAATCTGATAATCCGATCCCTCCAATACAACTGCTTTCGACGGCAAAAAATTATTTTTCGCAACGCTTTGCGAAAAACCAATTTTTTGCCACGATGAGCTTCCTGGTGCTATTTTTTCAGAAGAAAATTGGTTTTTTGAGCAACTGCACAAAAAATAATTTTCTTCTGAAGCCCGAACAGTGACCGGAGATTCTTCGCTTCGCTCAGAATGACAAGAGGTGGGCTCAGAATAAGTGCATGCGGCCCGGATCATGGCCAGGCGTTCGGTGTAGGGGAATTGGGACAGGTCTTCTTTTACCGGAATCACATACAGCGTATCAACCTGCTGAGCGGCCTGTTCCAGGAGATACTGGTGCCCCAGAGTGAAAGGATTGGCATTCATGACCACTATCCCGCATCGGCCTTCCTTGGAAAAACCATGCAGATAGGCGCAGTAGCGCTCTAAGCCTCTGCCGTTCTCCATCAGGATGGCCTTGGGAGCGCTGGCCAGGACATGGAAACCCAGGCTTTCAAAAATAGCCTGATTCTCCGGCTTGGTAAAGAGCTTGAGTTCCAGGATGCCCCGGGCCGATGCCAGGGAAATCAGATGCGAAACCAGCGGAGCCACCAAACCCTCTTGCCGGGCTTGCGAAGCTACAGCGATGCACTTGATAATGTCACGGGAAAGACCGGCGCCAGCCAGGATATTGCCATCTTCGTCTTCGATGGCACAATATACGTCTAAAGCTTCCATCCGGAGGCCATTTTCTCCGAGGAAGTTTTCCACCTTTTTGCGGAAGAAAGGAGATGAAAGCGGCATCTCCGATATGTGGCGGTTTTCGTACTTTTCCATTATCCCGCAGGCGTCCCAATACTCCCGGTATGACCCGCAAAACAATTGCAGCGCGAATGTACGGATTTATTATAAAAAAGCAAAGCTTTTATTATAATTATTAACTAAAACCAGCGTACATTCTCTAAATCTAGTTCATTTCCCGGCAAATTCGGGGAAGTCGTAAACACGAAACGATACCCTTTGAGATTACTGGGAATGCTGTTCATCCATCCCAGCCGCGGAGAGCCGAAGTCTCCCGAATGCCCGTACAAAGTAAAGATGCGGTCCTTCTCATTCAGATGAAAAAAACCACCGCCGTGGACCCGAACATACTGGCCCGTCCGCTGCTCAAACTCCTCTACCAGCTCCCGGTGCTGCCCCACATTGCCATACAGCAACATTCCTTCGCGCGCTCCCGGGAGCGATATAATCACAAACTTATGCGCCATGCGTCTTAAGCCTCTGAATCAGTTCATCGCCAAGGGCTTCCTTCTTACGGATATGATCCAGTACGGCCTGAACGAAGGAATTGGATTCAAAATCGCCCCGGACCTGGCTGAAATCCCGTTCTTTGATTTCCTTGCCGCCATCGGCCCCGAAACCGGTCATGGAAGCCAGGTTAAACTCCTTGCGGGCATCTTCATACAGTTCCTTGTCAAGGCCGATCACAGCATCCTTCCAGCGCTCCACGATATCAATCACCTGGGCGACCGTGATGGTCTCCAGCGGATAGCCGAAGAAAGAGGCATACTTGTCATAGGCCCAGGTCCATTCGGCATCATAATACTGACTGTGCAAATGGTGGAAGGCAGTGAAAAGTTCCTCTAACGTGAGCTCTCCCCTTTCCACACGCTCGATCAACTCCACCAGGGCATCCTTGGGGACGATAAGTCCGCTCATATCGGCCCAATCGCCCTTTCCGAAGGAGCAAGTGGGTTGCAGAGCCTCGCGGATGGCTTCGTCGGACGCGCCGGCGGGAAGGTTCTCCAGACGCTTGATAAGCGAATTGCCCAGGAACTTGGTAATGGCCGTCTGATAGTAGTGGATACCGTTACGCAGCGATTTATTGCGGATTTTGGTGCTGTGATAGGAATAGATATCGGAGAGTTCGCCGGACGAATACTGCAGGTTCTTAAGCAGCTGAATGCCCTTGAACATCTTCTGGATGGTGTAAGGACTCAGGAGGTTGTAATTGATGCAGTCCAGCTTGTCCGGATCCTTGCGGGAGTCACGTTTGGGCCATTTCTGGGCATCGCGGACGGTTCCCACACTGCGCAGGTTCACGCCCGGCACCAGGTATGTAGTATTCTGCTGCTCAATCAGATAGGAGAACGGCAAGTTGGAGGTATCGGAATGCGTGACATGCCGGCCCATCACCAGCGAGAAAGCACCCACGCGGGAAGGCCAGAGTATATAAGAGTCGGACGAAGTCTTGGCGCCCCTTTCCAGAATTCCCTGGTGCATAGGGCCCAGCTTATACATATGATTACTCTGGTTGGAACCGCTGCCGGCGTTCATAAAGGAGAACATACCGGCAATCAGGAGCGTACTCTTGTGGTGGGTTACCGTAAACGGACCGGCAAAAATGGCGCAGGCCTCGCCGTTCTCTTCCTGGCAATTGCTGAAAAAGAGCGAATCAGATGCGCTGTAACCGTGTCCCAGGCGACAACTCTGCCCCACAAAGCAGCGCTCCAGAGAGGTGTTATCGGAGACATGGGAGCCGCTGCAGATGATGAAATCATCGGCAATCACCCCGTGCGCGATAGTGACAGGGGCCGATTGATTGCTGTTCACGCTGCCATTGCGAAGACGGCTGGTGCCGCTGATTACAGCATAATCTCCGATGCGCACGCCATTGATATGGCGCGTATTCCGGATGGACACATGGTCTCCCACTCGGCCACGGCTGGAGGCCTGTGAATCGGCATACTCCTCTATCATTGCATTGATACGGGCAATCAGGGCGGGTCTATGCCGATACATGGCCAGCACATAGGCAATTTGGGCGCTCAGGCGGTCGTAAATCTTCACCTCGCGGCCACCGGTCTCACTAAGGACGGATACTTCCACGCCGTTTCCAAAACGGGACGGCCCTTCGCAAACCATCAGGTCCACATTTTCAATATAAGTATGCGAGCCGATATCATAGTTGGCCACATAATTGGTCACATTCTCAATGAGGGAATCGTCCCCCACCGTCACGTTGTGCAGCGTGGCCTCCCTTAACCCGGAATGCTTCTTGACTCCGCCAGGAAGAACAAACACCTCCTGGAACCGGCCAAACTTGACAGTCCCCGAAAAACGAACCCCACGGATATAAAGCAGGGATTCCGGATCGGAGGTGTAGACAGTGGACCAATCATCGGCCCGACAGCCGCGTTGGATCAGGAAATCTATCTGTTCCTGACTAAGGGGTTTGTAATTCATATTCTTCAAGTATTTGTTTAATTCGTTCTAATAATTCACTTGTAGTATGCGTTTTAGCCCGCATACAAAACCGCACCTCATTCTCACACAAAAGGCACCTCCTAGGCGCATAACCAATATCCGCTCTGCTGATTGCCTCGACATGGTCCTGTTTTGAATGTGCCAAAGAAAATTGGTTTTTCTCTGGCCCCCTTGGGACGATGCACAAAACATCAATGTCCATCAAGCGCCCCAGAGGATGATTATCCTCCAGCTCTACGGCTTTCCTTTTGGCTTCAACGGCCGGTTGGGATACAATGAAGTAGCCCTCATAACCGGTCTCTAAATCTCTAAGTTCTTCAAATTCTGGCTGGAAAGCTTGGCGTATGGCCGAAACCCCGGCCTTTGCTATTGCCAGCGACTGCTGATTCCGCTTTTCCGACCCCGGTAACTGCACTGTGAGACAGAGAAGGGACTTGCCCGGGAATCTCCCAAGCAAGTCCTTCTGATGCTGCGCACGTGCGTCGCGGCTTTCCAGCAGCTGGTTAAGGTTAATCACAAATGTTGTAAATCTTGTCCAGTACGGAACCGTCGCGGTTCATAACGATACCCACCACTTTGTCGCCGAAAGGCAAGGCGTCCGGCGTGCCGATGATGGAAGATGCTTTCTCCGCCAAAGACTGGATATCCACGATATTCAAACCGGCAGCCTGCAGTCTTTCCTTAATCTCCGGACGGGCAGGATTCACGGCAATGCCATACTCGGTTACAACCACATCCACGCTCTTACCAGGCGTGATGAGGGTGGTCACCTTGGGCACTACGCAAGGGATGCGACCACGCAGGAGCGGGCACACGATGATGCTGAGGGCACTGTCGGCCGCCGTATCCTGATGACCGCCGATGGCACCGCGGATGATACCGTCGGAACCCACCAGCACGTTCACGTTGAAATTCGTATCCACCTCAAGGGCGCTTAAGATAACCATATCCAACGCGTGGGTGGCCGATCCCAGGTGCTGACCGGAGGCATACTCCACAGCCGATACTTCCTGGTGCAGCGGATCCTTAGCGATAGATTCAGCCGCTACTTTATCGAAGGACTGTACGTCGATGAGCTTGCCGATAAGGCCTTCCTCGTGGAGTTTCACCATATGGGCCGTGATACCGCCCAGGGCGAAGGAAGCCTTGATGCCGCGGCTGATCATCTCTTCGCGTATGTACTTCACAGCAGCCAAAGAGGCACCGCCCGTTCCGGTCTGAATACTAAAGCCTTCCTTGAAGTAACCGGAGTTAATAATCACTTTGGCAGCCTGTTTAGCAAGCAGGATATCGCGGGGATTCTTGGAATCGCGGATGGCGCCGGCAGCAATCTTGGAGCTATCGCCCACACTGTCTACCACCACAACACTCTCTACATCGGCCGCCGAAATGCTCTGCGGCATATTGGGATAGGCCACAAGGTCGTCGGTGATCACTACCACATGGGCGGCATAGCGGGCGTCCGGCAGGGCGTAACCCAGCGAACCGCAGATGCTCTTGGCGTTCTCGCTGCGGGGCACGCCACAGGCATTGCCCAGTTCGTCACAGGCCGATGCGCCCAGGAAAGCCACATCAATCTTGAGTTCTCCATTGGCGATGGCGCTGCCGCGGCCACCATGGGAACGGAACACTACAGGCTCCTTGAGCAGGCCGTGGGAAATGGCATCGGCCAGTTCTCCGCGCAGACCGGAAGTGGAGATGCCGGTAATGACGCCGTTCTTGATGTGTTCGATGAGCGGTTTGTGGACGTCGGAGAGGCTGGAAGCGGCCAGTTTCAGGTCTTTGAAACCCATTTCGGCCAGTTTATCCACCACCATATTGACCACCTTGTCACCGCCACGGAAATGGTGGTGGAAGCTGATGGTCATACCATTGCTGAGCCCGGAACGCCTGATGGCTTCTTCCAGGGTAACTACTTTGCTGTTTCTCATAGTGCTTCCTCCTTGTCAATGACACCGGCGGCAACGGCCAGGGCGATGGTACGCTCTGCGCGCAGCACAACCGGACGGTCTACCATCTTTCCGTTCACGGCAATGACGCCGGAACCCTTGGCCTGGGCCTCCTTGATGGCGGCCACCACGGCGCGGGCTTTGTTGATTTCTTTCTCGGTGGGCGTGAACACGCTGTTAACCACCTCAATCTGACGGGGATTGATGATGGATTTTCCGTCGAAGCCCAGCGTCTTGATCAATTCCACTTCCTTCCGGAAGGTTTCCATATCGTCCAGATTGGAATACACGGTATCGAAGCAGCAGATGCCGGCGGCACGGGCCGCTACCACAATCTGTTCGCGGGCCAGCAAAAGTTCGGCGCCGCCCGGCGTACGGTTGGTCTTGAGGTTGGCCGAATAGTCTTCGGCGCCAAGGGCGATACCCATCATGCGGGTGGATGCCGTGGCGATGGCATAGGCGTTCACAACGCCCAGTGCGCTCTCGATGGCGGCCATGATGCGGGTCTCCCCCACCCGGCCGATCTCAGTTTCCACTTTCAGGATTTCGGCTTCCAGTTCGCGGACTTCATCGGCTGTCTCGGTCTTGGGCATACGGATTACGTCCACACCGGCCTTTACAACGGCTTCCACGTCCTTTTTTCCGTACGGGGTGTTCAGCGGATTGATTCGCACCACCATCTCGGTGTTGCCATAGTCGATGGTTTTGAGAGCGTTGTACACCAGCAGGCGGGCAGCGTCTTTTTCGGCCATGGTTACAGAGTCTTCCAGGTCCAGCATAATGCTGTCGGGGCCGTAAATGTGGGCATCGGCCATCATTCCGGGGTTGTTACCCGGAACGAACATCATGGTTCTCCTTAGTCTTTCCATACGTCTTTGCCTGTTGCCCGGACTGCAGCGGCGGTTACCCGCGCCCGGATGGTACAATCAAGTGCGCCCTTGTCTACAGCCTCCACGTGAGCATCGTGGATTCCAAGGCCCTCCAGGGTCTCGGTAATGACAGCTTTGATCTGCCGGCCGAACTGTGCAGCCACGGAGCTCTGCAGATCCACCTGCAGGCCTTCTCCGGGGCCGATGGTGACCATGATGTCACCGCTTTCTAAAGTTCCAGCAATAGCGTTTTTCATTTCATGAAAATAAAATGCCTACGTTACCCCATCCCTAAATCCCTTCCCTCGGGGAAGGGACTTACTATCGCCCGCAATGCGGGCTCGAAGCAAAACGATGGGAAAACATTATTAATTTAAGTTTAAGTATTATCTAACATCCTTGGTGGGCAGGGCGCAAAAGATCGAGGACAACCTTGACGGGGTTGAAGGTTTCGATGGGAACTTCCACGAAGAGGGTGTTCCAGTCGCTCATGGCGCCGTTCCACAGACCGGGCAGTTCCAGGGCCTTGAGTTCGCGGCCTTCGAAGCTCTTGGAGCTCATGAAACCGGCTTCCGGATCCACGTGTTTCAGGAGGTCGAAGTGCTTGCCTTTGTAGTCCATCAGGCAGCATACAAGGTCTACCGGATTGAAGTGCGTGGCGTGCGACATGGCACCCATGGCACCTTCATCGGCCTTGTTGATCTGGACGCTTTCCAGGATTTGCAGGCTGGTGCAGCCGTCCTTGCCGGCAATCACATACGGACCGCCGCCGGGTTCGCCTTCGTTGCGTACCATGCCGCAGACGCGGATGGGACGGTTCAGTTTGGTGCGGAGCATCTGGAGACGTTCATTCTCCGAATGGGCCAGAGGCATCTGGATGCACAGTTCCTTATCCAGGAAGTTCTCGATTTCATTGCAAAGCTGCACGGAAGGAGCTTCGTCCAGCTGACGCAGATAGTCGAAAATCTTATCCCGCAGCTGCAGGGCGCAGCCCATAAGCACCTGTTTGTACTCGGCCGTGACAGGCAGGAGTTTTTCGTGTGCCACGTTGTCGATGTTCTTGATGCTCACCAGTTCATCGGCCACCTTATTCAGATTGTAGATGAGGGCGCCGTGACCGGCGGGACGGAAGAGCAGGCTGCCATCGGCCTTTCTGAACGGCTTGTTATCCGGCGTTACGGCGATGGTGTCCGTGGCTTTGTCCTGGAAGGTGAAGGTGATGTTGTATTTCACACCGTACTTCTTCTCATAGGCTTCCTTGATGGCTCCGATGGCTTCCTCGAACAGGCTCTGATGCTCCGGAGAGATGGTGATGGTGAGGTTGCAGGTTCCGTCGGAATTGCGCATGTACTTCTGCGCTTCTACCAGATGTTCGGCGATGGCGGTGCGTACTTCGTCCTGATAACGGTGGAATTTGAGCACGCCTTTGGGCTTGCTGCCATAGGCCAGGCCGTCTTCCTTGAGCAGTTTTTTCAAGGTTTCCAGCCGATAGGCGGCGCTGTCTTCGGGCTCGCCGAAGAGCTCCGGAGTATAGAAGGCGAAGTCTTTGATGCGGGCGGCCAGCTTGGCGCCGGGG
>Ga0310696_10010324_pt1 | contig 10753 bp, 10 predicted proteins | sample AusTroGonzalo_MG_4_FD_203885 | JGI IMG/M metagenome (GOLD analysis project Ga0310696, IMG submission 203885) | Bovine rumen microbial communities from tropical cattle in Woodstock, Queensland, Australia - Gonzalo_02 (v2) (version 2) | ecosystem: Host-associated > Mammals > Digestive system >... | reverse complement strand
GTTGACGTCTTCAGTCTGGTTTTTGACCAAAAATGAATTGTTAAATACTTTGGCCTTTACCCTGTCACTTGTAATCAGTGGTGAAAAATTAACGTCTATCAATCCGAGACCTTCCTTGACGATTGGTACTGGCGATTTTCTGCCGATATCAATCTGGTTTGAAAGCAGCTGAAATCCTGCACATATTCCAATGATTGGTTTTCCGTCTCGAGCCATTTTTTTGATTTCCTTATTCAGGTCCATATTGATGTCATTTGATTCGATTAATGTTCCGCCTGGAATAATTAATGCATCCAGTTCTTGTGAAGCTTTATTACCATTAACTAATCCGTTTTCTTTAACGATGTCTGTAGGTAAGTTTCCAAAATCTTCGAATCCAGGAACCGCTCCACTTAGATAGGCAAGTCCGATTTTTGTCATAAAAATAACCTCTTGGCAATAGTATATTTAAAGGTAAATTTCAAATGTAAAAAGAAAAAAGAATTTATTGAGCGTTTTCAAATACGCTCAAAGCTTTGATAATTTTTAAATCATCCAATGGTTTTGCTTGGATTTGCAATCCTACAGGAATGCCTTCTACTTCACCGGCTTTAATGCTTGCTGCAGGAATACCTGCAAGGTTTGCAATTACTGTTAGGATATCGTAGGCATACATTTCCATAGGTTCAAGTTCCTGACCTATTTCGTGAGGAAGTTTTGGAACGGTAGGTCCTACAATCAAATCAACATTTTCAAGCATTGAAGTGATTTCTCCTCTAATTACAGATCTTGCTTTTAGTGCTTGTTTGTAATATTTTCCACTGAATTCTGCTTCTGCAATATGGGAGCCGATTTTAATTCTTCTTAATACTTCGTCTCCACATACTTCTTCAATTCTTGATCCGTAATCTCTTCCGTCATATTTTCTTGTAGCTGAGAAGAATTCCACATAGTTGATAAGGTAGTATGTCGGTAGACACAAGTCGATGTAGTCGAAACTCACTTCAACAAGTTCAGCACCTGCATCAACCAGTTTGTTGATTGCTTTGTTTACGGTTTTATTGATTTCATCATCTGTAACATCGATGAACTCTTTACATACTGCGATTTTCATGCCTTCCAGACTGGTATCGTCAAGCACTTCAGTAAAGTCAGGTTTGTCCCAGTTCAGGGTGGTACATTCGGTTTCATCATATTTTGCAATGCTATTTAAGGCAATCGCAATACCGCTGACATCATTTGCCAAAGGCCCAATTTGGTCCAGACTCATGGAGAGGTCAAGCAATCCTTGTCTTGAAACTGCACCGTATGTTGGTTTGAATCCAACAACTCCACAGTGTGAAGCAGGGTTTCTGATGGATCCTCCTGTATCGGATCCGATTGCAATATCACACATTCCTGCTGCGACGGCTGCTGCACATCCTCCTGATGAACCGCCTGGAATTCTGCCCATGGCTGCTGGGTTTTGAGTAGGTCCGTAGTAGGAAGTTTCAGTTGAACTGCCTGCTGCAAATTCGTCCATGTTTAAGATACCAATGATTATTCCGTCTTCAGCTAATATTTCATCAACAACTGTTGCGTTGTAACTTCCAATGTAGTCTTCTAATGTCTTGGAAGCTGCGGAAATAATCATGTCTTCAACATTGATGTTTGCTTTTATACCGAATACTAAACCAGCTAAAGCGCCAACCTCTTCGCCATTGGCTATTTTTTCGTCAATAGCTTCTGCTTGTTTTAATGCATTTTCATAGTTTAATTCAATGAATGCATTAATGGTTTCGTTATTTTCATCGATAACTTTAATGAAGCTTTCTACGTTTTCTTTAGCTTTAATTTCTCCACCTTTAATGGAGTTTAACTTTTCAATAACGTTCATTAAAACACCTAATAATCGTAAATTATAATATTATTATTCTATTTTTCAAGGTTTATATATTTAATTTATAATCAACGATTTTTTAAAATAACTTTATATGGAAATATCAATATATTATTCAACATGAAAAAAGCAGTCGTATTTGATAACTCAGGAACGTTGATAGAGAGATACCGGGTAATCAAGGATGTTTTAAACGGCAATATTTTCACTGACATCAACTCTTTAGATTTGATTGCTGCAGCTGACTCTCTGGCTTTAGTTGTGCTTCAGTTCAATACCAACAAGCTATTGAAGTTGGATCAAAGCACTCTTATTTCCGATGTCATTAAAGAATATGAAATTGATTTCGACATCAGTTTTTCCACCAAACAGGTTTCAAAGGCTGAAGTGAAAGATATTCTAGACAATGAAACTTCAACTGCCATTTCAGATATTACTGATGGATTTGACATTTTGCGTGAAAAGATTTCCCATATGGAACTTTGCAACGGTTCGGCATTGATTGTTGATATGGATTTGGGTGTCGTTGCATACACCATTACTTCAGCTGGCAGATTTTTCCCGAAGGTATTTGAAACAGTTGAAACGTTGAAGTCAAGGGGAATTGAAATATTCATTGCATCCGGAGATAGAAAAGGGGCTATCAATAGATTAGCGGATATACTTGATGTTCCAGAAGACAATGCCTATGGAAGTGTTTCCACTAGAGGAAAATGTGAAGTAGTTTCTATCCTAAAGGATGGTGGATATAAGGTCATGATGGTTGGTGATGGCCTTAATGATATACTTGCTTTTAAAAAAGCTGATGTAAGTGTTCTTACAATCGAACAGCAGGAAGAAGTATCTCCTAAAATGATGGATAAGGCAGATTATGTTATTGAAGACATTTTTGAGGTCACCATGATTGATTTCTGAATTATTTTTTTCATTCTGATAACTTATAAGTTATAACTTATAACTAATAACTTATAAAAAAATAATGAATAATTTATAAGTTTTCAATAACCTCTTTGCTTTTTAAAATGTTATCGAAGTTGTTTAACTCAATGATTCCGATGTCAATCTTTTTAAGAAGGTTCAAATCAAGAGTTCCTTCACCTAATGTTATATGCTGGTCTTTAACACCGTCATTATCATTTAAATGACAATAACTTATGTTTTTCAGCTCCAGCATTTCTTCCAGGTTTCCACATGTGTTTCCATGTCCGGTATCTATTGTCAAGCTACAGCCGGTAGCTTCCCGAATCATTTCGATTTCTTCAACGGTATTTGCCAGGAATTTGCCTCGAACCGGCATGTTTTCAACTGAAATTTCAACATTTGTGTTGTCGATAATTTCACCAACGCTTTCACATGCTATTTCCAATGCCCAATTTCTTAATCGTGGTTCGTTTCTGCCGATTATTCCGGGGTGTACGGTTATTGTTTTGGCACCTATCTTTTCAGCATATAGTCCGCATTCAATCATCTGTTTAACACTTTCATTGCGTATTCCTTTGTTTAGACTTGCAATGTTAATGTCCACTGTTGCCGCATGTATTCTTACATCCAATCCGCAGTTGATATATTCAGGATTTTCCCTTTCAAAAAAAGGACCTTCACCCAGTATCTCTATCATTTCAAATTCATGTTTTTTAGCTAAATTTATGATGTCATTGTTGGGTTGCATGAATAAAGCTAGTGTTGTAAATCCCAGTTTCATATTTATATATTGGAAATGCAAATATAATAAATGTTTACATATATCAAATTTTGACATAAGGTGAAATATGACTGATGAAAATTTTGAAGAAACTCGTCAAAAACTCCTGAAATATTTTTCTAATGGAATAACACATAAACTGATTTTGTGGATTATTTCTAAAGAATCAATTCATGGTTATGGAATTATGAAGAAATTAGATGGTTTTTTTAATATTGAAAATTCCCATTGTGAGTTGAATTTTAATTCTAGTAAAATATATCCGATATTATCAAAAATGGAGGAAAAAGAATTAATTGTTGGTGAGTGGAAAGTAAATGAAAATAATAAAAGGGTTAAATATTATTCAATCACCGATGAGGGAATTGAACTATTAAATCAGATTCAAAAGAATTTTAATTCTATTTTGGAAAATCCCTCTTGGTTAGCCTTTTTTAATGATATGACTGGATTGGAGATTAACAATGAAAAACGCAATTGAAACCAAAAACCTTACGAAAATATATAATAATAACTTTATAGCTGTTAATTCTCTAAACTTAGAAATACCAAATAAAACGATTTTTGGAATGTTAGGCCCTAATGGTGCTGGTAAAACGACAACCATCAAGATGCTCACTTGTCTGATACAGCCTACATCAGGTCAGGCTACTGTTGGCGGTTATGATGTTGAAAAAAATCCGGATGAGGTACGTAACCTTTTGGGTATGGTTCCTCAACAAGTAAGCCTGTATAAGGATTTGACAGTCATGGAAAATTCACAGATGTGTGCTGATTATTATGGTGTTCCTAAAGATGAGAGAGATTCCCGTATTGAGGATTTGATGGAACTTGTTGATATCAAGTATGCTAAGGATAAAAGAGTGGGTCAGCTTTCAGGCGGTCAAAAGCAAAAGGCTTCTCTTGTAGCCAGTTTGGTTCACAGGCCTGAAATTCTATTTTTGGATGAACCTACCATTGGTCTTGATCCGACTACAAAACGGACTTTATGGGACTTGATTAGAGAATTGAATGATGACGGCCACACTATAATTTTGTGTTCCCATGATATGTATGAAGTAGATATGCTTTGTGATAATGTGGGAATCATAAATACTGGAAATTTAGTTGCTTATGACACTCCACAAGGCCTTAAGGATATCCTTTTGGAAAGCAATAAGCAGGAATTAACCAGCACCTTAAGTAAAATTTCAAAAGAAAATGACGTAAATACATCAACAAAGGAAGACTTGGAAAATCTTAGTTTAAAAAAGATGTCAATACTCTTGAAAGATTATAATGACAGTATGATTGAAGCAATCAAACAATCTAGCAATGTTAAAAGTATTGAAATATCTCGTAATGGCCGTATTAATTTAAGAATTGATGCTTTTGATGAAATGGCAGTTTCAAATGTTTTGAATGATGTCATATCATCTGGAGGAATAATTAAGTCAATTAATACAGAAGAACCTTCTCTTGAAGACGTATTTATTAAGTCAACATCTGAGGTGATTGAAGATGATAGAGCCTAATAAATTTTGGTGGATGATTAAGAAGGAATTAATTTCTCTTAAAAGACATCCTGCCAGATTGGTATCAATCATAGCATTTCCAATAATCATGATTTTACTTTTTGGTTATGGTATGGGTGGGGAAATGACAGATTTGCCTATAGTTGTCGTTTCTCAGGACCATGGTAATTTAACAGATTTGACATTGGATACCATAAAATCGACTGAGACATATCATGTTGTCGAAGTAATTGATAGTTTAAGTGAAGGCAAATCCCGTGTTGATTCGGGAGAAGTGAAGGCTGCCATTATTTTGCCGTCCGATTATGATTCGAACACGTCTCAACAGAAGGGGGTTACTCTTTATCTGGATTCTTCTGACCAGATGGCTGCACAAATTCTTGAATCATCAACTCAGGGAATATTTTATAGGTTATCCAATATGGTAGCTTCACAAACAAGTGTTTCTACTCAAGATGCCAATATCACTCCTTCATTAGGCCATTCGTTAGATAATTTTAAGGATGACATTAGCTTACACATTAATAGAATTTATGGAAATATAAAATACATTGACTTTTTGGTTCCGGCTATTTTAGGAATGACAATTATGATGAGTTGTATGTTGGGAATGGGTTCAACAATAGCTGGTGAAAGGGAAACAGGCGAGCTTGCTAGATTATTCATGACTCCCACTTCAGTTTCTACAATTATTGGAGGTAAAATTTCAGCAAAGTTATTGATTGAACTTGTCAGAGCGTTAATATTAATATTCATGGCAGTGATTTTATTTAATGTAAGTATTAAGGGAGGATTCCTCCAAACATTCATTGTTTTGGTAATTGGAGCATTGTGTTTTGTTGGTTTTGGTATAATGCTTTCAGCAAGAACATCCACTCAGGAAGATTATGCTCAAATTTCACTTCCATTTTCAATGCCGATGATGTTTGTTTCAGGAGTATTTTATCCAATCGAGACTATGCCTTGGATTTTACAAAAATTAGCTTATGTTTTCCCATTGACTTACTTAAATGATGCTATGAGAGGAATAATGCTTAAGGGACAAACTTTGGCTGATGTTTGGGTTGATTTAGCGGTTCTTTTAGGATTTACATTATTGTTCTTCATAATAGGAGTTAAAAGATTTAACAGAGATGTATAGGAGGTTTAAAATGTTTAAAAAAGTATTGATTGGATTAATTATTTGTATTTTATGTTTGTCTCCAATAATGGCTGTAGACTGGAATTCCTTTGCTGGAGATGTTGATCATAATGCTTATAGGAATGAAAGTTCAGATTTTGTAACTAATCTTTGGACATTTAATATGCAATCTCCTGTTCACTCATCTCCTGCAATTTACGAGGATTATGTATATTTGGTTTCAGGTGATGGAATTTTAAAGGCCATAGATATGCAAACAGGTGAGGAGGAATGGGATTTGGATTTGAAGGCCAAAACCAATTCTTCACCTATAATAAATTCCAATATATTGTTTGTCGGAACTGATGAAGGCCTTAAAGCCATTAACATTAGCAGTCATGAAATAATATGGGACTATGATTGTGGTAATGTTGTGTCAACTCCATTTTTATATGAGGATGTAGTTTATTTCGGAAGTAATGATGGTCATTTATATGGGCTTGATAAAGAAGAGGGGGATGAAATTTTAAATGAAAAGTTAGACGGTGAACTTAAATCATCTCCAATAGTTGTTGACGATTCAATTTATATCGGATCCACCAATGGAAAATTATATTCAGTAGGTACAGACAAGCAAAAGAATTGGGAATTTACAACTGGCGATGAAATTTTATCTTCTCCTAGTTATGTAAATGAAAGCGTAATTTTTGGATCTAATGATGGAAGCATCTACTCTTTGGATGAATCAAATGGAGATTTAAACTGGAAGGTTGATTTAAACAATAAGGTAATATCTTCTCCAACCGTTGATGAACATGACAACAGCATTTATGTTGGTTCTGATGAAGGTAATTTGACATGCCTTGATTTCCGTGATGGGACCGTTAAGTGGAGTTATCATACTGGCGGGCCTGTTCAATCAACAGCCGCTTTAAAGAATAATTTGCTTGCATTTGGATCTAGTAATGGTTATCTGTATGTTTTGAATAAATATACCGGTCTTGAAGAGTTCACCTATAATCCCGGAACAATATTATTTAATTCCGCTATTACATCTTCTCCGGTCATAAATGGCAATACTTTAATTTTTGCCGATGACGGCGGAAATGTCTATTCACTTAACATTAACAAATATGAAGTTCCAGGTTCAATGCAAATGTACTATTCAATTGCTGTTTTGATGGTCATTGTTGTTTTGGCTATAGTAGCCGTTAAAAAAATTAAGGGTAAAAAATAATTTTTACCTTTTTAAATTTTGGTTAAAAATTTATTATGTAATTTAGGTAAATAATATTAAAAGGGAAGTTATATCATGAATGAAATGGAAAAGCTCAAAAAAGAAAATATGAATTTGGCAGATAAGATTTATATTTTCGACACTACATTAAGGGATGGTGAGCAAACACCTGGTGTTGCTCTGACGGTCGATGAAAAAATTCAGATTGCTCAAAAGCTTAATAATTTGGGTGTTGATAAGATTGAAGTTGGTTTTCCGGCTTCTTCCAAAGGTGAAATCGAGTCAGCAAAAAAAATCAAATCCATGGATTTGGATTCCACCCTTGTAGGTTTGGCACGTTCATTGACTGGGGATATTGATGCCGTTCTCGATGCCGGCCTGGATTATGTTCATACTTTTATTGGTACTTCCCCATTGCATCGTGAATATAAGCTTAAAATGAACAAGGAGAAAATCATTGAAACTGCAGTTTCCTCTGTTGAATATGCAAAGGACCATGGTCTGTCTGTTGAATTTTCAGCAGAAGATGCAACAAGAACAGAAAGGGATTTCCTGTTTGAAGTTTTTAATGAAGTTGTTGATGCTGGTGCTGACTTTTTGGATGTTCCAGATACTGTCGGTGTTTTGACTCCTATTGTTACTCATGAATTAATCAACGATATCAAAAATAATTTCACTACACCGGTTAGTGTTCATTTCCATAATGATTTCGGTCTTGCAACCGCCAATACTCTAACAGCTATTGAATGTGGTGCTAACCAAGCCCACGTTACTATCAATGGATTGGGTGAGAGAACTGGAAACTGTTCTCTTGAGGAATTGGTTGTAACACTTAAAGTTGCATACGGTATTGATTTAGGACTTGATACCACCAGATTATACAGTTTATCCAATCTTGTAGGTCGCCTTACCGGGGTAAAAATGCCTGTCAATAAGCCTATTGTAGGCGACAATGCATTTGCCCATGAATCAGGCATTCATGTTCATGGAATTTTAAACAATTCATCTACATATGAGCCGATTTCTCCTGAAATGGTAGGTCATTCCAGACGTATCGTGCTTGGAAAGCACACAGGTGCCAATGCATTGAAATCAAAATTAAAAGATTATCATATAGACTTGGATGATGAACAGTTTTGCAAGGTATTTGATGAAATAAAATCTTTGGGTGACAGTGGAAAATGTGTTACAGATGATGATTTGATTGCAATTGCAATTACAGAACTTTCATCCGCTCGTGAAACACCTATAGTCTTAAAAGGTTTAGGACTGTCTTCAAGTGGTGGAGTTTCTCCTACCGCTACAGTAAAACTTGAAATTGATGGTGAAGAAAAGGAGATGGCAAGTACTGGTGTAGGACCTGTCGATGCCGCCTTAAATGCTATTAGATTTTTAATCCAGGATACTATGGATGTTGAACTTGAAGAATATAACTTGGAAGCTATTACAGGCGGTACAGATGCTCTTGCAGAGGTTTTTGTAATCAGTTCGGACTCTTATGGCAATAAATCCACAGGCAGATCAACCAATCAGGACATTGTTATGGCAAGTATTTTGGCAGTGCTTGATTCAATTAATAAATTGTTGTTAATTCAAAGAGCACAATAATTCTTATTTTTTTAATTTTTTTATCTTTTTTTAATTATTTGTCGATTTTCTTTTTTTTATATATTTTTTTAATATTTTTTATTTTTTTTTGTTTAATATTTTTCTTTTATTTTTATACGAATGTTTAAAAATAAAATAATTTTTTATGTAAAATTTTATATACACTAATTGACTTAAATTTATAATGGTGAGATTACATGGAAAAAAATACAATTTTTGTAGGTAGCAAACCTGTTATGAATTATGTTTTGGCGGTCGTAACACAGTTCAATGAAGGTTCTGATGGTGTTGTTCTTAGAGCTAGAGGAAAAGCTATTAGTCGTGCTGTCGATGCCGCTGAAATTGTAAGAAATAGGTTTGTACCAGGTTCAATTGTTAAAGATATTCAAATTTCTACCGAAGAAATTGAAAACTATAACAATGAAAAGACAAATGTATCAATTATAGAAATTTTTATTGAAAAGGGTGAATAACTCTTTTTAATCAAATTTCTTCAATACATTTTTATCAAACAGATATTTCGAAAGCTGAATATTAGATGTTCCTTTTCCATGGGCCTCTGTTTTATTCTTTTTTATGGCTTTCAATATGCTGTCTATATCTTTTTCCGCTTCAACCAGACTATAGCAGTCACCGACAAATTTGTAATAATGTGCATCACTTGCACCTAATGCAGGTATATTCTCTTTTTTCGATAGGTTTTTAGCCTTATTATTGCAGTATCCTACAATAAATCTGGCATTTTTTGTTTCGATTGCATCAATTTTCAAATCTTTATAGTCACTTTTGTGCAGAAGTCCGTGACGGTAAAAGCAGTAGGGATGAGGTATAATTGCAAGACCCCCCAAATCATGAATTTTGTCTATGGTATCCTGTGGTGACAGGTCTCGGGGTATCGTTTCCTCACACCCAAAACCAAGAATGTGACCTTTTGTTGAAGAAATCTCTATAGATGGAATGGCAAGTATATCTGTATTTCTTGTTTTTTTAATTACTTCACCAGTACCATCAACGGTATTGTGATCGCTTATTGCGACTACATCAATGCTTCGCTTCTTTGCAATTTTTAAGATGTCATCAATTTTCGAATTTGAATCCGGTGAATATTCGCTGTGAATATGTGAGTCCATTTTAAGCATGCTATCTTCCCAATGCAGTTTTTATCAAACCCACAGTACCTGTCATCATAACGTCTCCTCCAGGGGCCGCATGATGCCAGTCCAGATTGGTCTTTTCAATCAGTTCTCTTTTCGGTCCGCTGACAATAACCTTTTCTATTTTTGAAATTGGGTTCACTACATGAGCGCCATGTCCGAAATCTTCATGGACCTCTTCATGAGTTATTTCACCTGAAGCTAAACGTTTGATGTATCTTTCAAGGGATTCACCTGTCAGACTTGATGTGTGATGTTCGAAAACTCCCTGAATCTTTCCGTCTTCTATTGATGCTGCGGTAGTATGTCCGTTACCTATGTCGATTGCAATGAAGCTGTTCAATTTCATTGCAACTTCATCAAAACACATTCCGGCTATTGAAGCGAATTTGGTATCCATTACCAGTGGAACTTCTTCGATTCCTTCATTTTTTATCTGTCTTCTTACGGCCCGCATTCTTGTGAAATATTCAGGCACATCGTCATCAAATCCGAATTCCAATGGTGAAATAGGTTCTTTAACCTTTTCCCTTATCTTTTCAAATCTGAAATCTCTGTCT
>Ga0310696_10010323_pt1 | contig 10754 bp, 5 predicted proteins | sample AusTroGonzalo_MG_4_FD_203885 | JGI IMG/M metagenome (GOLD analysis project Ga0310696, IMG submission 203885) | Bovine rumen microbial communities from tropical cattle in Woodstock, Queensland, Australia - Gonzalo_02 (v2) (version 2) | ecosystem: Host-associated > Mammals > Digestive system >... | reverse complement strand
CTGACCAAGGAGGATATCATCGAGATTATCAAGTATCTCATCCAGCTCATCAACTCCAAGGCTGCCGTCGACGATATCGACCACCTGTCGAACCGTCGTGTGCGCACCGTTGGTGAGCAGCTGTCTAATCAGTTCTCTATCGGTCTGGCCCGTATGAGCCGCACCATCCGCGAGCGCATGAACGTCCGCGACAATGAGGTGTTCACACCGACTGACCTGATTAACGCCAAGACTATTTCAAGCGTCATTAACTCATTCTTCGGCACCAACCCGCTGTCGCAGTTCATGGACCAGACGAACCCGCTGGCCGAGGTGACTCACAAGCGTCGTCTCTCAGCTCTGGGTCCTGGCGGTCTGTCTCGTGAGCGTGCCGGTTTCGAGGTGCGTGACGTACACTATACGCACTACGGACGTCTCTGCCCGATTGAGAGCCCTGAGGGCCCGAACATCGGTCTGATTTCGTCACTCTGTGTCTATGCTAAGATCAACGAGCTTGGCTTCATCCAGACACCTTATCGTAAGGTGGAGAATGGTATTGCCAACCTCAATAACGACGATATTGTCTATCTGACTGCCGAAGAGGAGTCCGAGCACATCATCGGTCAGGGCAATGCCCCGCTGAATGATGACGGTACCTTCATCCGCGAGGTCGTGAAGTGTCGTCAGGATGCCGACTTCCCCGTCGTGCCTCCTACCGATGTCGACCTGATGGATGTGTCGCCGCAGCAGATTGCCTCTATCGCTGCTTCACTCATTCCGTTCCTGGAGCACGACGATGCCCACCGTGCACTGATGGGATCGAACATGATGCGCCAGGCCGTGCCCCTGCTTCACAACGAGGCTCCTATCGTGGGTACTGGTATCGAGAAGCAGGTCTGCGAAGACTCTCGTACGATGGTCACCGCCGAGGGCGAGGGTGTCGTCGAGTATGTTGACGCTACCACCATCCGTATCCTTTATGACCGTACCGAGGACGAGGAGTTCGTTTCATTCGAGCCGGCCTTGAAGGAGTACCGCATTGCCAAGTTCCGTCGCACCAACCAGAATATGACCATCGACCTGCGTCCTATCTGTAATAAGGGCCAGCGCGTGAAGAAGGGCGACATCCTGACTGAGGGCTATGCTACCGAGAACGGTGAACTCGCTCTGGGTCGTAACCTCCTTGTGGCTTACATGCCTTGGAAGGGTTACAACTATGAGGATGCTATCGTGCTCAACGAGCGCATCGTCCGCGAGGATGTTCTGACCTCTGTCCATGTCGATGAGTACTCTCTCGACGTCCGCGAGACCAAGCGCGGTATGGAGGAGTTCACTGCCGATATCCCCAACGTCAGCGAGGAAGCTACGAAGGACCTCGACGAGAACGGTGTTATCCGTGTCGGTGCCCGTGTCGAGCCCGGCGACATCCTGATTGGTAAGATCTCACCGAAGGGCGAGAGCGATCCCTCACCTGAGGAGAAGCTGCTCCGTGCTATCTTCGGCGACAAGGCCGGCGATGTGAAGGACTCTTCACTGAAGGCCAATCCGTCGCTGTCGGGTGTCATCATCGACAAGAAGCTGTTTGCCCGTGCCATTAAGACACGTCAGACGAAGATGCAGGACAAGAAACTGCTGGAGAAGATTGACGAGGAGTACGAGGCAAAGGTTGACGATCTGAAGGACATCCTCATCGATAAGCTCCTGACGCTCACCAAGGGTAAGACCTCTATGGGTGTGAAGGACTATACCGGTGCCGAGATTATCACCAAGGGTTCTAAGTTCACAGCTACGAACCTGAAGAACCTTGAGTACGGTGATATTCAGATCAGTACCTGGACCAACGATGAGCACAAGAACCAGCTCATTGCCCAGTTGATTATTAACTTCATGAAGAAGTATAAGCTGCTTGATGCCGAGATGAAGCGTAAGAAGTTCGCCATCACCATTGGCGACGAGCTGCCCTCCGGTGTTCTGCAGATGGCTAAGGTCTATGTGGCCAAGAAGCGTAAGATCGGTGTGGGTGATAAGCTCGCCGGTCGTCACGGTAACAAGGGTATCGTCTCTAAGGTTGTCCGTCAGGAGGATATGCCGTTCCTCGAGGATGGTCGTCCCGTTGACCTGGTACTGAACCCGCTGGGTGTGCCTTCTCGAATGAACCTCGGTCAGATTTTCGAGGCTATCCTCGGTGCTGCCGGTAAGCGTCTCGGCGTGAAGTTCGCTACGCCTATCTTCGACGGTGCTAAGCTCGACGACCTCGCTGAGTGGACCGACAAGGCCGGTCTGCCGCGTCTCTGCTCTACCCACCTGTATGACGGTGAGACTGGTGAGCAGTTCGACCAGCCCGCTACCGTTGGTATTACCTACTTCCTCAAGCTCGGCCACATGGTCGAGGATAAGATGCACGCCCGTTCCATCGGTCCGTACAGTCTCATCACGCAGCAGCCTCTTGGCGGTAAGGCTCAGTTCGGTGGCCAGCGTTTCGGTGAGATGGAGGTCTGGGCTCTTGAGGCCTTCGGCGCCAGCCATGTGCTCCAGGAGATTCTGACCATCAAGTCCGATGATACCGTAGGCCGCTCCAAGGCTTACGAGGCTATCGTCAAGGGCGAGCCCATGCCTACACCGGGTATCCCCGAGTCTCTCAACGTGCTGTTGCACGAGCTCCGTGGTCTGGGTCTCAGCATCACGATGGACTAAGTGAAAGGTAATAAAGTAAAAAGGTAAAAAAGTAAGAAAGATTATGGCTTTCAAGAAAGATACAAAGACAAAGAGTAATTTCACCAAGATTACCATCGGACTTGCTTCTCCTGAGGAGATCCTCGAGAGCAGCTTCGGCGAGGTCACGAAACCCGAGACCATCAACTACCGTACTTATAAGCCCGAGCGCGACGGTCTGTTCTGCGAGCGCATCTTCGGTCCCACGAAGGACTATGAGTGCGCCTGCGGCAAGTACAAGCGCATCCGCTATAAGGGTATCGTCTGTGACCGTTGTGGTGTCGAGGTGACAGAGAAGAAGGTTCGCCGTGAGCGTGCCGGCCACATTGAGCTGGTCGTTCCCGTTGCTCACATCTGGTATTTCCGTTCGTTGCCTAACAAGATCGGCTATCTGCTGGGCATGCCCACCAAGAAGCTCGATTCCGTTATCTACTACGAGCGTTACATCGTTATCCAGCCGGGTGCAATGGCCAACCGTAAGGACGGCGAGGGCAACCCCGCTGTGGGTTCGCAGATGTACGACCTGCTCTCTGAAGAGGAGTACAATGATATCATCGATAATGTCGTAGGCGAGAACAATGACTACCTTGACGACAGTGATCCCAACAAGTTCATTGCCAAGATGGGTGCCGAGGCTATCTACGACTTGCTGACCAAGCTCGACCTCGATTCACTGTCTTACGAGCTGCGCGACCGTGCCAATACCGACTCGTCACAGCAGCGTAAGAACGAGGCTCTGAAGCGTCTGCAGGTAGTCGAGGCTTTCCGTAGCAGTGTCGAGAAGGGCGTCAACCGTCCTGAGTGGATGATTATGAAGATTATCCCTGTGACACCGCCTGAGCTCCGTCCTCTCGTTCCCCTGGACGGTGGCCGTTTCGCTACCTCCGACCTGAACGACCTCTATCGTCGTGTCATCATCCGTAACAACCGTCTGAAGCGCCTCATGGAGATCCATGCTCCCGAGGTCATCCTGCGTAACGAGAAACGTATGCTGCAGGAGGCTGTCGATTCATTGTTCGACAACAGCCGCAAGTCCAGCGCCGTCAAGAGCGACAGCAACCGTCCGCTGAAGTCCCTCTCTGACTCACTGAAGGGTAAGCAGGGCCGCTTCCGTCAGAACCTGCTCGGTAAGCGTGTTGACTACTCAGCCCGTTCGGTTATCGTCGTCGGCCCTGAGCTGAAGATGGGTGAGTGCGGCCTGCCTAAGCTGATGGCAGCCGAGCTCTATAAGCCGTTTATCATCCGTAAGCTCATTGAGCGTGGCATCGTCAAGACCGTTAAGTCGGCCAAGAAGATTGTCGATCGCCGTGAGCCCGTCATCTGGGATATCCTTGAGAATGTCATGAAGGGTCACCCCGTTCTGCTGAACCGTGCCCCGACACTGCACCGTCTCGGTATCCAGGCCTTCCAGCCCAAGCTCATCGAGGGTAAGGCCATTCAGCTCCACCCGTTGGCATGTACGGCCTTCAACGCCGACTTCGACGGTGACCAGATGGCTGTTCACCTTCCCCTGTCTAACGAGGCCATCCTGGAGGCTCAGCTGCTGATGCTCCAGAGCCACAACATCCTGAACCCTGCCAATGGTGCTCCTATCACCGTGCCTTCTCAGGATATGGTGCTCGGTCTCTACTATATCACAAAGATCCGTCCGGGTGCCAAGGGCGAGGGCCTCTCGTTCTACGGTCCCGAGGAAGCTATCATCGCCCACAACGAGGGTAAGTGCGACCTGCACGCCCTGGTGAAGGTGGTTGTCGATGACGTTGTTGATGGTCAGAAGGTCCGTCATACTGTCGAGACCTCTGTCGGTCGTGTCATCGTCAATGGCATCGTGCCTCCCGAGGTTGGCTTCGTCAATAAGGTTATCTCTAAGAAGAGCCTTCGCGACATCATTGCCGATGTTATCAAGAACGTTGGTTTTGCTGAGGCCTGCGAGTTCCTCGACGGTATCAAGAACCTCGGTTACCGCATGGCCTATCTGGCTGGTCTGTCGTTCAACCTCGATGATATCATCATCCCGAAGGAGAAGGCCGACCTCATCGCCAAGGGTAATGAGGAAGTCCGTCAGATTACCGACAACTATAACATGGGCTTCATCACCGACAACGAGCGTTACAACCAGGTCATCGATACCTGGACCCACGTCAACAACGACATCGGTAACATCCTGCTGAAGCAGATGACCGAGGCCGACCAGGGCTTCAACGCTGTGTTCATGATGCTCGACTCCGGTGCCCGTGGTAGTAAGGACCAGATTAAGCAGCTCTCCGGTATCCGTGGTCTGATGGCTAAGCCTCAGAAGGCCGGTGCCGAGGGACACCAGATTATTGAGAACCCCATTCTGTCGAACTTCAAGGAAGGTATGTCGGTGCTGGAGTACTTCATCTCTACCCACGGTGCCCGTAAGGGTCTGGCCGACACCGCCATGAAGACCGCTGACGCCGGTTACCTGACTCGTCGTCTGGTTGACGTCTCTCACGACGTCATCATCAACGAGGAGGACTGCGGCACGCTGCGCGGACTCGTCTGCACCGCCCTGAAGAGCGGCGACGAAGTCATCAGCTCGCTGTCTGAGCGTATCCTCGGTCGTGTCAGCGTTCACGATATTATCAACCCGAAGACGGGCGACGTCATCATCGAGGCCGGTGAGGAGATTACCGAGGCTGTTGCCGATGCCATCGAGAAGGCTGAGATTGAGAGCGTCGAGATTCGTTCAGTGCTCACCTGTGAGTCGAAGAAGGGCGTTTGTATGAAGTGTTACGGACGCAACCTCGCAACCCGCCGTATGGTACAGAAGGGTGAGGCCGTTGGCGTCATCGCTGCACAGGCTATCGGTGAGCCGGGTACCCAGCTGACACTGCGTACGTTCCACGCCGGTGGTGTGGCTGCCAACGCTGCAGCTAACGCCTCTATCGTCTGCAAGTATGAGCATGCTAAGATTGAAATGGAGGAGGTACGTGTCGTACCGTTCAACGAGGAAGGCCGCGACTGCGAGATGGTTGTCAGCCGTCTGGGTGAACTCCGTTTCGTCGATCCTAATACGAAGATTGTCCTCTCTACCGTCAATGTGCCTTACGGCTCGTCACTCTACTTCAAGAATGGCGACGAGGTGAAGCGCGGTGACAAGATTGCCCAGTGGGACCCCTTCAACGCCGTTATCGTTACCGAGTTTGCCGGTACGCTGAAGTTCAACGACGTCATCGAGAACGTCACCTTCCGTGCCGAGACCGACGAAACCACCGGCTTGACCGAGAAGATTATCACTGAGTCGAAGGACAAGTCGAAGGTGCCCACCTGCGACATCCTTGGTGCCGATGGTGAGAAGATTGGTACCTATAACTTCCCTGTGGGTGGTCACGTTGTTGTCGAGGACGGTCAGACCGTCAAGACCGGTGAGACCCTCGTCAAGATTCCTCGTGCCGCTGCTAAGGGTGGTGATATCACCGCCGGTCTGCCCCGTGTCACCGAGCTCTTCGAGGCCCGTAACCCGTCGAACCCCGCTGTTGTCAGCGAAATCGATGGTGAGGTCACCATGGGTAAGGTTAAGCGTGGTAACCGCGAGATTGTCGTCACTTCGAAGACAGGCGACCAGCGCAAGTACCTCGTCTCGCTGTCTAAGCAGATTCTGGTACAGGAGCACGATGCTGTGCGTGCCGGTACACCGCTCTCCGACGGTGCCATCACACCGAGCGACATCCTCGCCATCAAGGGCCCGACCGCCGTTCAGGAGTATATCGTCAATGAGGTACAGGACGTGTATCGTCTGCAGGGTATCAAGATCAACGACAAGCACTTCGAGATTATCGTCCGTCAGATGATGCGCAAGGTGCAGATCAACGACCCGGGCGACACCTCGTTCCTCGAGTCCGATATCATCGACAAGCTCGACTTCGCCGAGGAGAACGACCGCATCTGGGGTAAGAAGGTGGTTGTCGATGCCGGCGACTCCGAGATCATGCAGAAGGGTCAGATTGTTACTGCCCGCAAGCTGCGCGACGAGAACTCCAGCCTGAAGCGCCGCGACCTGCGTCTCGTTCAGGTGCGCGATGCCGTTCCCGCCACATCGACACAGATCCTTCAGGGTATCACCCGTGCTGCCCTGCAGACCAAGTCGTTCATGTCGGCTGCATCGTTCCAGGAGACCACGAAGGTGCTCAACGAGGCTGCTATCCGCGGCAAGAGCGACACCCTCGAGGGCATGAAGGAGAACGTTATCTGCGGTCACCTCATTCCCGCTGGTACCGGTCTGCGCGAGTTCGACAAGATCATCGTCGGCTCCAAGGAAGAGTACGAGCGTATGCAGGCCAATCGCAAGAACGTCCTCGACTTTGCTGAGGAGACAGCTCTTGAAGAGAAGTAAAAAATCTATTCCGTCAATAAAAGGAGCCGGGAGCCAATGCGCTTCCGGCTCTTTTCTTTTAAAAATCAAGCATAAAATGCTAAATATTTTGCACTTTCAGGAAATTGCCGTATCTTTGCACCTACGATGAAAGCGAAGCACATCCTCTTTCTGCTGCTGTTAGTCCTCTGCAGCTGTACGTCCGAGACTCGCCGGGCGGAGATGCGTCAGCGCCTGCAGGCACTGAACGAATTGAATCGTGCCGATTCTGTGCTTACGGCCACGGAGCGTGACGAGGCCCAGACACTTGTGTCCTTCTTCGACCGGCATGGCACCAGCAACGAGCAGATGTTGGCCCACTATCTGCTGGGTCGTTGCTATGCCGATATGCACGAGGCTCCCATGGCTCTTCACTGCTATCAAGATGCCATCAGCCGTGCCGACACTGCGGCACTGGATTGTGACTTTGCCCAGCTCAGTCGCGTGTATGGTCAGTCGGCCACCGTCTTCTATCAACAGGGTCTGTATAGGAATCAATTGGAGTATGAAGATTATGCGTCAACTTATGCTTGGCGTGGAAATGATACTTTAGCTGCTTTACAATGTTACGCAATGAAAGCAGCTGCCTATAACCAGCTTCAGATGGATGACTCTACCATCCAAACATACACTGATGCAATCAGTCGATTGAAGGTTTACAAATATAATAAGGTAGCTGCAGGTTTCTCGGGAACTCTTGCTAAGAAACTCATTAATAAGGATGAATTGTCATTGGCAAGAAATTATTTGCAAGATTATGAGAAAACCTCTGGCTATTTTGATTCCATTGGAAATATAGCCAAAGGGCGTGAGGTTTATTATAATACCAAAGGTCTGTACTACCTGAAAAAGAATCAACTTGATTCTGCAGAGTATTATTTCCGAAAAGAGTTGCGAACAGGCAAGGACTTTAATAACCAGCGCGCGGGAGCTTATGGCCTTTCTCTGCTTTACCAACAAAAGGCTCTTTCTGACTCTGTAGCAAAATATGCTCTCTATTACTCTGACATGAACGATTCGTGCTTCGTCCAGATGACAACTCATGAGGTGGAGCAGGCCAAGGCCATGTACGACTATACACGCCAGCAGGGACTGGCACAGCAAGAAGAGTCTCGAGCGCAAAAGAATGCTCACCGTTTCTGGATTGCTATGGCTTTGGCAATGGCGCTACTCCTGTGTTTGTCTGTCCTCTTCTTGAAGTACCAGAAAAAGAGGAAAACACAAATGTATCAGGCACAAAAATTAGTGGATCTTCAGATTTCATATATAACTGCTCAAAATGAGTTGGAGAAGTTAAAAAACAATGAAGACCTAAGGTCTCTTGTTGCAGAAAAGGAACAGCAAGTTCATCAACTGGAAGAGGCAATTACCCAGTATAAGCAGCGTGAGTTCGGGTTGAAACGGGACGAAATCGAAGCCAACATTAGAAAGCAGAGTGTTTATAATGATTTTATGAAGCATGTAAATCGAGGCACAATGCCAACAGACAAGGAATGGGAAACTGTAGAGTTGCTGTTGGCCAAGACCCTCCCCACTTTCTATAGTTTAATCTCAGTTAAGAAATATACTCTTAGTGACAACGAGTACCGAGCATGTTTGGCTCTTCGACTAAAAGTATCTTCTTCACAAACAGCCAACCTCTTAGGCTTGTCTCCGTCATCTCTGACATTAATCAGAAAATCACTCCTTTGCAAATTGTTCAATGCGAAGGGCTCTGCGGCAGAATTTGACGAAAGGCTGATGCTTTATTATTAGTAAGTGTCTGTACCTCAGGCAAAATAGACTATTTTAGTGGTTATTTAGCAATTGCTTACTAAAAAATCACTAAAATCTTAATGACCAAATTTCTTGCAAATACAGTCAAATTGTTTCTATATTTGCAGCCGGAAACCGGTTTCATGTATGTTTATCATTAATAACAAGAGAAAACGAATGAATAAGTATGTTATGTGTATGGTCATGGGGCTGCTTGTCAGTCCCATGACTTTGCGTGCTCAGGAAAAAATTGAAGCACAAGTAAAGGCCGATGTTGTGAGTCACTACATCTGGCGTGGTAAGGACAAAGCCGGGTTTAGCATTCAGCCTAAGGTGGAAGCCTCATGGAAAGGATTGTCATTGAAAGCTTTTGGAAGTGCAGGGTTAGAAAAGATCGACTATCAGGAGCTGAATCTTGGACTTAGTTATAAGCTGGGATGTTTCAATGTCGGGGTGACGGATTACTGGCAGTCTGGCGTGGACCTGGAAAACCGTTATCTTTTCTATGATTCGCGGAAGGGAGCCCATCAGTATGAGGCCAATATAGGTGTTGACTGTAAGGTATTCTCGTTGCAGGCTTACACCATGTTTGGCGGCAATGATTTTAAACTTGATGGTGACCGGGCGTATTCTACTTACATTGAGTTAGGCGTACCTTTCAAATTAGGTGGACTTGATTGGGTGACAACGGTTGGCGTGACACCGATGGAGAGTGCGGGCCGATGGGAGGTCCATAGCCGCGAGACCCGTGACTATGGTGTGCGCGATGTCAACACCCGCGTGTGGGACTATGGCGAAGGCTTTGCCTGTTGTAGTGCTACATTGCGTTGTACGAAAGACCTTGACCTTGGGATTATTCACATGCCAGTTTTTGCAGAGATGAATACGAACCCATATCTTAAGAAAGCAGCCATCATACTCGGCTTCAGTATCGTTCCTTGATAAGAAGGGATTATGAGCCCGTAAACATATATGGAACATCAGATACCATATCGCTTAAACGCGCCATCCCTCTCGCCAGGGAGAGGGATGGTGTATGGGGGTGGGGAAATAATATTATCCGTTGATAAGCGAGACGAGCCATTTGATATATTTATCTGTCACGCTGGAGATTTCGCCTTTGTCATAAATCGTAAGCAATGTTATCTCAATAGAGTCATCTTCGTGCTGAATGACATTGAATGTGATAACACGAGCGCCCCCGCTCTTGCCTTTCCCCTTCGATGCTATGGCCATGCGCACCTTACGGGTACCACTACCCAAATCGGATCCTTGAAAAGGTTCGTCTGCCAGCTCTTTCTTAAAAGTGGTAAAGTCGTCTTTCAACGACGGATACTTTTTGGCAAGGCGTTTGAACTGGCGCTTAAATTCATTGCCCAATACAATCTCAACTTTCATACGGCTTCTTCTGCTTCCAGTTCCTTAATGAAATCGTCAGCACTCTGTAGTTTACGACCTTCACGACGAGCCAGCTTCATCTCGTCGAACGCTCTTTCGAGCGATTCCTTTACGTATGCCTGCTGGCGGAGCGTCTTTTTGTTGGACTCATCCTTGGTCTTGAACACTGTAGTCGATGCCACACCGCGAAGCAACTCAATGGCCTTACGTACATGCAGCGTTGTCGCATTCTCGTTCAATGTTACTAATATCTGCGTCATAATCTTAATGATTTTTCTGGCTGCAAATATACGAATAATTTCTAAATGAACAAAGAATCCGCATAAAAAACATGAAGTTAAATCCTTTAAACCTGAAATTGGTATGTAAATGACCAGGGGACGGTTCTGAAGTGAACCCCAAAGTTTAGACGGATTAAACACTATTGCTCATTTGGAATTGAGTCCGGTATTGTACTGGGCTCATTCCTTTTAGTCTGAGCTTTATTCTCTCATTATTATAATAGTCAATGTACTCTTTCAGGTCTTTTATGAAG
>Ga0310696_10010322_pt1 | contig 10756 bp, 8 predicted proteins | sample AusTroGonzalo_MG_4_FD_203885 | JGI IMG/M metagenome (GOLD analysis project Ga0310696, IMG submission 203885) | Bovine rumen microbial communities from tropical cattle in Woodstock, Queensland, Australia - Gonzalo_02 (v2) (version 2) | ecosystem: Host-associated > Mammals > Digestive system >... | reverse complement strand
AGGATGACCGGCACGGCCGGCGCGACTTCGTGGATGTAGCGGATGGTCTCGGCGAGCTGGTCGTCGGCGTTCTGCGCGGCATAGCACGCCGCCTGCGGCTTGTACGCGCAGACCAGGTCCTTCGTCGCATCGACGATGGCCTTGTTGAATGCGAAGACGGGTTTGTCGAGGCCCTTCACGCAGGCCGGGAGCTTCGCGGGGTCGGGGTCGAGCCCGACGCAGACCAGCGAATCGTTCGCCTGCCAGGCTTGGCGGAGTTTGTCGTAGAATGTCATGTCAGGATCCTTTTCCGTCCGGCCGGATCGCCGGAACGTTTGCGGGGTTGGTTGTTCGGTCGTTCACTTCACTTTCACCACGCGGATGGCGGTGAATTCCTTTCCGGGGAGGTCCAGGTGGAACCGCCCCTTCAGGACGCCGCGGTCGTCGACGGTCATGTTCCACGTGTCGATGACCTCCACATGGTAGGAAGCCTCCGGGTCGAGGCTGTTGAAATCGCGGTATTTCGGCTGGTTCCGCCCAAAATAGAACAGCAGGTAGTCGGGATCGTCCTCGGCGCAGGCGACGTCGTCGTCCCATTCCTGCGTCGTGTGGCGGAGTCCGCGGCCGGGGGTCTGGTACAGGATGTCCTTCAGGAATTTGAGGCGCGGGGCGCTGTCGCCCCGGAGCTTGCCGCCGTGGCTCCACCACAGCACGTCGTCGTATCCGACGTAGGTCTCGCCGTGGGTGGCGTAACCTCCCCGGACCGTGGCTTCCCAGAACCTCCGCACGAGCTCGGGCCCGGCGATGTTCCCCCACATGTAGGGGATGTCGCCCTCGTACTGGATTTCGTCCAGCACGACCGGCTTGCCGTATTTCGCGCGGTACTGGTCGGTGAGCTCGGCGCAGACGTAGAAATCCTGCCGCTGGATGCTGCAGTGCGTGATCCACGGCTTCGTGTGGTCGTAGAACGGCACGCAGTTGTGGATGCTCCGCAGATGGTCGTACGGGTCCTTCTCCTGAATGAGCCAGGCGTAATGCTCCCAGTCGTCGACTGTCTTGTCCTTCAGGATGTCGTATTCGTTCGCGAAGCTCCACCAGACGTTGGCGTACGCGCCGTAACGCGCCGCCATGTAGGTCAGGTAGAAGTCGTTCGCCTCCGGCGGCATGTTGCTGAAGCCCCATTTGTCGTAGGGATGAAACAGGATCAGGTCGCACTCGATCCCGAGTTTGCCGAGCGTTTCCACCGCCTCGTCGATCCGCGCGAAATACGCCGGATTCGGCCGCGTGTAGTCCCAGTCGTATTCCCGCTCACCGCCGTCCTTCGGCAGGAAGGGATACAGGTCGGGCTCCTTCTCGTTGAAGACGTAGTGCTTCGGGAAGACGCAGAACCGGATCTTGTTGAAATACCCCTTCGACAGCGTCTCGATCGTCTGCCTGCGGATCGGCTCCGGCTGGTTCAGCCAGGCGTAACACGTGGTGCCGACCGGGTAGAACGGCGTGCCGTCGGCGTGGGCGAAATGGTATTGGTTCGCGACCCGGACCGGGCCGTGCATGCCTGGTTCGGGATCCGTGACTTCGAATGTGTCATGGAGCATCTCGCCCCCGTCAAGCTCGATCACATAGTGGTACTTTCCCCGGTACCGCGGCATGAACCGCACGCGCCACTGGTCGCCGTCGCGGAAGCCCTCGGCCCATTCGGAGATGTCGGCCCCTTTCACAAGAAACGTCGCCTCGACGCCCCTGGTTTCGGCGGGCAGTCCGGTGATCTTCATCTCGAACATGCCCCATTGGGGGACGGAATCCGGGGCCTCGATCCGGGGGGACGCGCCGGACGCGGCGGCTCCGCCGGACGCCTGTGCGACGAAAGACTTTTCGAAAAACTGGAAAGCGTGTCGTCTGCGCGAGATCATGAAAAACGGGTCCTCCTGTCTGAATCCGCCCGTCATCCGCCGTTGCGCGCGGATGGGGGGCTGAATACTATACTCGCACGGGGGCGGGTTTTCAAGACGGCGCGGCGTTTTTTCGCGAAAAACCGGCGTGTTCCGGACGTCCGGAGACCGGAGTGTTTTTCCGTACTATTTTAATGACAAAATTAACATTTTCCGGGACATTTTTCAGGCAAAGCGCGCGAGGAACGCCTTTTTAGAAAAAAAGACGCGGAAAAAGCGTCAACCGCTATTGAAAAAACCGTCAAGCGGGGCTACATTATACGAAATCTATCGTTCAGCACATCACACAGGATCATCCCGTGGACTTTTATACCGACAATCTGCTTCAGAAGATCGTGACCCCGCCTCTGGTCGAGGAGAACGAGAATTATCTGCTCAAGTTCGCCGAGACCCCCGAGGAAATACGCGCTGCCCAGAAACTCCGGTACAAGGTTTTCAACTGCGAACAGAACCGCGGCCTCGACACCGCCAACCGCGACGAATTCGACCACGACGAGTTCGACGAGGGCGCGGCGCATCTGATCGTTTACAGCAAGGACAACCCGGACCCCATCGGCACCTACCGCGCCATCGGCCAGCCCGGCAACGACCCGAAGAAGATGTACTCTGCCCGCGAATACGAGGTCACCGGAGTCGAACGCTATCTGCCCATGACCATCGAGGTGGGGCGTTCCTGCGTGGACAAGGACTACCGCAACGGCGCGGTCGTGACCCTTTTGTGGAGCGGGATGGCTACCATCACGCTGCGCTCGGGGTGCCGCTATCTCTGCGGCTGCGTGAGCCTGGAGGACGACCATCCGGCCGTCGCCTGGGCCGTTTACGACGACCTGAAGGCCCAGGGCCTCCTCTCCGCGAACATGTTCTTCACCCCGCGCAAGGAGTTTCTGTTCCCGCGTCCGCCCGAGGAGGAGATCGCCCGGGTCCGGGCCGATCACGACCGCATCCGACAGGCCGTGCCGCCGCTCCTGAAAGGCTATCTCACCCTCGGAGGAAAACTCCTCGGCGAGCCGGCTTTCGATTATGAATTCGGTTCCGTCGACCTGCCGATCATGGTCGACATGTGGCGCGTGCCGGAGCGCTATCGGAAACACTTCTTCCAGAACGTCGTATTCCCGGAGGATTGAGCCATGCGGATTCTGCGCAGGATCTATCGCGTGATCGCTCTTTTCCTGTGGGGAAGCTGGCACGGCATCTACAGCCTTCCGATCCGTTACCTCTATAAGGAGGATCACAGCATCAGCCGCATGGCGCTCCAGACGAAATACTGGGGCGGCGGCATCGTGAAGATCCTCGGCATCCGCACCATCGTCCACGGTTCGCCGGAGGAGTACAGGAAGACCGGCGGCCTCGTGGTCGCGAACCATCAGAGCTATGTGGACGTCTTCCTGCACGCCTCCATCTTCGGCCTCCGGTTCACGCCGAAGAAGGAGATCAAGTCCTGGCCGATCCTGGGCTGGTACACCGACATGACGCGCCCGATCTGGGTCGACCGCGATTCCAGGCAGGCGTCCGGCGGGCTCATGGAGCAGTTCCGCGACACGCTCCGCCACAAGGTCCCGCTGATCGTTTACCCCGAGGGCACCACCTCCGACGGCCGTTCCGGGCTGAAGGAATTCAAGACCACGCCGTTCGAGACCGTCTGCGGCACCGACATCCCGGTCCAGCCGGTCATCTCCATCTATCACCCCGCCCCGGGCGACATGCACCCGGCGTGGTACGGGGACGCGACGTTCATGCCGCACCTGTGGGCGCTGCTCGGCAACCGCAAATCCACCGCGGACGTCTACATCCTGCCCCTCATCTACCCCGAGGGCCGCAACCGCAAACAGCTTGCGAAAGCCGTCCGCGAAGCCATGCTGAAAGCCTATTGCGAACATACCGGCTGGGTCCCGCCCGACCCGAACGCCGCACCGGCCGCAGGAAAGGAGGACGCCAGTGAACAACGACCTGCTTGAAAAACTTTCCGCCGTCTGGACGCTCGCCACAGGGCGGCCGCTTCCGTTCCTGCCGCCGCCGGCCAAGGTGCCGGAGGACTTCCCCGTCTTCTTCCCCGCGATCGGACTTTTCGTCGGGTTCTGCGCGACCTTGATCGCGTGGGTGATGGTCTGGCTCTTCGGAGACGTCGCCGGGGCGACCCTCGCGGGCATCCTGATCGCGTTCCTGCTGGAACTCCTCACCGGCTGGCGCGGGTTCAACGGTTCCGCACGATTCGCCATGCGGTTTTTCCCGAACGCCGCCGACGCACCGCCCGACCGTTTCACGGCGCAGCCGATGTTCTTCGGCGCGCTCATCTTCATCGTCCGCGCCATCATGATCCACTCGGTCATCGCCGCGGGCGGTTCCGTCTGGCTGACCGCCGTGTTCCTCTGCGCGTATTTCGCACGGGAGGAACTCAGCGTGGCCGCGACCGCATCCGGCGCCGAGCTCATCAGGGCACCCAGGCAGGAACGCAACAAAGGCGCGGTCGCCGGCTGCATCCTGATCCTCGGCTTCATCCTCGTCTTCCGCAGACTCTGGGGCGCGGCCGCCATGTTCCTCTTCTCCTGGCTCGTCTCCTGGTACCTCGTCAAACGTGCGGAAAACGGCAATCCGCCGTTCGACCGCAATCTTTTCGATACGGCGGCCTATCTGCTGGAGACCGTGCTCCTGATCCTGACCGTGATCTGCCTGCACCGCTGAGCCCGTATCATGAACGCCGCCGCCCCCGCCTCCAATCCCCCCCTTGAGCGCTCCGGTTTCCATGTCGGCCCCCTGAACGCGCCCGTGTTCTTCTTCCTGCTCGCGGTCTGCCTGTCCGTCCCTCTGGTGTGCCTCACGGACGTGCCGGAACGCGACGTGGCGAACCGTTACGCTCCGATGGCGGAGGCGTTTGCCGAGGGAACCTGGGCGTTTGCGTTTCATCCGCGCGTGCCGATGTTCTACTCCGCCCTCTGCGGCGTCCTGGTCCGGCTCTTCGGTATCGGCGGATTCACGGCGGCGAAACTGGTCAGCGCGGGGGCTTTCGCGGCGGCCGTCTTCCCGCTCTACGGCATCATGCGGCGCGTCTTCGACGAAACGGTCGCGGCCGGGTCGCTCCTGATCTATGTCGTCAATCCCTTCCTGCTGCGGCTTTCCGGCACCGGACTGCGCGAGAACATGAAATGCCTGCTGCTGCTCCTGATGGTCCACGCCGTCTTCCTGATCGCGGAACGCCGCAAATCGCCCGGGCGCTATCTGTGCCTCGGGGCGGTTTCCGGGATCCTGATGATCACGCGGTCGGAGATGATCCTCTTCTGCGGGCTGGTGCTCTTCTGCGTGATGGTGTACGAGGCATATCACGCGCGGTATCCCTGGCGCAGCCTCGCCGGGACCCTTCTTGCCGCCGCCGTCGTCTGCGTGCCGGCGATCGTGAACGACGCCGTCTTCTCGCTCCCGACCCCGGAGGTGCGCTTCCTGACGCTCTTCAAAGCGGTCGCCGGACGAGACCCCTTGCTCCTTGACGGTCTCCTGATCGCCGCGGCCGCGCCCGTCTTCATGTCGGGCGTTTCCGTTGCCGTCGCGCGCGTTTTCGCGGGGAAGCGCATGAAACCCATGCTCATTTCCGCCGGGATCGCCTTCGCGGCCGCCTCCGTCATCCTTTTCGTCCGGCAGGCCCTCCGCACCGACGAGGAAATCCTCCACGACGTCTTCCGCACGTTCGGACGCGCCTTCGACCCCCTCTGGAGCGTCCCGGCCCTGATCGGGCTGGCGTTCCGTTTCCGCGACCGGCTGTTCTCTCCGGCGGAATGGCTTCTCCTCGTCATCATCGCGGTCCATACGTTCATCGTGGTGGACCAGGTCGTGTTGTGCGACCGCACGGTCGAGCTCTCCATGCGCTACCTGGTCCCGGTCTCCCCGCTCGGATTCGGCTGGACGTACTGCGGCGTCTGCGTCATCGCGCTTCTGCTGGGGCGGCATGTCCCGCGCGTGAAGGCGCGTCCGGCCTTGGCCGTGCTGCTGACCGTGTACGTCTGCGGATCGCTCTTCCATTGCATCGGACCTCTTCTGAAAAGATTCTTTGAGCCCCGCCACAAGGCGGATCGCATCGGCACGTTCCAACTGGCCGAGATCATCCGCCGAAATGCCCCCGAGCAATCCCGGGCGGTCGCTCCCGCGTTCAGAAGCGCCGAATACGAATGCGCCGCCGTCCCCGGGGTCTTCTTCGAACAGGACAGCAAATACTGCGTGGCCGCCTACCTCGCCGGGGGGCGGATGGTCCGCAAGATCGACCACGCCGATTTCTACGTGACCGTCCCCGGAACTCCCGAAGCCCCCTCGCGTCCGCCGTCCAAAGGCACCTGGGTCCCGCTTGAGGAGACCGTCTCGATGGGCAGCAGCGGCACATGCACGGTCTACCGCCGCGGGGAGGTGACGCCGTGAACTCCGGGCGCATCCGCATCCTCTTCCTGATCCTGGCCGACGTTTTCACGCTTTCGGCCAGCTGGCTCGGCACGGCCTGGGTCTATCATGCCATGGGCGGCCGTTACCAGATGTCCACGTACACAGCCATGTGGCCGTTCCTGTTCGTTTTCGTCCTGCTCGCGTCCGTGGTCCGGCTGTACCACGGCAATCTCCTTTACCCCGGGATGGCGCTCGACCAGGTGGAGGAGACGCGCCGCATGGTCTACGCCGTGCTCACGACTTATCTGCTCCTCTTCTGCTACCTCACGTTCTCCCGCAGCGTGGAGCATTTCTCCCGCGTGGTCATCGTGGTCAGCGCCGCATTGAACATCGTGTTCGCCGAGCTCGTGCGCGGGCTCGTGCGGAAGGTCCTGAAATGGCTGGACGTCGGTCAGATACCGGTCCTGATCGCCGGGGCGGGCAAATGCGGCCGCAGGCTCGCCGAAGAAGTCGCCGGCGACGCGCATTTCGGCCTCCGGGTCATCGGGTTCGTCGACGACGACGAACGCGTCGCGGACCGTCTCGGCTCCCTGAAGGACGCCCCGGCCATCGCGGCACGGCACGGCGCGGGGTTCCTCGTCTGCTGCCTGCCGCCGCCGGCCATTAAGAAGAACATCCAGGAATACATGAAGCATTTCCGGCAGATCCTGCTGATGGCGGACGACCTCGGCCTTCCGGTCGCCTGGGGGGCTCCCGTCTGCATCCATGAGATCGCAGGGCTCGAGATACGCAATCAGCTGCTCCGCGTGATCCCGCGCATCACCAAGATCATCCTCGAGTTCGTCCTCGCGTGTTTCAGCATCCTGCTCCTCTTCCCCGTTTTCCTCTGCCTCGCCGTGATCGTGAAGCTCTCCAGCCCGGGCCCGGTCTTCTACTGCGCCGACCGCCTCGGCAAAAACGGCCGCCCCATCCGCGTGTGGAAATTCCGCACGATGTACATCAACGCCGAGGACCAGCTCGAACAGATCCTCGCGAACGACCCGAAGCTCGACGCCGAATGGCGCGCCAATTTCAAGCTCGAACACGACCCCCGGATCACGCCCATCGGGCGCATCCTGCGGAAGACCAGCCTCGACGAGCTGCCGCAGTTCTTCAACGTCATCACGGGCGAACTCGCCCTGATCGGACCGCGTCCCATCGTGAAGGCCGAGATCCCGTACTACGGCGAGGATTACAAGGTCTTCTCGCGCGTGAAGCCCGGCATCACCGGCCTCTGGCAGGTCTCCGGCCGCAGCGAGACGGGATACGGGAAGCGCATCGTGCTCGACATGTGGTACATCCGGAACTGGTCCGTGTGGCTCGACGTGTACATCTTCTTCGCCACCATCGCGGAGGTCCTGAAATGCCGGGGGGCCAGATGAACGTCGCGCTGATCCATTACTGGATGACCTCCATGCGCGGCGGCGAGAACGTCCTCGCGGAGCTCTGTCGCCTGTATCCGCGGGCGGACATTTTCACGCACGCCTGGAATCCGGCCGCGCTCGGCGAACCCTTCAGCTCCCATAAGATCACGGAGACGTTCATCGCGCGTCTCCCCGGAGCCCGCACGGACTGCCAGAAATACCTTCCGCTCATGCCCGCCGCGCTCCGCCGCCTCGATCTGGACGGATACGACGTCGTCATCTCCAGCGAATCCGGCCCCGCAAAGGGCGTCCGCAAGCCCGCCGGCGCGCTCCATATCTGCTACTGCCACACCCCCATGCGTTACCTGTGGGATATGACGGACCTCTACTATCGGGCCGCCGGACCCGGGGGCAAGCTCGCCATGAAGCTCTTCCTCCGCCGCATGCGGGACTACGACAGGCGTTCCGCCGACGGCGTCGACCGGTTCATCGCGAACAGCGCGTTCGTGGCCGACCGCATCCGCCGTGTCTACGGACGCGAATCCGCCGTGATCCATCCGCCGGTCGACGTGGAGTTCTACGGCGCGCCCGGCGCGGTCCGTTCCCCCTCGCGCGACAGCTATCTCTGCGCCGGGCAGATCACGCCGTACAAGCGCGTCGACCTGGCCGTCCTGGCCTGCATCAAGCTCGGCCGCCGTCTCGTCGTGGCCGGGGACGGCCCCGACCGCAAGCGCGTGGAGCGTCTGGCCGCCGGTTCCCCGCTGATCACCTGGGAGGGGCGCTGTTCCCGCGAACGTCTCCGCGAGCTCTACGCGAATGCCCGCGCGCTGATCTTCCCCGGCATCGAGGATTTCGGCATCGTCCCGCTGGAGGCCCAGGCCGCCGGCACTCCGGTCATCGCGCTGGGGCAGGGCGGCGCGCTCGAGACCGTGCTCCCCGGCCGTACCGGGCTGTTCTTCCGCGAGCAGACGCCGGAATCGCTGGCCGCCGCCATCGAGGAGTTCGAATCCGTCTCCGCGTGGGATCCGGCTGTCTGCTCCGACCACGCCGCGGCGTTCCATCCCGCGCGTTTCCGCGACGAGATCGACGCGTTCGTCCGCGCGTCCCTGCCGTGACCGCCGCCCCCGCGCGGTCCGAAAAAACGCGAAATATCTTCCGCTTTCCGGTTGAAGTTCCGCCGTTTCGGCTGTATCTTATTTAGATATGGATTTTTCTTCGCACCCAACCCCAGATCGGAACGATTGACCGTGGACCCCGTGAAAACAGCAGAACCCCTGGAACCCGCGCCCGAGACGACGTCCCCGGCGACGCCCCGCCGCGCTTTTCCGGCCGGCCGGATCATGCTCGTCTGCGCGTTCCTGATCCCGCTGCTCTGGCTGGGGGCGCTCCGCGTGCTGGTGATGCCCTCCGCCGAGAATTCGCAGGACGCGCTGTACCATGCGATGATGGCGAAGCTCGGCCCCTCGGTCTACATGGCGAAGGAGTTCCCGTGGACGCAGATGTCGGTCTGGAAGAACCATTTCGCCGACAAGGAGCTGCTGTACCACGCCGCGCTGAACGCCATTTTCTCCGTCGAGGAGCTCTTCGGGATCGACCCGCAGCCGCCGTTCCACGCGGCCGCGCTGTTCTTCTCCGCCCTCGCCCTCCTCGGCTGTCTATTCGCGGCGCGGAGATTGGGCGTGAGGCCGCTTTTCCTGCTGCTGGGGGCGCCGCTCTTCGCCCTGGTCGTGCCGAACTACACGTTCCGCCTCTCGGTCCTGCGTCCCCACATGGTATCCATCGCGTTCCTGACCTTCTCCGCCGGGATCCTCGCGAAAGGCTCCTTCCGGTTCCGTCTGATCGCGATGGGCATCCTGTCGTTCTGCTTCGCGTGGAGCTATTCGAACCCGCACTTCATCGTGATCGTCCCGCTCGTTTTCGCGCTCGTGCGCATTCCCCGCGACGGCTGGCGCGAACTCTGGCTGCCGGCGCTCTCGCTCGGTGCCGTCCTGCTGGGGCTCCTGCTGCATCCGCAGTTCCCGAATTCGTTCACGATCTGGAAAGTCCAGTCGTGGGACGCCCTGATCGCCCCGATGATGGCCGGGGTGCGCCTCTCCAAGCCGAGCGAAATGCTCTCTCCTCATTTCGGGTTCCACCGCACGGTCGCCCCGCTCTACCTCATGGTCTGGTGCGTCCTCATGATGTACATCCGGCTGCTGGAACGCAAAGGCTTCAAACTGACCGACCCGAACCTCCTCGCCGTCTCCGTGCTCGCCTGCGGGTTCACGGCCGGCATCCTCGTGGCCGCCCGAACCGTCGAATACGCCGGCCCCTTCGTCACGATCGCTTTCCTGACGATGCTGGAACAGATGGTGGCCGGGGGCTTCCGTCTTCCGCTCGCGAAATTCCGCTGGGGCGTGCCCGCCCTGCTGGCCGTGCTCTCCCTGACGCTCGGCGTGTACTCCTCGCATTATTTCAAGAAGGAATGCCCGCAGGTCCTGGTGCATCCGCTGCCGAACATCACGGCGTTCCTGAACGAGAACGTCCCGGCGGGCGGCCAGGTGGTGAACCTGGACTGGAGCGATTTCCCGGCATTGTTCTACTACGATTCGAACCACCTGTGGCAATGGGGCATGGACCCGATGTTCTCGTACTCCGTCGATCCGCGCCGCACGCTGCTGCTGACCTGGACCACGCCCGGCCTGGGTGGCGACACGTTCCCGGAGGACGTCTACAAGGCGTTCGGGGCGAAATACGGCGTGCTGCTGTGGCCGCGCATTTCCCAGGCGTCATACCTGTACGACCACGGATGGAAGATCGTGAAATCGTTCCTGGAGCCCGGAGAGGAGGAGGGCTGGATCTTCGCCCTCGACGAACGCCTGCTCTATCCGCAGCCGGGCGGATTCGGCAAAACACGGAAGGAGTCCCCGGACTCGATCAGCGACTGACACAACCAATCATCATCACATATCACACCGAGAGCAGGGGAGTCCGTTGAAACGGGCTGAGAGGAAGCCGCCAGGGCTTCGACCCATGTGCGCCGCAAGGCGCGCGGGACCTGATTTGGATCATGCCAACGCAGGGATT
>Ga0310696_10010319_pt1 | contig 10756 bp, 11 predicted proteins | sample AusTroGonzalo_MG_4_FD_203885 | JGI IMG/M metagenome (GOLD analysis project Ga0310696, IMG submission 203885) | Bovine rumen microbial communities from tropical cattle in Woodstock, Queensland, Australia - Gonzalo_02 (v2) (version 2) | ecosystem: Host-associated > Mammals > Digestive system >... | reverse complement strand
AATTTCATTCCATTAGACCCAAGCAAAGAAGAAGACGAATCTCAATATTCTGAAGAAATCAGAGATTACGAAAGCTTGGATGCCCCAGTGTCTAGTCGTCCATTCTAATTATGATCACAATTAACAATCAATTAGTCTTACATACTGACTTGCTTGCGGTAATAAACAGGCTTAAGCTTGTGCTTACCAATGGCAAGTTAAAAGACATTCAAGATAAGTCGACAGATATCGTAGTAAGCTGTCCATTCCATTCTGGCGGTCAAGAAGAACACGGCTCATGTTTCATTAGAAAAAACGATGGAGTGTTTCATTGCTTCGGCTGTGACGAAAAAGGCAGTTTTCTAAAATTTGTAGCCGGTTGTTTCGGTGCTTCAGAGGATTATGCTAAGAAATGGATTCTTGATAATTTCAGTGCTGAGATAATCGAAAAGCAAGTCTTCATGGACGATCCAATTAGAATTGGCGTAAACCAAAAAACTCATGTTATATTAGATGAAAGCATTTTAGATAATTATCTAACTTGGACGCCTTATTTAGCACAAAGAAAACTTTCACGTGAGATCTGCGAGCTTTTTAAGATAAGATATGACCCTAAATATAGACAAGTCATATTTCCAACTTACGATATTAAAGGCAATTTGGTAATGTTGCCTAAAAGGTCTATAGATACAAAAACGTTCTACTTAGATAAGGACGTTGAAAAACCAGTTTATTGTCTTAACTATATAGTTAAGAATAATTATAAAACGGCTGTCATAACAGAAGGCCCATTCGACTGCTTGACAGGCTGGGAATACGGATATCCAACTTGTGCTACATTTGGAAAAATCTCAGACTATCAAATCAGCCAATTAAACAAGTCCTGCATTACAGTGCTATATGCAATGTTCGACAATGACGAAGCAGGACGTCGCTTTACCAAGACATTAAAATCAAAGCTTGATAAGCGAATCATTATTGTTGACGTCAAATTTCCTGACGGAAAAAAAGATATTAACGACCTAAGCAAGGACGAATTCGTAAAAATAATCAAAGAGGCTGCGAATTCATAATTGTAAGGGTTGTATAATATAACAAAGATACTTATAAAATATAAAGGAGAAAAATACATGTCACAATTTAAGTATTCAGATTATCAAAACGTTGTTGCGAAAGCTCAAAGTGGCTCTGCTTCAACTGCCGTGAAAGTCGGTTTCTTCAAACTTAAGAATAATGGCGATGAAGCCCTTGTTCGTATCAACGTTAGTTCTTTAGACGAACTTCAATTCGCAACTGTTCACCAACTTGGCGCCTCTACTAATTGGATGAAGATCAGCTGCCTCAATGAAGTTGGCTCCTATGCCGACACCTGCCCTCTTTGCAAAGCTGTCGCTGAAGGCAATACTGCTATTGGCAAAGCTGCTAAGAAGGTCTATGTCCAAATGTTAGTTGCATACAAAGATGCCACTACACAAAGTTTCTCAGTTGCAGTTCCAGTTATTTGGGAACGCCCTGCTGGATTCTCTCGTGAAATCGCTAATCTTTTAAGAGATTATGGCAATCTTAAAGAACATGTCTTCAAAGTTACCCGTAACGGCGAAGCTGGAAGTATGCAAACAACTTATTCTATTTCATACATCCCTCTATTCGATAAACCAGAAGCTGTTTCAACTGATTTCAGCGCATTCACTAACTTCAATATTGCTAAACATAGCTATTGGGAAAAGACCCTTGAAGAAATTGAAACATTCTTAGCTACTGGCTCATTCCCAGAAGTTCAAAAGGCATCAGCTGCTCCTGCAGCAACTGCTACTGTTGCTCCAGCCCCAGCTACTGTTAAGACTGAAGCTTCAGCTACAACCCCTGTTTCAGAAGCTCCTGTTTCAGAAGCACCAAAAGCTGAAGAAGCACCTGCAACAACTGGCAGACCTGCGAGAAACTTTAACGGATTCTCATTTTAATTAACCACAACCAAAACTATTATTTAGGAGGACTATTATGGAAGGACTTTTTGGAGCTGAATTTGATTTAGACATTACTAGTTCAAAGTCAGCAGTTAAAAAACTTGTTCAAAAATCGGTAGCTGCGAAAGCTTCCGAAACAGACACAGAAAAATTACTGAAGTCTAAAAAGCTCTCTATTCATGAACGTCTTGCTATCATTACAGAAAAAGTCATCAAGACATTAGGAAGACAGAGAGAAAATACAGTCGTCATTCGAAATCTTGATGACTTTTCTGCCTATATTGGTAAGGCAATCAAAGTAGGAAGAATCGCAGTCGATACTGAAACTAATAACAGCACTGACCCGGCAACTTGTAAAATCGTTGGTCTCTGTTTATACGTTCCAGGAGAAAAACAAGCGTATATTCCTGTTAACCACGTAGATGTTGACACAAAAATCAGATTGTCTTGGCAAATGACAGAAGCTGACTGTAGAGCACAACTTCAAAGGCTATTAGATAATAAAGTTTTCATTGTAATGCATAACGGCAAGTTCGACTATGAAGTCATCTTACAAACTTGTAAAATTGCATTGCCACCAGACTGGGATACCATTATTGCTGCTCGTCTTATGGACGAAAACAAGTATAGCGAAAAACGTACTAGCTTGAAATGGATTTATACAACAGAAATCGATCCATCTCAAACTAAATATGATATTGAAGGATTATTTGAAGATATTCCTTATGAATATGTAGACCCTGAAATCTTCGCATTATATGCCGCTACAGACTCTATGATGACCGATAAGCTTTACCTTTGGGAAAAGCCATTTTTCGACGGACAAGACAATGCCAAACTTAAAAAGCTTTTTAAGGGTATTGAAGAGCCAATCGTCGAAGTCACGGCCAAAATGGAATTGCGCGGAGTTTGCGTTGATCTTGAGTTTGGCGAAAAACTCAAAGAAAAATATAATAAGCAATTAGCTGAAATCGATGAGGCTATTGCTAAGGAATTAGAAAAATTAAAGCCTGAAATCGATAGTTGGAGATTGACTCCTGAGGCAAATGCAAAAACAAGAATGTATGTGCCTAAGAAGTCAAAGATGTCTCGTGAAAAAATCGAAGAAGTCTATAATCTAACTGATGAAAAAGGCGATAAATATAAAGAAACGAAACCAAAATCTGAACAATTAGGCGACCCTATTAATATGGCTTCGCCAGTTCAGTTAGCTATCTTATTCTATGACGTTTTAAAATGTCCTCAAGTAAGCAAAAAATCACCAAGAGGAACAGGTGAAGACGAATTAAAGGCTATCGTTGAAAAACGTCCAGACATTGCGCTTTGCCAATTAATCTTAAAACGTCGTGGCATTGTTAAGTTGATTACTACTTATATTGATGTCATCCCTGAGTTAGCAAAACACTGGCCAGACCACAGAATCAGATTTAAGCTTAATTCTATGGGAACCGATACTGGTCGTTATTCTTCAGGCGGTAAATGGAAATTCTTAGATGGCGATAAAGCTGTTGAAATCAGTGGAATTAATATTCAAAATATTCCATCTCATAATAAGGAAATTCGTATGCTTTTCAAAGCAAAGGTCGAGGAATCTACCATTAATGTTACCGCTGGTGAAGTATTTGAAATTCCAGAAATCTCTGAAATCGCAACTGTCGATGACTATAAGTTCGGCAAAGATTTAACCACAGACATTAGAATCGCTTTTGCAGATGGTAACAATACTCGTATTTCTTATCTTAAATATGATAAAGCTAAAAAGACTTATTTATTAGCTTTAGAGGATTCTGGTACAGTTCTATTAAGAACAAGATATAAATTAATTGGTTCAGACTATTCTGCGCAAGAGCCAAGATTAACCGCGTTCATTAGTCAAGACCAAAAGATGATTCAAGCATATGAAGAAGGCAAAGACCTTTATGCGGTTATTGCTCAATCTATGTATAATAATGAATACTGGGAAAATCTTGAATTTTATCCAGAAGGCACAGAAATCGAGCTTGATGGCAAAAAGATTATCTGTGGTAAAAAGACCCACTTGCACAAAGCAGGTAAAGAAAGACGTGCTTCTGCTAAAACAATGTTATTAGCAGCTACTTATGGTATGTCTGGTAAAACAGCTGGTGAGAGAATGGGTAAAACTGGAAAAGAAGGTGCTAAAGAAGGCCAAGAGCTATTAGATAACTTCTTTAACCAATTCCCAAGAGTTCGTGAAGAAATCGAAGCTTCAAAAGCTTCATTAAAGAAAGTTGGCTATGTTGAGGATTGGGCTGGTCGTCGTAGACACTTACCAGAAATCAACTTAGAACCATATAGCTTTGAATTAAAAGAAAACAAGAGCGAAGATAATTTCAATCCATTCTTAGTTTGCAAAAACAGGGTTACAGATTCTGATCCACTTATCGCAAAGTGGAGAGGCATTATGGAAGAAGCCATTGCCAAATCTCAAGACGCACAAAGAAGACGTTGTTTAGAAGATGGCAGAGAGTGGACACCAAATGATGAAGTAAGTAACCAAAAATACACAGATTTGGCAAAATTAGCCGAAAAAGATGGCGTTATCATTACCGCTAATACTGGTCGTAGGGCTCAAGCCGAAAGACAATGCTTCAATGCTCGTATTCAAGGCGGAGCTGCTTCCTTGACAAAGTTAGCAATGATTAATATCGACAGAGACCCAATTCTAAATGAAATGGATGCTCACTTAGTAATCACCGTTCACGATGAAGTCTTAGTTGAGTGCCCAGCACTTTATGCGGATGCAGTAGAACAAAGATTGCCACAAGTAATGATCGATACCGCAAAACCTTATATCAATGTGCCTATGAAATGCGACCCATACAACGTCTCTCACTGGTATGAAGATGAAGCCGCTGTTGCAATTCGTGAAGAATTCAAGAAGCTTGAAAAAGGCGACCCAGACCATGGCGTTCCTGCCCTTTCAAGAGATGAAGCATTAGCAAAGGTTTATGCAAAGCATCCAGAGCATGATAATGCTGTATTATATGATGTAATCGCAAATGAAGCTGATTTAAGTTTTTAGGAGGTTATCAAATGCAAATTAAAACAAAAGAGTTTCAAGAGGTTGTCAATAAGATTTTATTAGCTATTGATAGCCATGATAAAACTGCGGCTAATGTAGAATTAGTCGCAAAGCAATCAAGTTTATACTTGAATGTCACAAATAAAGAATACTATGTGGCAGTTAAGTTTCCAATTGATGGAGAATTAACCGACCCATTTAGAGCAGTAGTTGATGCCTCTTTATTCTTATCGCTTATTTCTGGTTTAACCACAGAAACATTTGACTTGAATATCGTAGACAACAACATTGTCATTACCACTGGCAAGAGCAATTATAAAGTGGCTATGATTTATGAAAATGATAAATTAATGGAATTGCCTGTCATTCACATTAAGAACAAAACAGTTGAAATGACAATCAGCAATGATATTCTAACAAGCATTATCAATGTAAATAGCAAAGAAGTCCAAAAAGCGAAAAGCATTGCTGACGCTACAGAACTTCAAAAGCTATATTACATCGATGAAACAGGATGTTTCACATTTACAAACAGCGCTTGTTTAAACTCATTTACTTTAGAAAAGCCCGTAAAACTCTTATTAAATGACAGAATTATTAAATTATTTAAATTATTTAAAGAAGATGTTTTATTCAGTTTAGGTCAAGACCCACTTCCAAATGGAACTATTAGAACCAAAATGGTTATGGAGACTGAAAATGTTTACTTGGCCGCTGTTATTACTTGTGACGATGTATTGCTTAGCAAAGTCCAAGCACCTTGTATGGCTACAAAACGTTATGTCAAAGAAGCATATGATTATAAAGTAGTTGTTTCAGCAACTGCATTATCTGCAGCTATTACAAGACTTATGGCTTTCCATAAATTCAATAAGAGTGGAGAAAAGCCAAATATGATTTATCTACCAGTCAGACTTTCTATTACAGCTGATGACATTACCATGATTGATAAGTTTAAAAACTCTGAATCGGTAAATACCGAAAACGGCAGCTATATCGAAGGTGCTTATGACCTTTATGTAAATATTGCTGATGTTAAATCAGTATTAGATTCTAGTAAATTAGAACATATCACATTGAATTGTGGTAACAGACGTTCCATGGTAATTACACGCGGAACAGTAAGCAACTTAATTCCAGAGTTAGATAGAAGCAAGGTGAATTTCTAATGGCTGCTAATCTTGGTAAAAAGTTTGAGGAACATTTTAAGATGGATTGAAAAAAGTGCTTTCCAGGCACTTTTATCTATCGTATCCCAGACCAAATTACCGGTTATAAGGATACAAGTCAAAACCCTTGCGATTTCTTAGCATTTAATCATGGTATACTCTGGATGCTTGAATGTAAAGAAACACAAGAAGGTACCATTAACTTCTCTAAGATTCCTCAATTAGACCGATTAAAAGACTACATCGGAATGGAAAAAGTAGAGCAGTATATCATAGTTTGGTATAGCAAACATGATAAGGTAATCGCATGTCCCGCATCAGAAGCTTTAAAGATGAGAGCAGACGGACATAAGTCAATAAGCCTTAAAATGCTTGCCGATAAATCGTATAATATAATAGATGTTCCATCAACAAAATTACGTGTTTTTATGGAATCTGACTATACTTGTTTAATAAAGGATGAATAAATTATGGATAAAAAATTAGAAGATGCATTAAATAGCGTAGAAACTACTTACGGTGACTTAGTTGAGATTGCTAACAATATGTTAGAGCCTTTATTTAAACCTATTAATGAGCTTGTTTCTAAATTAAACGCAACTATTCATACCTTAACCATCGACCAAATTCGAGATTATATCTTAGACCTTCAATTAAAGGCATTTAGTATCAGCGAAATCAAAGAAAAAGCTGCTTTAAAAGCAGAACTTGCTGATGCTATTCAAAAAGAAAGATTCGCTGTTAGCTTCAATGGTTTAGAGGGTTCTGCTGCTGTTAAAGATAAACTAGCATTAGTTGCTACCTCTGCCGAAACTGTCGCAGAAACATTATATAATCTCGTTGCTAATTTGCTTAAAACAAAGCTCGATCAATGTCATAGACTTGTAGATGCCATGAAGAGCATCTTGATGTCAAGAATGCAAGAAACTAAATTCATGAATGTAGGTGGAACTCCTGACATTCCTGGAACTACAAATGGTCGTGTTATCTTAAACGAGGGTAAATTCTAATTATGGCAATTCAAAAAGCATATAAAGCAATTGGTAAGGCTCGCCAACAAAAGATGAGAACCGCTATGAAGCAAAAAGCTAGAAATAGCGCCGCCAAGAGCGAAAGAGCTAGAAAGCGCTTGCGCAAAAAAACTTGGGGATTTTAAGGAGATGATTTTATGGGCACATTAGCAGACTTAGCAAAAAAACTTAACAAAGAATACAAAGATAATAACTTAATGATTATTAGTGATATCAAGCCAGATTACGAAAGGCTACCAACTAATGCATTAGGTTTAGACTATATTTTAGGCGGCGGCTTGGTTTTAGGCCGTTTATATGAATTCTCCGGTTTATTCCATTCTGGTAAGACCGGTGCTGCTTGCGTTGTTTTAGCAGCATATCAAAGAGCTTTCCCTGATAAGACTTGCGTATTCGTCGATGCAGAACATACGTTAGATCTTAGATTCTGGGCTAAAATGACAGGCTTAGACTTATCTAAGTTATATTATGTTAATCCAAATGGACAATCAGGTCAGCAAGTATTAGACATGATTGAAGAAATACAAATGGCAGATGACGTCGGAGCAATCGTTCTTGACTCACTTCCTGCTTTGATTCCTTCAGCTGTTTTAGAAAGTGATTTGACAAAAGATGCTGGTATGAGAGCAACAATGGCAAAACCATTATACCCATTCTGTGCCAAAATGGCAGAAATGGTTGCTCAAAAGAATAACATCTTTATTATGATTAACCAAGTTCGTGATGGTGGTAAGACATTCACTGGTATTCAACTATATAAAGAACCATGTGGTATGGCCCCAATGTTCTACTCTTCAATTATCGTTCGTTTCGGAACTCGTAAGTTCACATTAGAAGACAATATGGACTACTACAAACAAGGCAAGGACCCAGGTGAAGGCGCAGACGGTTTCCGCTTAGTATTCAAGATTATGAAGAACAAATGTGGTTCATGTGCTCGTGGCGGTGGATTCCTAACATTCCGTTATGCTACAGGCCTTGACTGGATTAACGACTTATTAGAAATTGCCTTAGGCTTTGGATTCATTCAAAAGAATGGCTCATATTGCACTCTAATTAACTTAGAGACTGGTGAAGCTTATACTGACGAAGATGGCAAAATCCTAAAAGGCTATCAAAAGGATATGGTCGCTTATATCAAAGCCAACATTCCATTCCAAACAGAATATCTTGCTATGTTAAATAGATATATTTCTAGAGATGACAATATCTCTTATGGCGAACTTCTTGATGAAAGAACGAATGCTGAAATCTCTAGTCAACAAGCAGCTGTTGATAAACAATACGATAGCCCTGCAGCTAATGAAACTGCTTCAGCAGACGCAGAAGGACAAGAATAATGGCTGTTGGCGTTAGGGAGCGTATCAAAGAAGATGGTTCCGGTAAGAAGCCAACTAGATACTACTCTAAAAAACAAGAGACAGCGATAGCAGAAGCAACTCAAGGATCAAGAACGCCAAATAGTGGTGCTACAGCTTGGTCTAAGGGCGATGTGCTAACAGAAAAATTCTTACTAGAAGCAAAAACCAAAACAAAATCGTCAGACACAATAACCATAAGAAAAGATTGGTTTGTAAAAAATACTGAAGAAGCCGTTTTTATGGGAAAACCATATTCGGCATTAGTCTTCAGCTTTGGCCCAGGAGAGGAAAATCATTATATTATTGATGAAAGCCTCTTCCAAGAATTATTAGAATACTTAAACGATAAAGACGAACGATAAAATTAAAATTCTAAAAATAAGGGCCAATTTGCTGGCCCTTTTGTTGTATAATATATAGATGAGGTGTTTATGAGAGAAATTATTAAAGCTCAGTTAGAACATTGTAGTTACGCTAATCTAAGTAATTACGACGAGAAAACAAATACTTATTTAATTCCAAAATACAGTAAACCAAGATATGATTTAGGCAAAATGTATTTAATTCAAGTACCAGGTAGCTTAGTTAATAATAGCACGTCTGTATTAGCATCTAATTGGAATAACGGAACCTCTCCAAAAATGCCTTACTTGAAAATATACGTTTCACAGGTTATGGGCAAAATGATTCGGGTAGACAGCATTGCATTTAACCAAGAAACAAACCAAGATACTTCTATTATGTGGTCTGGTTGGCTACCAACAGAAGAAATAACACAAATAGCGATACTTTAAGGAGATTATACTATGACAGAAACACTTGCAGTTAAATATCGTCCACAAACATTTGCTGACGTATGCGGACAATCAATTACAAAAGACATTTTAGAAAAGGTTATTGCAAATAGAAGTTTTAAGCATGTATATCTTTTTGCTGGAGACTCTGGATGCGGCAAAACCACTATCGCAAGAATCTTCGCTAAAGCTATCAATAAAGGTATTGGTGAGCCAATTGAAATTGATGCCGCTTCTAATAATGGCGTAGATAACGTTAGGGCTATTGTAGAGTCAGCTTCACAAAGAGATTTAGTTGGAGAATATAAAATTTTCATCATTGATGAGTGCCATGCTATTACCCCTGAAGGTTGGAAAGCATTTTTAAAAGGAATTGAAGAACCAGCTGAATATACGATTTTTATGTTCTGCACCACAGAGCCAAATAAATTGCCTGTCGCTATTTTGAATCGTATGCAACGTTATTCTATTTCTAAGATCAATATTTCAGAAATTAAGGACCGTTTAGCTTACATCTGTAAGCAAGAAGGCTATTTAAATTATGATATGGCTTGTGATTTGATTAGCAAGACATCTCATGGATGCATGCGTGATGCTATTATGAGATTAGAGCAATGTGCTGATTATTCTAAGGATTTATCTATTGATAATGTCAAGAAAGTTCTTAATGACATTTCTTATGAAGCAATGTTCACATTAACTTGGGCATTGCAAGATAAAAAAGAATCAGACATTTTTGCTACAATCGAAAAGCTTTCCGCAAACGGCACAGACTTAAAGAACTTTATTGATATTTATCTTGAATTTATTTTAGATTTAACTAAATATATTTTATTCAATAATATTCAATTAACGAATATTCCTGAATATTTAGCTACAACAAATAATCCAGTAGTTCAAAATACGGTTATGGTAGAAGGTGGCACAAAATGGTTTAATAGACTTGCCGATACTTTATTAGAGCTTAAGCCTATTATTAAATATGACACATCTTACAAAACCACAATCGAAGCATTCTTGCTAAGATTCTGCAGAATGGAGGCTAAATAATGCGACCAATTATCGGACAAAAACGATTAGTTGACGCTTTATTTGGACATACCTTAGAAACTGTCCCTAAAACTATGATCTTTTTGGGACAATCCGGTTGCGGTAAAAGCTGGGTAGCTGCAGCGTTTGCAGAACATTTAGGGCTAGACTTTGAAAATATTGATTTAACTGATATCTCTACTGAACAGTTACAAGACTATTATAGATGCCCATTAGAAAAGTTTTATTTCATTGATTTAAAAGGCATTACTGAAAAACAACAAAATAAGATTTTAAAGTTCATAGAAGAGCCATCTAAGAATATGCATGTTATCTTAATGGCTGAATCTGAAATTGGTGTATTGCCAACTATTTTAAATAGATGC
>Ga0310696_10010318_pt1 | contig 10757 bp, 4 predicted proteins | sample AusTroGonzalo_MG_4_FD_203885 | JGI IMG/M metagenome (GOLD analysis project Ga0310696, IMG submission 203885) | Bovine rumen microbial communities from tropical cattle in Woodstock, Queensland, Australia - Gonzalo_02 (v2) (version 2) | ecosystem: Host-associated > Mammals > Digestive system >... | reverse complement strand
ATCCAATAATCAGACCATTCAGATGCGGCGTAATCGTGGAGGTAGTTTTCCTTGATTTCGCTACCCGTACCCTGGTTGCTCAAGGTGTAAATCGGACCGGAGTCGCAGAGCAAACGAGAGATGTGATGAATGTTGTTCTTGTTGATTTTGTTGTTGGTCATGGCGGTCTGCTGCTTGGTCCAGCCATAGCCAACAGAAATACCAGAATAGTTTGTATAAGACACTTCGTTATTTTCGATTACGACATAGCGCGGATAGCCAGCACCGATACCCACAGCGCCCTGGTGTTCGTTGGTGACGTTGGTAATGAGGTTGTAACGGAGCGTATCGCGAGTGCTGATTTCTTCCTTATCCGTCGGATTGTACGGGATGTGGATTTCGGTCAAAGAGTCCTGAGAGAACTTGCCAAGCATAATGCCACCAGCACCGATTTCGTAGAAAACGTTGCCTTCGACCACGTCATCATTCGTGCCAGAAACCATGTCAAGACCTGTTGCCGCCATCTGCGTGAAGGTGCAGTTCTTGATTTTCATGTGGTGAGCGTTTTCAATGCGGAAACCAGCATCTGGACGCCAAAGGAGGAACTTGTTAGAGCCAAGGCGGCCATTTTCTGCAATCACTTCGATATTGAACATGCTCGCCTGCAAATCAAGGAAGCCTTCTTCGCTCGGGCGCAAGTAGTTTGTATGAGCAAAGGTAATGCCTTCAAAAGACATGTAACCAACTTTGTTCTTAGTATCCTTACCGAGAATGCTGAAGAGCGTGTTTACACGCGGTGCAACAACATTCGCCGTACCCATGGATTCGCCTGCACGAGCCTTGTAGTAAAGCGTGTTGGTCGATTCGTCGAGGTACCATTCACCCGGCTGGTCAATAAATTCGTATGCGTTTTCGAGATAGTAAACCTGTTGCTTCGGCGGATTGCTCATGAATGCAGTACCGAGCATCGGGTACTTGCGGCGGAAAAGCTTGCTTCTTTCAGGATCCTGCGGTTCGAACTTATAGACACCGCCCTGCTGAGAAATCTTGTCAAGACGCAAGATGCTTTCGGCCCATGCAATCATCAAGTGGATTTCAACTTTCTTCGGATTCTTCCAGTCCGTAGACTTGACATCGCTGGTGTTCAGGAGAAATGCAGAACCCGTAGAGTCCACCTTGTTCAAGCGGAAGAAGTTGTGGTCGCCGTTGTCCTTGAGGTTCGGCATACGGGCGCGAATAGCCTTTTTGCCGTTCACGTAGAGCTGGCGGAAACGGGCATCAACGCCTTCAATCTTCCAGATGTTGTTCTTTTCGTCGTGAATGGTCCAGCCAGACATCGGGATACCGCCAGTGACAAGCGGAGTTTCATTAGGATAAGCTTTATAACGGACGTAAAAGCCATCCTTACCACCATCAGCTTCAGTAAAGTTGACCGTACTCGGAAGCTGGTAAGTACCGCCACGAAGAATGACGGAAATATCGCCCGTCATGGTAGCGTTGATAGCGCGTACTGCCTTCTGGGCCTGCGTAATCGTCTTGAACGGTGCCTCTTCGGTACCCTTGTTGGAATCGCTACCATTGGGAGCGACATAGAAAGTAGCCTGATCGGCGGCAGTGGCAACAGTTGCACCCAGGATGAGTGCAGAAACTGCAGCAAGATGACTAAACGTTTTGAAGCTCATACCTAACCTCACTTTTAAACCAAACATAGTTTGCCCTAACAACACTCTAAAATTATTCTTGAAAAGCTTATTTTTTTATGGTTCTGGGGAAGATATTGTGGACTGTTTATCCATGGACAGTAAGAAGCGATTACTAGTCATTGGTCAGTAGTCATTGGTTATTGGTTTTCTGCCTTTGATGTCAAAAAGGCTGTGACAAAAGCACAAAATGCCTCGCGGAAGTGCGAGGCATTTTGAATGTGTGAGGAGATTTTACTTAGCGACGTTCACGCGATGGATTTGGTTCCCCTTGACGGAACGCATCATGTACGTTCCACGGGTGTAGCCCGCATTTTCAAGAACCTGAACCATGCTAGAGCCACTCAAGTCCACGCGGCCAAGGTGCTTACCCGTAGCGCTAAACACGTTATAGGAGTTTTCGGATTCAAACGACGTGAGACGAGCCTTATGAAGCCCAACCGTTCCATCAGCAAACTCGATCCAGTCAATATCCATCCAGTCGCCGGTGACCGTAAAGCGGAGAATGTGTTCGCCTTCGGTCAGGCTTACCTTAGCTTCAACTGTATTGTATTCGTCGTAATTGTCTTCGCCGGAGCTAGCCTGCGGAACAGCAATTTCTTCAGTAATGTCCTTGCCGTCCATGGAGAGCTTGAAGCTAGAGGTACTGTTAGCAGAAGCCACAGAAGCGCTCATCGTGTAAGTACCCGTTTTGGCAACTTTCACAGTGTATTCAAGCCATTCGCCAGCCTGGTTATAACCAACGATAACGCCCGTCGCTTTTTCGTACAGGTCAACGCCCGTACCCTTGCGGTAGTCAGAGTCACCATGGTTCTCGGTATCATTTTCGTTGTAGGTGGTGTTACCCTGGCCAAGACCGTTAATGTCGAAGTCTTCCATTTCAATCTTGCCCGGAATGGCAAGAGCTTCGCCCTTGAACAGCCCACGGGGAACCGGCTTGACAACCAAACGGAGCAGCGCAGAACCGTGTGCCGGAAGTTCTACAGAAACGTGGGAGAGTGCGCCCAGGTCCTTCTTTTTCCAAGCATCGCGAACTTCCACTTCACCTTCCACGCCTATGTCCGCAAAATTGCATTCGACAGTCTGGGTAGAAGAGTTGTTATTGAGGAGAGCCACGGCAATGTCGCCATTCTTCAAGGGCTTGGTCCAAACCTGCTTGCCGTTCTTATCAGAGATGCGGTGTCCCTGAACGCCCAAAGAGTCCTGGTTGATGGCAATCATGTCCTTGTTCAGGTAAAGCTCCTTGGTTTCGTTGCTCATGTTACGGACATCGGAACTGATCATGATCGGGGCAGCCATAATAGACCACATCGTCATCTGGGAACGCTGTTCTTCGTAAGAAAGTCCCCTGTTGCCCACTTCAAGCATATCCGGGTCGTTCCAGTGGCCGGGTTTTGCAATCTGCCAATACTTGTTATTCGCATCGATAATTTCGTAGACGCCACGGTACCACGAAGTTGAAATCCATTCGGGGCCGATATCGAAAGTGGTACGCCAGAGGTTTGCGATTTTGGGCATCCATTCCTTGTATTCCCACATGCAAATACTGAACACGATATCACGTCCAGAATTGCGAAGAGCGTTGGACATGGCAGTGTAATCTTTTTCTTGAGTTTTCGGATCAGAATCGCAGTTATCGTATTTCCAATAGTCCACACCCCATTCAGCGAGCTTCTTGGCATCCTGCACTTCGTGACCATTGGAACCACTTTGGCTTTGCCAATTGCTATTGTAATGGTGGCAGGTACGTTTACCGCGGTCGCCGTAAAGACCGAACTTTAGTCCCTTCTTGTGCACATAATCAGCTATGGCCTTCATGCCGCTCGGGAATGTTTTCGGATTGTGCGTAAGGTCACCATTGGCATCCCGCTTGGTGTCCATCCAGTTATCGTCAAGATTAAGGAACACATAGCCTGCGTCCCTCAAGCCGGATTCGACCATCGCATCGGCAATTTCCTGAATCTGTTTTTCATTGATGTTTTCGTGGAACACGTTCCAGCTGTTCCAACCGAGCGGCGGCGTAAGCACCAAAGTGTCGGCACTCGCAAAAGCCTGTGATGCCAAACCTGCCAAAGTCAAAGTTGCCAACACTCCAAGCTTGCAACCGTATTTTTTCTTCAAACCAAACATAAGCACTCCTGTTTCCAAGGTTTTATTATCCCCAAATTAAATATATCCCCCAAAAAAGCAAAAAATTCAAGGATTTACACATGTTCCTTTGACATTTTATCCACGATGGATATTAGTTGATGGTCATTGGTTATTGGTCAATGGTTATTAGCCAATTGCAACTTGTCATCCAGAACGACGTTAGCATATTGACTTTTCTGTAGATTTTTTTGTATATTATCTATTGATGACAGGGTGGTAGACCATACCTATCACTCATCATTGAATGCAATGGAACAGTATTTGCCATTCCTTTCCGAACAAATATCAAGCACCCATACGCATTCACATTCAAATCAACAAAAATTTGATGACAATCGTCACCAACTTCACCGATTACCTCAAAAAATTTGCAACATCACTAGAAAGTGGCGATTTTAGCAAATTGCCTATATTTAAATATTCCTCGCTACAATATTTTATTGAAGAGGTGAAAATAGTCGTCAATTCCTTGTAATGCAAAAAGAGCGTCCCCCGAAGGGAACTGCTCTTGGAGAGAGAACGAAGCTTTTTGATTTTAACGGTCAAGCGGCAGCATGAACGAACGGGTTTTGCTGCGCAAGATGTAAACGCCTTTGCCAAAACCGGCATTTCGCATCGTCTTTTGCATATTCGGCACGTCATTTTCAATGATTTCAACAAATCCAAGGCGTTTGCCCGTGAGGCTATAGACGTTATACCTGCCAGCAGTCGTTTTGAGGCGGAGAACTGGAGCCAGAGCAATTGTTCCCAGATCGGGTTCCGCAATCTTCTTGAGCGTGACGTTGTCAAGCGTAATCGTGCCCGTCGAGGCGCCCGCATTGAAACTCAAACGCGAATCCTTGTCCGTTGCAGCGGTCATCTGGAACTGGAAGGAATACTTCTTTGTTTCCGTACCAAGTTCAAAATTAGCCTTTTCGGTGAGGTAACTTGCCCACGGATCCGTATGCTGCTCCACATTCACTTCTAAGGTGCGGGAGGCGCCAGCGCTAGCATCGAAGCTGACTTCGTACCATTGACCTTTTTCAAGGTGCAAGTCATGCTGAATGAGCTGTACTTGGTAATTCTGGTCACCAACGGCTGTAATGTTGAAATTATACTTGCCATTTTTCACATCACCTGTTGCGGCGGCACTGCCATGAGTCTGCAAAGTCCAGGCGACATCGGTAGAATCAAAGCCGCCGTTGAAAATGCTATCGCGGTCGGTCGGAACTACAATCGGCGGTGGGAGCGAAGAGCCATCCAGCGAGTAATTCTTGACAAAATTCCAGATTTCAACGCTCGTATTGACGCTCGCCTCGTCCATGGAATACCAATGGCCCTTACCAGCGATCGTGAGCAAGCGAACTTCGACGTTATCGTTGCAACCGCTCCAGACTTCGAGAGAGGCGGCAGATCCCGACTTGTTTGCGGGATACGGCTTTGTGACCTTGGAACTCGAAGAACACTTCTGCGCAGAGACCCAGCCCTTGAGGGTATTCACAGTGCTGTTGTAATTCACCACGTCGTCAGTGGTGCCATGCGTATGCATAATTGGCATCGCACGTTTGGGAGAATTCACGCCACCGCCACCAGAAACAGGCGCAATGGCCGCAATTTGGTCACCCATTTTATTTGCCACATGGTAGCTCATCATGCCGCCCATCGAGAATCCCGAAACGTAGACGCGATTCTTGTCAATGCCGTACCTGCTGTACATTTCGTTGATAATGGCCTTGATGAAATTGAGATCCTTGTCGCCGGAAATGTCCCAAGCCTTGTTCTGACCGTTCGGGAACACGACTACAAAGCGAGCCGTATCGGCAATTGGTTCCCACTTGGCGGCGTTCTGCTGATACGGAGCATCCTGATTCATGCCGTGCATCTGGATAATGAGCGGACGGCCCTTTTCAATATTCTTCGGGGCATACACATTCATGGTACGGGTCGTGCCATTCACATTAATGTTGTCTGCAAAAGAAAAAGTGGTGAGACTCGCCAATACGGCAAGAGAAAGGACGCATTGCGCCTTCTTAAAAATTTTACCAAACATACCTCTTACTCCTTGGGGGTTCAATCCCAAACCTAGACATTAAGAAAATATATTCGCGCTGGGAATAGGGCATGTGCGAGACGTTATTTTTCGTTGCGTTTTGTCAAGGGAGGGGGAGGCCTTTGGTTGTTCTAGAAATGTGTGATAGGGGTGTTTAGAGAACAACCAAAAACGGCTAGAAAATGGATGCACATAAGCTGCGCTTCTAGCATCCGCTTTCTAGCCTTGGGGGTGTTTGTAGAACACAAAAACGGTCAGGATATACACGCTTAAAAATACTTGCGTATTTCAGCGTGTGCATCCTGACCTTGGGGGTGTTTGAGGAACTATGAATAAACTGTGAGAATTACTTTGTTACGGAGATGCGGTGGGTAAGGCCGGTGGTGAGGGACTTGACAACGTACACGCCGCTTTCCTTCACGAGGCTGTTCACCTTGTTTCGCACATCAAAGCTATTGGATGCATTGACACGACCGACAAACTTACCGTCCAAGCCATAGACGCTATAAGACTGTACGCCCTGTACATTATGGCGAATGCCCTTTGTGAAGCCAATCGTTTCTTCCGGATCCGTAACATTCGCACCCTTCACAAAGGTAAAGTAGTCGATATCAAGCCAAGAGCCGACGACCGTAAAGCGGAGCACATGTTCGCCCTCGGGGAGCGTCACATTGGCCTTCACCTTATTGTATTCATCGTAATTATCTTCGCCAGAACTTGCCGCCGGCACAGAAATTTCTTCGGTAATGTCCTTGCCATCCAAGGAAAGCTTGAAGCTTGAGGTGGAACCCGCAGCAGCAACCGCCGCAAACATGGTGTACTCGCCCGTTTCCTTCACATTTACAGTGTATTCAAGCCAGTCGCCTTCACTATTATAACCTACAATAACACCTGTAGCCTTTTCGTAGAGATCCACGCCAGTGCCCTTACGGTAGTCGCTATCGCCGTGATTTTCGGAATCACCGTCATAATACGAGGAGCCATCCTTGCCCTTGCCCGGCACATCAAAATTTTCGGCTTCGATCTTACCCGGAATTGAAGCTGCTGGGCAGTTCTCGCCTGCGGCACAGAACGGAGTCTGGGGAACAGGTTCAGAACCAGCGCCGTCAAGATAAATTTCATCGTTTGCATCTACACCGACCTTGAACCAGTCAAAATCGGCATAGCCGCCAGCAGTCTTAGTTGCAAAGTTGAAGAGGCCCCAACGGTAACCCACGAACATGTGGAGAGAATAGCTAAGGCTTACGTTGTCACCAATTTTCTTCCATTCCGAGCCATCGGTGCTGTAATAGAAGCTAGCCGTACCACGGTCAATCGGCAAGTCGAAATCGACGCGCAAATAGACCTTGGAATCAGAGAGCGGAACACTAGACTTCTGGGCTTCGCCCTTTTCGCTACCGCTGTACATCACGACCTTGTAGCTGCCGCCATCTTTAGTGAGTGCGACAAAGCCCTTATCATCTTGCAAAGCCACGAGACCTGCAAAGTCGCCATCCTTCATGCCCTTGCCATCGACGAGCGTTCTACCAGAGCTCTTCGGACCGAAAGCGCGCTGCGTAAGCGTATTCTTTGCAGAAACGATGCGAGAATCGGTGCGGCTCGTCGTAATGCGGAAGAATCCCGGATTTGCGGACAAGGACCAGTTCTTGTTATCGGGATTGTGGTTCCACTGCCATTCAAGCGGAAGCACTTCGGAATCAAAGTCATCAGAAGTCACCATGCCATAGCCTGGAAGCGGGGATTCCGGCAAATCAATCGTCGAAGGTGCCTTCTTGGTGCCACCAGTCGGTTCCGGCCAGCCATCCTTCCAGACCATCGGCACAAGGTGAGACATACGACCAACTGGGCCAGAGTCGCGGAACAAAAGCGCATACCACTGACCATCCGGCGTATCGAAGATGCCACCCTGGGCTACTCCGTTATCCTGGAGGAAGATTCGGCCACTAAAGCCACTCAAAAGGCTCTTGGAACGGTACACGATTTCGGTACGGCAGGCGCCCGCCGGCCATGAAATCGTAAAGAGGTAATATTCGCCATTGACCTTTTCCATGTGCGAGCCTTCTTGCTGCACATAGTAGTTGGATGCATGCGTCACAGAATTGACGCTCACACCGCCAACCTTACCGCTCTTGCCACCAGCCTTAACGCCACTCGCATCGTCGTTCAACTGCACGTAGCTGATCTGGTCGCCACTGCCATAGAACACCCAGACCGTGCCGTCATCGTCAAAGAAGAGGGACGGATCGTGATAGAACGGGAGCTGCACTTCGGACCACGGACCATTTTCAACGTCGGCGGTCTTGTACAAATGCGTCTTGTTCGTCGTGTAAGACGGCGTCAGGACATAGAAGAAACCTTTGTGGTAGCGGATGCTAGAAGCCCAGGAACCCTTGCCGTACGCATCATCGCCATTCAAGTTCATCTTATTGTTATTGGTGAGGGTTTCGTAAGCATAGCCCACCGTACGCCACTGCGCAAGGTCGGTGCTCTTGAAAATCGGTACGCCAGGTGCAAAATGCATGGTCGTCGTGACCATATAATAGGCATCGTCGACACGGACAATCGAGGGGTCCGGGCTATCGACGTACATGATCGGGTTACTGACCGATACCGCAAAGCTATTCACCACGGCAAAGCCTGCGACAACGGCGGCCATTTTTGCCATTTTACTAAACAATCCCATAGACACTCCTTTTCCAACCTAACTGGACAAGTCTAACAATCTTAATCTACCCCATTTACATGGTTTTTACCCGCAATCGCCCACCCTTTTTATGGATTTTTTATCAATAACGCCCCTAAAAAGCCTCATCTTTGTAAAAATTCCTTTTCGCAATTTTCACAACGCTTTGTTTTCTTTCAAAAAACAATTTTGACAAAATAAAGTTTCGCCCAGCTATATTTTGGATAGGTCTAGCGAAGATCGGGGGATTTGGTTGGACCGGGTGGATGAAAGAGTTTGGAATGTTTAACTATAAAAAGGAGTCGCTATGACCATGTTTAAATCCATGGCATTCGCAGGGACAGTAGCTGCGCTCAGCACGCTGTCTTTCGCTTGGAGCATCAACGGCACCGTTTCTTCAAAGGCAGGTCAGCCGCTTTCCGGTGTAAAAATCAGTTCTTTCAACTACGCAGGCGTCGAAACCACCTCTGCAGATGATGGCAAGTTCAGCCTCGTCTACGACGAATTGGGTTTAAAGACGATCCAGCCCACTAGGGCATCCGTCCAGTTCAACTACAACGTCATTACGATTTCGGGTCTCAAGGCCCAGACCGTCACCGTGTCCGTCATGGATGCCCTCGGAAAGGTTGCATTCTCCAAGACGCAGCACAACGTGAGCGGAGCCATGAGCATCGACTTGAACAAGACGACCGCAAAGGGCGCCAAGTTCCTCCGCGTCAACGCCGACGGCAACCGCGATACTTATCAGATCGGCAAGACCGTGACCCTCCTCAAGGAAGGCGATCCGCTGCCGACCATCATGTTTGCCAAGGAAGGCTACAACAGCCTTTCCTACACGATGAAGAGCTTTACAGAAGCCAATGTCCAGATCACGTTGGAAGACGCTTCCAGCAATCCGGCATCCAGCAGCCAGATCGCTGCATCCAGTTCTTCGGCCAAGCCGGAATCTTCTAGCGCCGTTTCTTCTAGCAGCAAGCCTGAAGAAGTGATTATCAACTGCGCCGGCAAGACTTACCAGTCTGGCGACCACAAGATGTCCGTGAACGTCGACGGCAAAAACCGTACATTCATCATGCACGTCCCGAGCGCCTACAAGGGCGACAAGCCGGTACCTCTCGTTGTGGACTACCACCCGATTGGCGGTAATGGTCAGAACCAGCTCCAGGGTACCACTTACAAGGCCCAGACAGACCCCGAAGGCGTCATCTCCCTCTACCCGGATGGCACTGGCGGAAAGTCCATGATGGGTGCAGGCTGGAACGTAGGTCCGTGCTGCTCTAACGACGACGACGTGAAGTTCTCTCGCGAAATGATTGCCGCGGTCGAAGAAAAGGTTTGCATCGACAAAAAACGCGTTTACGCAACTGGTTTCTCGATGGGTGGCGGTATGAGTAACCATGTGGCATGCTACATGTCCGACGTTTACGCCGCAGTAGCCCCGGCCGCCATGGACTTGAACAAGACCAACAGCGCAACCTGTAACCCCGATCGTCCGATTTCCATCATCATGTTCCGCGGCACGAACGACCCAGTCTGCAAATACCAGGGTGGCGATAGCGGATTCAACGATGGTTTGAACTTCCTCGGTGCTGAAGGCAACTTCAATTTCTGGAAAGAAAAGAACGGCTGCACAGGCTCTCCGTCCAAGAACTCCAATGGTTGCGACGAATACTCCAGCTGCAAGGATGGCACGAAGGTTGTGCTCTGCACCAAGCAGGGAGGCGGTCACGATCAGGGCGACGGCAAGATTGGCTGGCCGTTCCTGAAGTCCTTCACGTTGCCGTAATGAGCTTGATTTCATAATTCATCCTATACACCATAATCGCTCCGAATCCATCGGAGCGATTCTTTTTTTTGCGACAATAGATTTGTCGTCCACAGCACTACAAGGCCACAATTTCACAAGCGCAAACAGCATCGCCAACCTCTAGACGCTACGCCCTAAAGAGAAGCGCAACAAAGCAACACAATGTAAGGACAACTCTTGTTCAGCGTTCACTCAGCTGCATCGCGCAGCCACAACGGCTCCGCACAGCACACAACAAGATTTCCATAATAGCACTTACAAAGACTAGATTTCGCCAGACACCGCCAACACCTATCATATTGCAGCCACGGCAAAAAAAGTGACCCACCGGCGTAGCCGGTGGTTCTTCATATGCGGGCCCTGCCCTAGAATACTAGCCACGCGTCACGTCGCGTTGCACGAATTGGC
>Ga0310696_10010317_pt1 | contig 10757 bp, 14 predicted proteins | sample AusTroGonzalo_MG_4_FD_203885 | JGI IMG/M metagenome (GOLD analysis project Ga0310696, IMG submission 203885) | Bovine rumen microbial communities from tropical cattle in Woodstock, Queensland, Australia - Gonzalo_02 (v2) (version 2) | ecosystem: Host-associated > Mammals > Digestive system >... | reverse complement strand
GTCTCCTTGACCTTGTTTATCATCTCGGTGATACCGTCGATCATGTTCTGAATGAGGTCCTTGCCCCATGTCTTCGCTTTCTCGATGATCTCCTTGAACTTTCCGAAAATGGCATCCTTAATCTCGGTAAGTTTTCCGCCGGTCAGTTTATCAATAAAACTAAAGCCCGCTGTCCAGTATCCTTTGATACCTTCCCAGGCGGCTGCCATAGTTCCCTTGATACCTCCGCCGTTCTTCTCGAAGGCTTCCTTCATGGCGCCAAGCTTCTCCGATGCCGTGTCTTTGGCTGCGGTCAATACTTTCCCGATGCCTTCCTTGACGGCTCCGAACTTCTCGGCTGCCTTTTCTTTTATGTTGTTGAATACGCCGGTGACCTTTTCCTTCACGGCGTTGAATTTCTCAACAACGGCGTCCTTTATTGCGTTGAACTTCTCGGTAACGGCGCCCCAAACCTCGGCAGCCTTTTCCTTGATCTGATCCCAGTGTTCAACAATGGCCTTAACAGCCACAATTAAAAGCGTTATCGCTGCAATGACTCCCATAATGATCAAGATGGCGGGATTCGCTGCAAGTGCTGCATTCAGCGCCGTGATCATAGGCGTGATGACTGATATCGCCGTAGCTATGTTTGCGATCAGCGCTGCAATAGGTGAGATTGCTGCAATAACAGCGAGAATAACAGCGATGATGGTCAATGTCTCAGGCGAGAGGGTTGCAAGCTTTTCGGATATGTTCGAAATTACTTCCGCAACCTTCTCAAGCACCGGAGTGAGTGCTGTGGCGACCTTGACCGCTGCCTGTCCGAATGCTCCGCCGAGCTGGGCCTTGATCTTGTCAAGAGTATCCTGAAGCTCGCCGGCGTTCTGAAGGTCCTCATTCGAGATGATGGCGCCCTTGTTCTGCGCCTCGTCTCCGAGCGTCTTAAGTGCTTCGCCACCATCGTCAAGAAGTCCCGCCAGTTCTTCCGCAGAAGCTCCGAAGAGTGTCATCGCTGTCGTGTCTCTCTCGGTCTCGTTCTCGATCGTTCCGAGAGCTGCAACGGTATCATTGAAAATGTCTTCAATGTTACGGTATTCACCGCTTGCATCCTTTACAGCGACGCCTATCTTTTCATAAACCTCGGCGTTCTTGTCGAGGCCCTTCTTCATCTTCGTGACTGCTGATGTGATGGTGTTAAGATCAACATCGATCAGCGCCGAAGCATATGACATTTTCTGAAGTGCATCAGTCGAAAGTCCGGTGTTCCTGGAAAGCGTCAGCAGTTCATCGGCATCACTCGCTGCTTTCAAGCCCATACCGCCCAATGCGAGCAATGCACCACCGGCTGCCATGCTGAGGCCCTTCGTAGCGCTTGCGACCTTGTTGGCACCGGCAGCAACAGCCGAGGCAGTCGTTGAAATCTTCTGCATTGTGGCGTTTGATGTCGCTGCCTGTTTTTCAAGGTTCTTCAAGTCGCCTTCAGTCGCAATGATCTCACGCTGAAGCGCCTGATAGTCAGAACTTGTTTTCTCAACACCCGACGCATCCATTTGCGCCTGTGCATCTTTAAGTTTCTGAAGTTTTTCTTTAGTATCGTCAACGGCACGGCCGAGCAGTTCTTGTTTCTGCTTAAGAAGATCCATGTTGCCGGGATCCATCTTAAGAAGCTTCTCGACATCCTTCAGTGAATTCGTTGTCTGTTTGATGTCCTTGTTTACGCCCTCAAGTGCCTTCGATAGTTTGGTAGTATTACCATCGATCTCAATTGTTAAGCCACGAATACGATCTGCCATTTATTACACCTTTTCTTTCCAAATATATCCGCCAGCCGTCTTCCTTAATCCCCTACAACACTGACCTATATGAGTGTCATCAATGCCAGTTTGTCTCTTTGCTTCCAGTCTTGACGAATATTCATTGATAACCGTGCCATTCATGTCACATTGAACAACCGGCTTATCCCATATATCGCTTTTTCTTTTATTGCTTTCAGCAATGCGAGAATTTCTTGAACCATGATTACAATTTTCTTTGCTCGTAACCAGCTCAAGATTTTCGACCTTGTTATTCGTTTTTATTTCATCCTTGTGATTAACTTCAAAGTTCTCACAATTACCGATAAACGCATCCGCAACAAGCCTATGAACCGCAAAATGCTTACCAACATGGTCCTTGTTTATAAGCCTTATTCTGCAATATCCCCAAATAGTAATTTCTTGCGACATAATGCGTGGCTTTTTGCCATTTGTTCCTAAGCTTCTAACCCGTCCGTATGAACTAATCTGATATAAACCCTCATAGCCCCGGATATCCTTCCAAGCTTCCATATTCTATTTTTCTCCTAAAAATTATTGAAATCGTCCTGTGATGCAAGTGTCTTGTACTCACAGGAATCGTTATTGCCTTCGACCATTAAGTCAATGACGAAGCCGACCGTCAAATCTTCAAGTTCCTGAAGAGTCAGCCCGATCTGCTTCGCCCTCAGGAAATACACAGCCGTGTTTATTTGCCTTTCGGTCGGCTTGCTGCGTTTTTTGACTTGCTATCTGTCCCGGACTGCTCCAGGTAAGTGTTTATAATCTCTTCGGATGCATTAACGAAGTCCATTGCCCCGAAGTCTTCAAGCCACTCGATAAATGTCTCCCTGTTGAGTTTTTTAAGCTCATCACGGTCCATTGTGGCCTGAGCGTTCATAATATACGCAAGCTGGGAAACGATATCGAGGATTTCCCCGGAATCCCTTTTTGCGTTCGTGATCTGATTGAATGCCACCATGACATCTTCACCGAATACCATTTTGTAACGGATCGGAGTCGCAGCATTGGCGAGAAGGTTGACTTCCTTCTCGCCTACTGTAATGACCTTATTCATAAACCTTCTGCCTCCTTCTTTTATCAGGTCGTTGCCTGATATACTGCGCTGAACCATGCACTGTATGTCGTGGTCACGGTTTCAGGACAGCGTGCTTTAACAATGTCCTTGTTAAGCGTTGCGTTGTGAATCGATGAGCATGTGATATCGATTGACTCTGTCTGTGCTTCGATGCTTTCCTCTGTGGTAGAACCGGCAACAGAGGGACGGGAAGCAACGCAGTTATAAAGGACATGTCTTACTGCATTTGCATCGCCTTCGAACTGGAAGAGCAGAGCAAAAGGAACCGCTCCGGCTCCGGCATCCTCGTAAAGAACACCGTTCGTGTCGGTAACTTCTCCCAGGACATTCGTCTTGAAGGTCTCAGGAATGAGTGCAGACTCAAATGAGCCTGAGTATCCCGCATTAGCTGCAAACTGAGCATAAGCGATGTTGTCAGCGTAGAACTTGCTGGTATCGCCTTCAGCGTCAAGCGAAAGCTCAACAGCTCCGGGCCAAGCCACAGGCGTGTCGTATGTAGCCGTGCCGTTCGTGGCGATGTGTGCCACTGCGTAATGAACATTTTTCAGTCCATACTTAACTTTGTTAGCCATGTTTAGCCTCCTTGTTAGATTGTTATGTCATAGCTGATCATGTACATGTGTTCCGAGTCGATATAATCCTCGTACTTGTTCCAGGGAATGCAGTTCGCATCAAGAACGCCCTCAAGTGCCGTCTCGCTCGCTACATCTTTATCCTGGGAATAAAGTTCAATGGTGACTTCATTCTTCTGAAGATATACCTTACCGTCTGCCATGAAGTTTTCAGACTTTTCAACATAGTACACGATGTACGGAAGAGCGGGAGCTGCACCTTCGGGAAATGCTCTATAACAAACCTTTGCGGTAAACCCCGTTATTGAAGTTAATAGATTGTATAATTCCTTTAAGCTCATACTCCCAGCTTCTCCAGTTTGTTTGTGATCTCGTCTATCGCCTGACGCTCCGCCTTGTCCTGTGCGGGCTTAACATGAACCTTCGGTTCAACACGCCCGCCGTTCTTTTTGGCGTGGCCTTTTTCAAGCAAATGAACGATACGATAATGGTCTTTGTTGTAGACCGTTAACTTGTTTTTCTTTTTGCTTCCTCGACTTTTTTGCATGCCATAGGTCCACGACCTGGCATAGTCTCCGGTGTGCTTCGGCGATGTGTCCCGAAGTTCCTTCGCTGTGTCCTTGCCGACATTCGGCAGAACTTCGCTGATGACTTCGGCAGCATTCTCGGCATACTGTTCTAAGGCATCCATAATGACCTTTTCCATGTCCGAAACATTGATAACATCACTCATGCGCCCACATCCTTTTGACAATACAGTTCGACTCTTCCGTCGTTCATGGTATATGTGCGGTATATGATATACCGCTTGCCGTTGATCTCGACGAGAACCTCACCGTTGTACTCCTTCGCCCATATCACAGCGATCAGTTCAGGCTTGATGCCGAGCTGACCGCCCCGGAAGAACTCCTGTGCTGATACGGCCTGAAGATTTCCGATGACTTTCGTCGATGTTGGTGTCTGCGTCGGCACTCCGATGTCGCTGTATGTCGTCACTTGGGAGATGAGTGTGATCTCTGTGATCTTATTCACTCGCCACACCTCCCCAAACTGTATAACCGGTATGCATCGAAAGCTGTGCCTTCTGTTCGTCGTAGGAAGTCTTTAAAGCTTCCGCACGGTCAAGACCGCCGTGAAGCCTTTCAAACTGATAAGCGACATAGGTAATTAAAGCCCGCTGCACGATTGCGTCGGTCGTTGCCACCGCAACGGCATCGCCCGCAACTCCGGCAATGTTTAAGTCGATGACTCCGGCACTCAGCATATCGCCAAGTTCTGTATCAAATGTCGTTGTTGTGATCTGAAGAGCTTCCCTGACCTTGTCAAGCATTGCCATGTCGTTTATCCTTTCTTTGCCTTAGCCTTCTTTTCTTCTTTGGCTTCGGCCTTTACTTCTTTCTTTTCTTCTTTGTCGAGCTTTTCCATGATTTCGGGATCGAAATAGTTAACCTCAACGGTGTCACCTTTTCTGTGTACGGCTCCCGAAGCATCGAGGAAAGCCATTTTAGCCTTTATTAACATTTTTCCCTCCCGCTGCATTTTTGTAAGCGTCAAAAAAGTCATCAGTGACTATCACCTGACCGACATGCCCGCACTGGACCGACGGATCGACCCAAATCTCATACCCCAACTGTGTCGCTCTTTGGCAAAAACTTAAGTCCTCACCGAGCTTGTTCATCGGAGTGAACCAGTCGAGATATTCGGCAGCCATCTCAAGAAGCACTGATGTCTTCATCAGGACGCAACCAAATCCAACACCCGCAGCCTTAAAAAGTTTATCCTTCGGATAATCGTCATAACTAACCGGGTCGACCGTTCCGTCTTCTTTAAGATTTAATTCTTTGTAAAGAACCGGAGCATAAGATCCTGATCTGCGATGATAAACACCGCTGACGATGTCCTTGCCGTCTTCCATATGCTTCATGAGCTTCTCAAGTGTGTCCGGCATGAAAATCATGTCAGAATCAAACCACATTACATAATCAGCATGAAGCTCGACCGCCTTCCCGGCGATCTTGTTCCTGGAATCATAAATTAACGAGCCAGCCACATGCGTGATGTAGCACTCGCCGACTTTCTTCAACATGGCAAGCGACTGGCAGAAGCCAGTCGCCACATAGTCCATGCACGGTATTGCGATAAGTGTTCTCATTGATTGTGTTCCTCCTGCTATGAAGTGACTTATTTAACGAGTTTTACGAATGCCTTAGGCGCTACAACATCGTGACCAACGAACTCACGGCCAACGATCTTCACGAGATCAGCCTCAGCGAGTGAAAGCTCGTCGAACTTAAATGTGATGTCTTCGCCGTTAGGGAAGTTAAACTGTGCGCCATATCCGAGGTCACCAACGATTGCGTAGGTTTCACCGGTCGTTGCAACGGTGTATGCCTTAATGTTGTTGTTGAAGGCAACAGGAAGACCCTCGAAAGGATCAACAGCATAAGATCCAGCATACTGAACAGCCTTAAAGTCTGCCCATGTTGCTTTGTTCATCATAACAACAGGGTTAGCTGCTTCATCAGAAAGCTGTGCAATAGCCTTTGCAATAGAACCGAGTGCGATGCTGTTCTGTGTTACCTTAGGAACTGCGCAGAGATGTGAGGAACCGCTGTTTGTAGAAACGGTATCACAAGCCTCGATATCAGCGATAAGAGCCGCAGCGGCTGCCTTAGCGATCTGATAAGTGATCTCGTCGTAGATGTAGCGAAGGAATGCTTCGCTGGTGAGGTCCATTACCTCGTCACTAATTTTCAACCATTTCTTGATTGAAACCGGCTTGAGTTCAGTGATGCCGAGGATAAGGGTCTCAGCGCTGGGAGCGTCGGCTCCTTCGGTGTGAGCAGTTGCTCCGGTTGCGGAATACTCAAAAGCGATCTTGAGATTGCCCTTGAGATAGGTCTTTTTAACAAGACGAGTGATGTCATCACGGTCCCATGCGGTCCTTACGATTTCGTCAACGAACTCAGGAACGGGAACGGTTCCGGTTGCAACATTCTCGGTTAAAAGTGAACGGCATTCGGTATCGTCACCGCTCTTGATGTAGTCTGCGAATGCGTCGATATATTCGGCGCTCTTTCTTACTTCCATATCTGTCATGGTCTTTCTTTCCTCCTCGATTTTCTCGACTATCGTCGTTTCTGTTTCGCCGTCAATTACGGCCTTGAGATCTGCCTGGCGCTTTTCAGCTTCGGCGATACGCTTCTCCTGTTCCTCAACTAAGGTCCTTGCTTCCTCAACAAGTTCCTCAGCCTTCTCGGAAGTGATTTCAGGTTCAGCCTTTTCTTTTTCTATCTCTGCGAGCCTTGTCTCGATCGCTTCGATAGTCATGTCTGCAAGGTTCATGATTTAGCCTCCTTGAATCTTTTAAGCAATTTGTCAAGTTCAGCCAGCGCTTTATCACGGCGTTCTCTTTCACGCTCCTGTTCAGCCTCGACAAGTCTCTCCGCTTTTTCTTTTGCGATCAATCCGTCAACAAAAGAACGGGCTGAAATTTCCGTGCCGTCGTTCGCCGGTATAGACACGGCCGAAACATCGTACAATTTTCCGATTCGGGTAATGGTACGGAGGTATATGGTCCTCTGACCTTTTTCACGGGTATGTTCTATTTCTTCACCGTCGACTGTGAAGCCGAAGCTCATGCGGTCGGTATATCCGCCGTTGATTTCTTCATAGAGCTGGCGACCGATCTCGGTACCGCCCAAATCTGCATTTATTAACAATCCATGTTCGTCAGATTCTAACGACAGGGTATTGTTCCGGGTTCTTGCGAAGACTCTTCCCTCGTGGTTGTACTGCATGATTACATCCGACAGATCTGCTTCTTCGAATGCGTTCGGAGCCACCTGTTCACGAATCTCAATGTCTTCGTCGCTGTAAAGCGTATACGGCTCGTTGTATGTCGTTGCATATCCACGAACCTTGTATGTGTTTCCGCCTTCCGTTGCTTCCTCAAGCGCACGGAATTCGGTCATGTTTCTGTACTGTCTTCCCTGGGTAACTTTTTCAAGAAGTTCTTTACTCATTGACTGCTTCCTCACTTTCGTCTGTTTTGTCTTCCGTCGGATCCTCTTCGTTCGGGGCCGGCTCATCCTCGTCACCCAGCGAATAATATTCGCCACGGATTGGACGAATGTCCCCGCCCTCAACAGGCGGAAGATTCCAAATGTCTCGAATCTCGTTTATCGTCATCAGTCCACGGTCAGCCATCTGAGCCGAAACACTCAGCTTGTCCTTGTTTGACATGTACTGAAGTCTGTTCGATGTCGCTATAACCTCGGCGCCAAAGCTTCGTTCACGGTCCGAGAAGAGCATCGTCGTGGCGACTTCCGAGAACTGAATTGAGAAGGTTTCAACGACCGACTCGTAAAAAGCGTCCCATTTATCGCCGACCGCCTTTGACTGAATGATGTCCTCATTCACGGCGTAATAGTTATAAACATTGTCCTGAATGAGCTTGCGCTCGTCCGGGTTGATCGTGTACGGTTTCGACTCGATCTGTTTGATGTCCTGGTATGTGTTCGGGAATAACAAAAGACCTCCGGCTTGCGCTTCTTTTGAAAAGTTTTCTTCGCTGAAGTGCTGGCGCTCTTTCTTTAAGTCTTCAGTCGTGCTCCAGTTGTTTATACGAGCCATGAAGCGATAAGTCGCTCCGTTCTTGATGGCTTCCTTGATGCCCTGATTCTCCATATTGATCAGTTCCATCGTTGGATTAAGTGCGTTGTTTCTCTCTCCGAAGAAATCGCTCTTATACTGGAACTTCGTCATGATTCCACATTCGGATAGATAACACGCTCCGGTCTGCCGATCTGAGAATGTATATACAAGCACGGCCGTACCTTCCTTCGTCTGTCGGATCTCGCACTTTTCGGGAAGCACCGGGAAGATTCCCGTTGTCTCTCCGTACTTGTCAATCACCGGAACAATAAACGCCGTATTGTGCATATCAAGGATTGTCGACAGACGGTATAAAAACTGATACCAAGTATTGAAGCTGTTCGGTCTTAACTTCAGGCGTGACTTAAGCGACGACCTCGCCTTGCCGATGATCTCGACCTTGAGCTTCGCCACATGTCTCGCACGGGCATCGATCGCACTCCGTACCAGTTCCGACTCATACAGCGCACCGTTCCAGGAACGGAATACCGGTTCGTATGCAGTCAGTGTTTTGAAGTACGAATTTGCCTGAACCTCCATCTTTTTCTTGCTTCCGAAAATGTTGTCAAACAATCCCATTTTTTAACCTCTTAGTTTTTGAGCTGGTCACCAACCTCGCCGTACCACTTCTGTCGGACGGTCAGCGCATCAATGAGCGCAGCCGTTCCGTCGATGTGATCCGTCGGGCTTAACTTCACCAGCTTGCCTTTATTCTGCTCAACATCCATCTTGATGGCGCTGTTGAGTAAGTGCATTTTTAACAGAGCATTGTCGCCGATATGAATCTTCCGGTCCTTGAGCATTCCCTCGAAGTCCATCAGCACAGGATACAGATTCCAGCCCTGATAAACATCATCCATATGGAAGCCCGCAGCCTTCATGTCCTGAACCAAATACTGCGCCGAGTATCGGTCATACCCGACTTTGAGCGGGAATATTTCCTTTTCCCTGACGAGGCTCATGAACCATTCAAAGCAGTCATGATAATCAACGAAGTTATCACCGGAAGCTTCGAGCCATCCCTTTTGTATGTATATCTTGTACGGGACCCCGTCCCGCTCTGTTGCTTCTTCAATCTTCTCGGCCGGAAGGTAAAACTTTGCGAACACATAAAGCTCGCCGTTCTTTTCAATCACGATTGAGCAACAAGTCAAGTCAGTCGTGCGGGAGAGATCGACGCCCGCCACACAGTACGATTCCCGGAAGTCATCAATGTTGAGTGCCGGACCGCAAGCCCGTTCGACATCGACCGTGTTGAGCCATGCCTGTGACGATGACTGTTTTATGTTGCAGTATTTTGTCAAGAACTCGGCCTTCTTTGAAAGCGATCCTTCAGCGACTGCGATCTCTTCAAGCAGATAGTCGACTGACACGGAGACGCCCAGGTTCGGGTTTGACTTCTGAAGCTCGTTGATGTCGTTCCACAGATTGACATCGTCGATCATGTAAAGAAACGGCAAAAGCCTCGTCTCTTTGGAATCGCCCAATAAAAAACGAGTCGACCGCTTGATCAACTCGTCATATATACCTTCGTTCTCGTATCCTGATGTGCTTATCGATAAAATGATCGGCTGGATTCTCGACCCAAGCGCCGACTTCATAACCTCGTACTGCTTAAGACCGGCATCGCCGTGCCAGGAAGCAATTTCATCGCATATCGTGAGCGACGGGTTGAAGCCATCACTCTTTTTATGATTGAATGCTATCTTCTTGACAGAGCTGTTCGTCGACTCGACATAATAATCCGATTTGCGTCGCTTAATCAGCCGTTCGAGATCAGGCTCGGCTTGCACCGTCTGCCATATGTCATTGTATATGATGTCCGACTGTTCTAGCTTCGGAGCCACACAGAAAACCTTCGCACCGTATTCGCCGTCGAGAAACAGGCAATAGTTTGCGATCGCACTGGCGAGCAATGATTTACCGTTTTTTCGAGCGACTACGACGACGGCCTCCCGGAACTGCCGGACTCCGTTCTCGTCAACGATTCCGAAGATGGAAGCGACGACAGCCTTCTGCCACAGCTCCAGCTTGATCAGGTCGCTCCGTCCTTCGCAGTGATGGCAGAATGTTTCGATGAACTTTATGGCCTTGTTTGCTTTCCGGTTGTCATAGAAAAACCGTTTTGCCTGGAGGCCGTTCACGAGGAACTCCATCACCATGCGAATCCATCTGCCGACGATGATCGTGCCGTTCTGAATCTGCTGGTAATAGTCGAGGATGTAATTCTTATTATCCTTCGTCATTTAGCAAATCCTCTAATTTTCCACCCGTAGCCTTCTTGTGTCCCAGCGATTTAATGATGTCCAGGATGACCGAGGCCGTCCGGTTCGCAGCGTCGGCATGCTTAGGCAGTTCCTTGATCAGAGGATGAGCATAAACATTCTCACGATTCTTGACATACTCTTTCGTCGTGATCAGATTGTCTTCTTCGAGAAGAACCTTGTTGATTGTGTCGATGACTTTCTGCTGAGTGCAGTATTGATTGAGCGCCGTCAGGAACAATGCGTTCTGATCGACACCGTAATCCCTCGCCATCTCGACAAGGTCCTTATAGGTTTTCGTTTTTCTTGCCATTTCGTTCGACCTCCTGCTAAGTCAACCAAAATTAACCAAAATCCAAAAAATTCCCTATAACTCGGGAGATTTCTTCTGAAG
>Ga0310696_10010316_pt1 | contig 10757 bp, 12 predicted proteins | sample AusTroGonzalo_MG_4_FD_203885 | JGI IMG/M metagenome (GOLD analysis project Ga0310696, IMG submission 203885) | Bovine rumen microbial communities from tropical cattle in Woodstock, Queensland, Australia - Gonzalo_02 (v2) (version 2) | ecosystem: Host-associated > Mammals > Digestive system >... | reverse complement strand
GTCTTGCCCAGTCCCTTCTCCTCCTTGATCTCCAGGATGGTACCCTTTCCTGGGCCCTCTCCCTTCTCCAGACGCGATTCGAGGAAGCGCTGCGCAAGACCGATGAGGACCAGCAGCAGGTCGGGCACTCCCTCGCCCTCCTTGGCGGAGATCGGGACCAGTGCGACGTTCTTGGTGAAGTCGTCTATCCTGTCGTACCTGTCGGCATAGATGCCCTGGTCCGAGAGCTGGGCTATGACGTTGTAGAGCTTCTCGTTGAAGGCCTCGATGGTGTGGGCCTGCTGCTTCTTCTCAGAGATAATGAAGGGCCGCCCCTCCTCGGATATCCATCCCTCGACGGTGTCTACCTTGTTCAGGGCTATGACGAACGGGGTCTTGTACTGCCTGAGAATCCTTATGGACTCGATGGTCTGGGGCATCAGCCCCTCCCTGATGTCTATGACGAGGACGGCTATGTCGGCCAGGGAGCCTCCCCTGGCGCGGAGCGTTATGAAAGAATGGTGACCTGGTGTGTCGATGAAAAGGAGACCGGGGACATCGAACTTCTTGCTCCCGATCAGATCGCTGCAGACCTTGTAGATATGCTCGATGGGGACCTCCGTAGCACCTATGTGCTGGGTGATGGCGCCTGCCTCGCGGGCCTGCACCGAGGTTCCCCTTATCCTGTCCAAGAGCTTTGTCTTACCATGGTCCACGTGACCGAGGACGCTCACAACCGGTTGTCTTATCGCCATAGCCACCACATTCCATGAAACCAAAAACGTTTCTTCACTTTATAAAGAGTTGTCAATCCAGAGGGATTGTGCCCCCTCCTTTCGGAGGGGAATTGGTTTGATTTGCAGTGTGCTCACTCGTAGATCCACTTGTCCGCGGTCCTGTCGTATGTGACAAGCTCCTCGGGCTTGAAGAAGATGGAGATCTCCCTTTTGGCGGACTCGACGGAGTCCGATCCGTGGATGATGTTGCATCCGGTGACCATTGCGAAGTCTCCGCGGATGGTTCCGGGTGCGGACTCGATGGGCTTGGTCTTGCCCATCATGTTCCTGCAGATCTGAACGGCGTCCTCGCCCTCGAGCACCATCGCCATGACGGGGCCGGAGGTGATGTAGCTGATCAAAGAGGGGAAGAAGGGCTTTCCCTTGTGCTCGCCGTAGTGGTTCTCTGCGACCTCCTTGGAGATCATCATGAACTTGAGACCTACGATCTTGAGTCCTTTCTTCTCGAAGCGTGAGAGGATCTCTCCGCAGAGTCCGCGCTGGACTCCGTCGGGCTTGACCATGAGGTAAGTCTGCTCCATTGCCATGGAACTCACTCCTTCTTCTCAGCGGCCTTGAGCCTGGCTGCCTTCTCTTTGGCTGCCTTCTCGGTCCACTCGGTCGTACGAGCGACCCTCTTGAGCTCGATCATGTTCTTGTAGCACTTGTTGGTGTCGAAGAAGAGGATGGTTCCGTCCTTCTTGACGTACATCTTGCCGGTTCCGGGCTCGATGGATGCTCCGCAGAAGGAGCACTTCCTGGTTGTGTCTACCATCGAAATCACCTCATGCCCAGTTTCCTGGCTTCTCTGGATGTCTCCCTCAGCATGAGGATGTCACCCATTCTGACAGGACCCATGATGTTCCTTGTGATGATCCTTCCCTTGTCGCGTCCATCGAGAACACGGACCTTGACCTGAGTCGCCTCGCCGGTCATTCCGGTCCTGCCGATGATCTCAACGACCTCAGAAGGGATGCTGTCAGTGTCGACCATTCAAGTCACCTCAGTTCTTGAGGGCTGCGGTTGCCTGAGCGATCTCATCACAGAGTGCCTTTCCCTTTCCGACATCCATGATAGCGACGGATGCTGCGGGCTTGTTGAGTCCGATAGCGGCTCCGAGCTCTACCTTGCTGGGGACGTAGACGTAGGGAACGTTCCTCTCATCGCAGAGAGCGGGCATGTGGGCCAGAATCTCTGGGGGCTCGACGTCGACGGCCATGATGACCATGGCTGCGGCTCCGCGCTCGACGGCCTTTGTGACCTCGTTGGTTCCCTTCTTGATCTTTCCGCCATCCCTTGCTGCCTCAGCAAGAGCGTATGCTTTGTCAGAGAGCTCCTTGGGAGTCTCGAATTTAACAAATACAGACATTTCAATTACCTCTTTCCGGCGTACAAAGACGCCATCATTATTCATCGGCTCTGTAAGAGCAACATCCCAATCTTATCGTCCTATATAAAATAAAGGGACGAAGGGCGCTGAAACGCGTATCAGCAGCTCCCTGACCTCGAAACATCAATAAGTACTATCCGCCATCAAGGGACAGGAGCGGCAGCATGAAGATAGTGGACGTCAACCCGTATTTCTACCCGTACGGCGGGGGAATTGAGAACCGCATGCATCAGACTTCCACGCTGCTGGCACAGAGGGGGCACGACGTCACCGTGCTGACCGGGCAGCTGCCCGGGACCGAGGCCGAGGAGGTCACCCCCGAGGGCTACAGGATCATACGCCTGAAATCCGGATACATCAACATCTACAACCCTCCCTACATGTGGTCCCACGGGATACTGGAGGCCCTGGACTCCCTGGACGCGGACATAGTGAACTACAACTACCGCTGGGCGCCGTCGTACAACAAGGCCCTGGACAAGTACAAGGGGGTCAAGATCCACACCGTCCACAACACCTGGAACGAGGGCACCGGGATCACCGGGAAGGTATCGGCCATCAACGACAAGCTGTTCTGGGACAAGATGATGAGATACGACAGGATCGTCACCGTCAGCGAGGACATCCGCCAGGACCTGATCCGCAGGGGAGCCCCTCCGGAGAAGCTGTTCATGATCCCCACCTGCGGCCATGTGCCGGAATACAGGTACATGGGCGAGGAGGAGGACTTCATACTGTCCCTGGGCCGCCTGGTCAAGGTCAAGGGGATCAAGTACCTGATCGAGGCCATGAAGGATGTGGACTGCAAACTGAAGATCTGCGGGAAGGGTCCTGAGGAGAAGAACATCAAGAAGCAGATCAAGAACATGGGCCTAGAGGACAGGATCGAGTTCGTGGGATTCGTATCCGAGGAGGAGAAGAACAGGCTCATGGGCACCTGCAAGATGCTCGTGATGCCATCACTCTACGAGGCCTTCGGCCTGGTGGCCGTTGAGATCATGTCCCAGAAGAAGCCCATAGTCTGCACCAACGTCAACGGCCTACCAGAGACCGTGAAGGACGGCGGGATACTCGTGAATCCCAGGGATCCCAAGGCTCTCGCCGAAGCCATCAACACCCTTCTGGCCGACGATCAGCTCAGGAAGGAGATGGGAGAGAGGGCCAGGAAACAGGCGGAATACTACGACTGGTCCAACCACATCGACAACTACGAGAGGTTCCTCATAGATACCGTCGAGAAGTTTCAGAGAAAATGAGAGAGATGCCCCCGAAGGGGCTGAAATGTTTTTCAGTTGACGTAGTCGAGCCACGCGTCGTACTTGGAGTCCTTTCCGGTCGTGATCTCGATGAACTTCTTGTGGATCTTGGTAGCGACCTCACCGATCTTTCCGTCGCCGATGACCCTTCCGTCGATCATGGTGACGGGTCCGATCTCGGCCGCGGTACCGGTCATCCAGACCTCGTCGGCAGAGATGAGCTCGGATCTGGAGATCTCCTTCTCGATGACGGTGTATCCCATGTCCCTGGCGACCTTTATGATCGAGTCCCTGGTGATTCCCTCGAGGATGCTCTCGGAGATCGAAGGGGTGTAGATGACTCCCTTGCGGTAGATGAAGATGTTCTCTCCGGTGCACTCCGCGACGTGTCCGCAGGAGTTGAGCATGACCGCCTCGTTGGCACCCTGACGGATAGCCTCCCTCTTGGCGAGGGTGGATGTGACGTATGTGCCGTTGACCTTGGCTCCGGCGGGGGAGCAGAGGTTGTCGGGCCTGTGCCAGGAAGATGTGATGAGCTTGGCTCCGGCGTTTGCCTCCTCTCCGAGGTACGATCCCATGTAGACGCAGCAGATGGACAGTGAGGAGGGGACCTTCGTGGGGTTGAGACCGACCTCCTCTCCGGAGAGGAAGACGGTGGGCTTGATGTAGTCGGTGGTGAATCCGAGCTTGGCGTTCTCCCTGATGATCTCCTTGTGGGCCTCGATGATGTCCTCGGCGGTCATGAGCTTGCCGTTGACCTTGGGCTCGATTCCCATGATCTTGCATCCGTCCATGAGTCTCTTTATGTGGTCCTTGAGCCTGAAGACGGCGGGCCCCTTGGGCGTGTTGTAGACCCTGATGCCCTCGAAGACACCAGTTCCATAGTTGAGGGCGTGACAGAGGACGTGCACCTTGGCATCCTCCCAGTTCACGATGTTTCCGTCCAGCCAAATCTTCTTTGCCTTATCCATTTGAACACCTTTTCGATTGTTTGCTCGGGCGAGCCATCGATGGGATGGCCTACCTCTCTATGAATCCGCACATCCGCGCGGATATAAACGATTATTGGGTCAGTTCAAGCCAATATCTTGGCTACCTCTTCCACGAACTGCTCGGACCTTCTCTTGGCCACCTCGGGGTCCTTGGATTCCGAATAGATCCTGAACTTGGGCTCCGTTCCCGAGGGGCGGAGGAGCACCCAGCCGTCGCTGAACGTGATCTTCAGGCCGTCCGTCCTGTCCAGCCTCTCGTTCGAGTGGTTCCTCGCCATCTCCTGGACGAGATAATCCTTCTTGTCGTCCGGGCAGTACGCAGCGGCTTTGATCGTGTGGTACTTGGGGAGCTTGTCGACAACGTCCTGGACGGGGCCGTTCTTGGCAATGAACTCCATCATCCTCGCGGCCGCCATGGCGCCGTCGCGGCAGTACTGGTGGTCGGCGAAGATTATGCCTCCGTTGTCCTCTCCCCCTACGGGCGCCCCGGTCTCGATCATCTTCCTGGCGACTATGGGCGATCCCACGGCCGTGCGGATTGTCTCTCCGGACTCCTCCCTGACGGCGTCCTCCACCATGTTGGAGAGGGCCACCGTGGAGACCAGCTGCTTCTTGTCGGACTGCCTCACGCAGAGGATGGCCAGCAATGCCAGTCCGATGTCGCCCGGGAGGTACTTCCCGGTGTTGGAGACGAAGACGCAGCGGTCCGCGTCCCCGTCGTGCGCGATTCCCAGGTCCGCGCCTATCTCGACGACGGTCTCCTTCAGCTCGGAGAGGTTCTCCTCCACGGGCTCGCTGTAGTGTCCGGGGAACATCCCGTCGGCCTCGCCGTTGAGCACAACACCGGCCACGCCAAGCTTCTCGAGGAGGAGCGGCGACGTGTGCACCGATGCGCCGTTGGCGCAGTCCAGCACGACCTTGAGACCTGCCTTCTTTATCGCATCGACGTCCACCTTGGCGACTATGGAATCTATGTACTTCTCGCCGGCATCGTCCACGTAGGACATGCTGCCGATCTTCTGCCAGGGAACTACCTGGATATCCGTCTCGTAGGCGTCCTCTATGGCCGCCTCCTGCTCGTGGCTGCATTCGGTACCGTCCCCGGCGACGCACTTGATGCCGTTGAACTCCGGGGGATTGTGGGAGGCGGTGATCATGACTCCCGCCGTGACCTCGTCATGGGTCTTCACGAAATACTGGAGAGCGGGTGTCGGCACCATTCCCAGGTCTATCACGTCCACTCCCATGGACATGAGGCCCGCAGAGACGCAGGAGCATACCATGGGCGACGAGATCCTGGTATCCATCGCGATGGCGATGGGGCCCGGGCCCAGCACGGTGGCTATGGCCTTGCCGACCTTGGTCGAGAGCTCGCAGCTCAGATACTCATTCGCAACTCCGCGGATTCCGTTGGTACCGAACATCTTCATGTGATCGGTAACGTAATCGGGACCCCGATAAATTAGGTTGCGGTGTGTCCGCTACCCTGCGCCGTTCCGTTTATCAGATGGGCTTCGCGCGTATCCTTCTCTTGAGCTCGCTGATGACGGTGGTGACCTCCGGGTCTATTCCGGCGGCCTCCGCGATGTTGACCGTCAGGTAGTCTCCCAGGATCAGCGCGCGGAAGACCCTCTCCTCGTGGGACGTTCCCGCCAGGGCCACCAGGTCGAACGGGAATCCGAGGGACTCGATGTTCTGGATGGCCTGCTTGACGAGACCTCCGTCGTACAGGTCGTTCTCCCCGGCCATGACGATGAGCCTCATCCTCTTGCCCTTGTAGGATGCCCAGGGGGTGGTCTCGGCATAGATGAACTCGGAAAGGTTCGTCTCGAAGCATATGATCTTGGCGTTCTCGTTGAACGCCGCCCTCCACCTCAGGGTGACGGGCTTGAACTTGTTCTCCGTGCACAGCACAGGCACGCAGTCCCCGTACTTCTCCGCCAGGAGCTGGGCCATCGAGCCCGGCGCCTCCAGATAGTTGCGGTAGTTCTCCAGCGAGGGTATGCATGCCATGATCCTGTCCTTGAACTCTGGATAGCCGATCTTGGCGAAGATCGCCGCGATGTATCCGATCATGTATCCTGCGGAATACCTGGGCTCGAACCCGGTGGGGACCAGGAGGACGGGGTATCCGTCCGCCTCGGCCATGGGCTTGATCTTCCCGCCTGCGGTGATGACGATGATCGGGGACCCGGCTGCCTTGACCCTCTCGTACATCTCGAGGGTCTCCTCGGTGTTGCCTGAATATGTGGATATGATGGACAGGGTGGTCTTGCTCACCCAGTTGGGAACCAGGGGGGACCTGTTCACGCAGATCGGGATCGACATGTACTCGGAGCAGCACGTGGCGACGATGTTCGCGGAAATGGCCGAACCGCCCATGCCTCCCATGAACACATCTGTGAACTGGATGTCCTCGAGGTCGATCTCCGAATCCAGGGTGCTCCTGAGGTCGTCGAGGAACTCGTGGAGCTTGTCCTTCGCCGTGACCATGTCAGGCCACCTCCGTCATGCAGTTGATGACAGCGTCCGCCAGGACGATGCCGCGTATTCCCCTCTCCATGAGCTTGCCCTGGAGCTCCAGGACCAGCATATTGAGGCCGTACTCGGGGAGCAGCGTGGTGACCGTTCCGACGATGTGGTCCAGCAGCTCCGAGTCGGACTGCGTCTTGAACATGAGTATGATGAAGTCCTTGTTGTCAGAGTCCTCCGTCCAGCTGACGATCTCGTTGTGGTCGAACTCCGGGAGCTCGCCGGAGAATGCCAGCCTGCAGGGGACCTGGTTGATGAGCATCTTCCACCTCTTGTGGACGGCCCTCATCTCGCCGATGCAGTAGATGATCGGGATCTTGTCCTTCATACGGGTCGCTATGTATCTGGCCTGGTCGGATTCCCACACGGAGTCCCTGTACTCGATGATCCTGGGCAGCGCCTCCTCCATGGCTGCCCTGATGCCGTCGACTCCCAGCGCCTCGTAGAGGTTGACCAGGACACCGATCTCGTATCCGGTGGCCTCGCTGTTGGAGAGCCCCTCCGGGATCAGGATGAGATCGTCGTCGCCCTGCTCGCAGAGCTCCTTCAGCTTCCCACCGGATGTTATGCAGTGGATCCTGGATGTGCGCCTCTTCGCCCCGTTGTAGACCTCGTCGATCTCCTGGCTGTCCCCCGAATAGGACATGATTATCACGTCGATGGAGTCGTTGATCCATGCGGGGACGTTGCGGTCGACGATGGTGTGGATCTGCGCGTCGGATGTGACGAACGCGTAGCTGGATACCGTATCCGCGGCGATGCTGGACGATTCGAAGTTGTAGAGACATATCTTGATCGCCTTGGCCTGGGGGGCCACTTCTATGTTCATCGCCTTCCGGATGTTCTCGGGAAGGTACTTGGTGGGTCTGGCTGACATCTTATAACCTCTGCCCTCAACCGGGTTGGGGCGGACTATTATCGGTGCGCATGGTTTGTGGCTCTTATAATGGTTTTCTCTTTTTTTATTGTATTAAACAGCGACAACCAGACCGCTCCGTTGGATGACCGGTCCATGCCACCCCGTCCAACTAAATACGTCTAAGAAAATGCACAGGCATGGGTATTGGGGACTTCCTCTTCGAGCTGTTCGCAGGTCTTGGTGACCAGGGAATCCTCATCTGCATATTCATACTGTTCTTCCTGGACGCCCTTCTCGTCCCCACCCTGCCGGAGCTATTCTTCATACTCGCAATAGGGGCCAACACGTCCTGGAGCTTCAGCCTGCTCGTCCTGGTAGTCGGTTTCGCGGGGGAGATGGCAGGCGTCTTCCTGCTGTACAACGTGGTGAAGAGGACCGGTCTCCCGAAGCGTATAGACAAGGCCCTGAAGAAGTACGTCAACTTCCTGATAGTCAGCGACGAGAAGGTGATGCTGATCAATAGGATCGCGCCGATGGTCCCGTTCACCGGGGCATTCATGGCCGTGATGAGGAAGAGATGGGACGTCAACAAATGCGTCTTCTGGCTCGTGATAGGGTATGTGGCCAAGTACGGACTGGTCATGCTGTTCGGACAGACCGCCACCGCGTTCTTCGACGGAGGCACTGCGAGGACCGTCATGCTGGTGACAATCATCGTCGTGATCGCTCTAAGCGCAGTGGTATCCTTCACGAGGAAGAAGAAGCTGGGCATAGACGAGCAGCAGGAGGCGGAGGAATGAGGGTCCTGATAGTGACGGACAGCTACTTCCCCACCCGCGACGGGGTGGCGACCCAGGTGCTGACCACGAAGCAGGCCATGGAGAGCATGGGCCACGAGGTCTTCATATGCGCCCCCAGGCCCGTCGACCCCAAGGACGAGGAGGAGGGCGTCTACTACGTCAAGGCCAAGCCCTTCAAGACGTACGAGGGATACCTGCTCCCGGAGTTCAGGCACAACAACCTGAAGTTCGTGAAGGACCTGAAGCCGGACATCATCCACATGCACGGATGCACGGTGATGACGCTAAAGGGTCTGGTCACATCACATTTCACGGGGATACCGACCGTCCAGACCTTCGTGACCATGGTCAACGAGGTCGCCTACCAGTACTCCCCGATAAAGCTGCCGCCGAACTTCCTGAACTGGCTGGTCCGCATCTACCTCCGTCAGGAGCTGAGGAGGCCTAACGCGCTGGTGGTGCCTACCCCGCCGATCGCCAGGGAGCTCCTGGCCATGGGGGTCAAGCCCAAGCGCATGGAGATCATCCCGGTCGGGGTCGACGACGAGCATTTCGTCAGGAACGGGAACGGGAACGCCATAAAGGAGCGCCACGGTCTGACCGGGAAGAGGGTGCTCATAACCGTCGGCAGGCTCTCCTTCGAGAAGAAGGTGGACCTCCTCATCAGGACCATGAAAGGCATGGACGACGATATGGCGCTGCTGATCTGCGGGAAGGGCCCCATGGACAAGGAGTGGAGGCAGCTGGCAGTGGACGAGGGAGTCACCGACAAGGTGGTCTTCGCTGGGTTCGTCCCGGACGACGAGCTCATCTCCTACTATTCCTGCGCCGACCTGTTCATAACGGCGTCCAAGTTCGAGACCCAGGGGCTGACCACCCTGGAGGCCATGGCCTGCGAGGTCCCCGCTCTGTGCGCCAACGGACGCGCCTTCACCGACGTCATCAAGGACGGCTACAACGGATACCTCTTCGAGGACAACGAGGAGGACTGCGCCAGGGTCATCCGCCTGGGATTCGAGAAGATGGACTCCCTCAGGAAGGGCGCCAGGGAGACCGCCGAGAAGTATTCCGTGAAGAACTCCGCCATAGCCCTTGACAGGCTGTACAAAGAAGTGGTCGAGGCCAAGGCGAAAGAGAAGAAGCGATCTCAGCCGCGGACGTACACTATGTTCTGATTCAGCGGGACGCCCACCGAATCCGCCACCGGGACGCATTTCGTGCGCATGACGTGGGCGATCGGCACCGGGAGGTCCTCGTCCGACAGCGATTCGAAGTTACCCATGCCCTTGGCGATGATCATGTCAGAGCCCTCTATCTCCCTCATCAGCTCCGGGGGCACGTTGCTCCAGTCGATGCCGACATAGAACGTCCCCGTGGTGAGGAGGCGGTCCACCTCCTTGTCGAGGCCGGAGCGGACGGCGTCCTCCTCGGTGACATCGTTCAGTATGGGCTCCCCGCGGACCATGCCGACAACCCTCTTGCCGCGGGAACGGAGGTACCTCACCAGGATCTTGTCCAGCTGGGACTCGCCGCAGTTATCGAACATGTACACCACGGTCCCGGGTTTATCCAGGATCTCCCTGATCCTGTCGGAGTCGTCCCTTCCCAGGCCCTGGTCGATGAGCTTCTGGAAGAGGGGCTCGAACTGCTCGGGGGTGTCTATGCCGCCGGTGGATCCGAAGTCCATGATGTTCCCGATCACCGCCACCATGAGGCAGGCCCTGAGCTTGTCATCGGATTCGTCCACATACCTCTGTGCCAGATCCATGAATCTCTCCGCCACGGCATCCGCCCTGACCTTTAGGTCGTGGTACGGGTCCCTGCCGAGGACATCGTATGATGCGCGGTGCACCTCGGAGGCTATGTCCACGGATTTCCTATCGTAGGAGAAGCCCTCTGCAAAAGCCTTGAGGCTGTTCTCCACTGAGGCCTTCTCGTCCATGTCCCCGCTAAGTCTGGACTGGAACAGGATACGCCTCATCAGGCAAGGAACGCAATCGGTGTGGACCCTCATAATCCGCTAAACCCATCCTCTTTTATATAACTTATATTATCGCACAATACATGGCAGCTGACAAAATATGCTCTTCATGCGGTAAGAGGCTCATCGGCCACGGCAACACTTTCTTCAAGTGCCCCAAATGCGGGGAGTACGAGATCGGAAGGTGCGACC
>Ga0310696_10010315_pt1 | contig 10757 bp, 10 predicted proteins | sample AusTroGonzalo_MG_4_FD_203885 | JGI IMG/M metagenome (GOLD analysis project Ga0310696, IMG submission 203885) | Bovine rumen microbial communities from tropical cattle in Woodstock, Queensland, Australia - Gonzalo_02 (v2) (version 2) | ecosystem: Host-associated > Mammals > Digestive system >... | reverse complement strand
AAGGAAGGCGCCCAAGAATACGTCTGGGCCACCTCCTGGGGCGTCAGCACCCGCCTGATGGGCGCCCTGATCATGGCCCACGGCGACGACAACGGCCTCGTGCTGCCGCCGAAGCTCGCCCCCATCCAGATCGTCATGGTGCCGATCTACAAGACCGACGAGGAGCGCGCCGCGGTCCTCGACAAGATGGCCGCGCTGAAGCAGGGCCTCGAGGCCCTCGGCCACAGCGTCCGGATCGACGACCGCGACACGGTCCGCCCGGGCTTCAAGTTCGCCGAATGGGAGCTCAAGGGCGTGCCCGTGCGCCTCGCGATGGGCGCCCGCGACCTCGCCGCCGGCACCGTCGAAGTGGCCCGCCGCGACACGCTGACCAAGGAAACCATGGCCCTGGAGGGCATCGAGAAGCATATTTCCCAGCTGCTCGAAGATATCCAGCAGAACATCTACGACAAGGCGCTCGCCTTCCGCGAGGCCAACGTCGAGAAGTGCGACGACTGGGAGGAATTCAAGACCAAGATCCAGACCGGCAAGTTCCTGCTCTGCCACTGGGACGGCACCGTGGAGACCGAACAGGCCATCAAGGACGCCACCAAGGCCACCATCCGCTGCATCCCCATCGACAGCTATGTCTGCGAGGAGGAAGGCCGCGACATCTTCTCCGGCAAGCCGTCCAAGCGGCGCGTCGTCTTTGCGATTTCCTACTAACGCTCAGCCCGTCATCCGATGAAGAAACTCTTGATCCTGACTGCGGCCCTGCTGGCCGCCCTGTCCGGCGTCCGGGCCCAGGACGACGTCCGTCAGGCCACCGCGGAAGCCGCCGCAGCCTTCGCCGAGGCGCCCAAGGCGGAAGAAACCGTGGAGAAGCCGAACTATTGGAAAAAATACGCCACCTTCGACCTGGGATTCAGCCAGACCGGCCTGTACAGCTGGGCATCCGGCGGCTACAACACCGCCACCCTGCGCGTCGGTCTCGACGCCAACCTCATCTATGACCGCGAGCTGGTCGACTGGACCAACCGCCTGCAGCTGATGTACGGCTTCCTGTGGTCCGCCGACAAGGATAATCTCCTCCAGAAGAGCGCCGACCTCATGCAGTTCGAGAGCCGCTTCGGCTACAAGACCTCCGCCACGAGCAAGTGGAAATATTCCGCGGACCTCACCTTCAAGTCCCAGTTCTCCGACAGCTACGACTCCTACAAGCAGGACGAGCACGGACTCTGGAAAGGCACGCTCAAATCCGGCCTCTTCTCCCCCGGCTACCTCACCTTCGGTCTCGGTATGTCCTGGGATCCGGCCCCCTGGTTCAGCCTCAACCTTTCCCCGGTCACGGGCGGCTACACCTTCTGCAGCATCCCCTCGCTCCGCAAGCGCTACGGCATGAAGCTCATCGACGAGGCGTTCGATCCCTCCGTCGGGGAGAACTACCACAGCGCCCTCTTCCAGCTCGGTGCCCAGGTGAAAGCCAACCTGAAGGCCTCCGTCAACGACATCATCACCTACGAGACGCAGCTCGTGCTCTTCATGGACTACCTCAGCCGCCCCTTCGCCCAGACCCGTGTGAACTGGGACAACAAGATCGGCTTCCTCGTGGGCAAGTACATCAAGCTCACCCTCGACACCTGGCTCATCTACGACCCGATCGTGATGATTCCCGACAAGAACGGCCTGAATGCCCAGGCCCGCGTGCAGTTCAAGGAGATGTTCTCCTTCAACTTCACCTACACCTTCGGCAAGAAATAATGCAACGCATCCTGCTCGCCGTCAGCGGGGGCATCGATTCGATGTACCTGGCAAACCGGGCCCCGGAACTGTTCCCGGGAGCCCGGTTTGCCGTCGCGCACTGCAACTTCGCGCTGCGCGGCGCGGAGTCCGACGGCGACGAGGCCTTCGTGCGCGACTGGTGCGCCGGACGCGGCCTGGAGTGCTTCGTGCGGCACTTCGACACGGCGGGATACGCCGCCGCGCACGGCGTCAGCATCGAGATGGCGGCGCGCGAGCTGCGCTACGCCTGGTTCTCGGAGCTCTGCCGCGAGGGCGGCTTCGACGCCGTGGCCGTGGCCCACAACGCCGACGACAACGCCGAGACGCTGATCCTCAACCTGCTGCGCGGGACGGGGACCCGCGGACTGCGGGGAATGGGCGACCGCGACGGCATCGTGCGCCCCCTGCTCGGCACCACCCGCGCCGAGATCCGCGACTGGATGGACGCGCACGGCTGCGCCTGGCGCGAGGACAGCACCAACGCCGACAGCACCCCCAAGCGCAACCGCATCCGCAACGAGGTCTTCCCGGTCTTCGCCCGGATCAACCCCTCCTTCATCCGCACCCTGGGCGACGACATGGAGCGCATCGCCCGCGTGGACGACATCGCCGACGCCTGGTTCCGCTCCGTCCGCGACGGACTGACCACGGCGGACGGCGCCGTCCGCATCCCGGCCGTGCTCGCCCTCGAGCACTGGGAATACGCCCTCTGGCGCCTGCTGGAAGGCGCCGGGCTCAGCGGTCCGACCTTCGGCAAGCTGGTCGCCCTGCTGCGCCGCTACAAGGACGAGCCGCGCGGCACCGTCACCATCGGAGGCAAGACCTTCGAGGGCAACGGAACGGTGCTGACAATCGTAAAGGAATTAATTATTTGTCAATAATATAGACGTCGTCGCCGGGTTCCGCGAAGTAGAACTGCTCCCGCGCGTAGCGTTCGAGCGTGTCGCGGTCTCCGGTCATCATCTGAATCCGGCGTTCGAGTTCCTCGTTCTCCTTCTGATACTGCTCGATCTGCCGCTCCTGGCGGCGCAGCGTGACGCCGGCCTGCACCCAGCTGATGATGCTGTCCTTCTTGAGGAAGAGGAACAGCAGGAAGAGCGCCGTCGCCACGATGGCATAACGGACGAAAGAACGTTCAATCTCTTTGGTGTGCCTGGCCATAATTATTTGCACAAAAATAACTATTTTTGCGGAAGAATCTAAATCTTACTTTTCGATATGAAACCCACACTTCTCGTCCTTGCCGCAGGCATGGGCAGCCGCTACGGCGGACTCAAGCAGATGGACGGCGTCGGTCCGAACGGCGAAACCATCATCGACTATTCCATCTATGACGCCGTGCAGGCCGGCTTCGGCAAAGTCGTCTACATCGTCCGCGAGTATTTCCTCGAGCAGTTCAAGGAGACCGTGGCGCGCAAATACAGCCACGTCAAATGCGTCGACGGCTCCCCGCTGGAGTTCGTCTTCGTGACCCAGGAACTGGACAAGATTCCCGCCCGTTTCCTGCCGGTCAATCCGGAGCGCCAGAAGCCCTGGGGCACCGCCCACGCCATGCTGATGGCCGCCGAGGTCATCCACGAGCCTTTCCTCGTGATCAACGGCGACGACTACTACGGCAAGGAGTCCTTCCGCATCGCGGCCGACTGGTGCCGCGCGCACGAGAACACGCAGGGCGTCTACGCCATCGTGGGCTTCGAGCTGGACCACACGCTGAGCGAGTCCGGCGGCGTGTCCCGCGGCATCTGCTACTACGACGCCGGGCAGCATCTGACAAACGTCGTGGAGCACCTCAACATCATCCAGGGCGCCGACGGCGTCGTCACCGGCGACAATTCCGCCACGGGCGAGCACGTCACCCTGCGCGGCAAGGACCTCTGCTCCATGAACATGTGGGGCTTCACCCCCGACTATTTCGCGAAGAGCGCCGCCCTGTTCGAGGACTTCCTCGAGAAGAACAGCCAGGAGCTCAAGAAGGAGTTCTACATCCCCTACGCCGTCGACTGCATGATCCGCGACGGCGCCCGCTGCGACGTCCTGTCCACGCCGGCCCGCTGGTTCGGCGTGACCTACAAGGAGGACCGTCCCGCCGTGGTCGAGAAATTCGCGCAGCTGGCCCGCGAGGGCGTCTACCCCACCCCGCTTTATCAGTAAACGCATATGACTAAAGGCATCCGACCGAGGAACTACGGCTTCTTCGAAAAATTCGACTACTTCGTCCCCGGCGTGGCGGAACTGTTCATCCTGCTCGCCATCTTCCTGCTGGGCGCCCTGCTCGGCAATGTGGTGACCCTTTCCGCCGTCGCCGTCCTCGGCTCGGAGGCTGGCATGGAATACGGCACGCTCGTCGCCTATCCGGTGATGTTCGTTCCGCCGATGCTGTACGCCAGCATCAAGAGCCGCAACAACAGCATGTACCGCGAGGGCCGGAAGATGGACAGCAGCCATTTCAGCCCGCTGGGTGGCCTGGTCTGCGCCGTCCTGGTGATTGTCGGCACCGTCTCCCTGGCTTTCTGCTCGGACGCCATCCTGACGGTGATGCCGGAGATGCCGGCCTGGCTGGAGGAGATGCTCAAGGGCATGACGACCGAGGGGAACATCTTCATCAATTTCCTGATGGTCAGCCTCTTCGCTCCGTTCTTCGAGGAGTGGCTGTGCCGCGGCATGGTGCTGCGCGGGCTGCTGGGCAACAAGGTGAAGCCCGTGTGGGCGATCGTGTTCTCCGCGATTTTCTTCGCGGTGATCCACCTCAATCCCTGGCAGGCCGTGCCGGCTTTCCTGCTGGGCTGCCTGTTCGGCTATGTCTATTATAAGACGGGGTCCCTGAAGCTCACGATCCTGATGCATTTCGCCAACAACACCTTCTCGCTGGTGCTGTCGAACCTGGATGCATTTGAGGATGTCGATTCTTTTGTGGACGTGTTCCCAGGCGGACGCTACTGGGTCATCTTCTTCGCCTGCCTCCTGCTGCTGGTGCTGATCATCCGCAGTTTCAACCGCATCCCGAAGGAATACCCCGACGGCAATCTCGACCCGATCAAGCCGCTGTTCGAAGAATAGACGGCTTCCCCCGCGGGCGGACCGAAATTATTTTTCGGGCAGGTTTGCCGAAAAACCAATTTCGGCTCCGCCCTCCGCAACGCCAACGCGCGCCGTCCGGATTGCGGAAGCAACGTCGTGAACGCGAAGGATATGCGCACCGTGCTGGAGAGCCAGCCGGTGCGCTTTTTCGGTGTCGCCGCCGGTGAAGCGCTTGTCGGCGGCGCCGATGAGGATGCGGCGGCCGAAGGGCTGCAGTTCTTCCAGCCGCTCCAGGATCTCCCAGTTCTGTTCCGCCGTCTTGGCGAAGCCGAGGCCCGGGTCTAGGATCCAGTCGGCGATGCCGTTTTCTTCCGCCCGCCGGGCGAAATCCGTGAAGTAGGCCTTTAGCGCGGCCATGATGCCGTCCGGGTAGTCGCACTGCGCGTCCATCGTGCGGGGGTTGCCGCGCTTGTGCATGGCGACGTACGGCAGGCCCAGGCGGCCGACGGTCGCGAGCATGTCGGGGTCGTCCTCGCCGGCCGAGATGTCGTTGACGAGGAAGGGGCCGACGCAGTCGTACACGCGCTGCACGATTTCCGCGCGCACGGTGTCGACCGACAGCGGGATGCCGCCGTCCCAGTTGCGGACGACGGGGGCGAGCCGCCGCCATTCTTCCCGCAGGGAAACGTCCGCGGCGCCGGGGCGCGTGGAGATGGCGCCCAGGTCGATGATGTCGGCGCCTTCCGCACGGAGCGTGCGGATCCGCACCTGCGCTTCCTCCGCACGGACGCGGCTGGGTGCGAAAAACGAATCCGGCGTCAGATTGACGATGGCCATGATTTCTACCATAGCACAAAATTACGGAAAAAATCCATATCTTTGTCCTGATATGCTGATCGTACTCGAAGGCCTGGACGGAGCCGGCAAATCCACCCAGGTAAGATTGTTCCGGGAATACCTCGCCACCGTCTGCCCCAAGCTGGAATACATCCATTTTCCGCGCTACGACGCGCCCCTGTGGGGCGGGTTGATCGGCAAGTTCCTGCGCGGCGGCTTCGGCTCCATCGAGAGCGTCCACCCGCAGCTGGTGGCCCTGCTCTTCGCCGAGGACCGGCACGACGCCGCCCCGGACATCCGGCGTACCCTGCGCGAGGGCGGCACCGTCCTGCTGGACCGCTACGTCTATTCCAACATCGCCTATCAGTGCGCGAAGCTCCCCTCCGGGCACGAGGCGGAAGACCTGCGCGAGTGGATCAACAATACGGAGTACGGGCAGTTCGACCTGCCGCGTCCGGACCTGAACATCTTCCTCGACGTGCCCATCGGCTTCGTGGAGCAGAGCCTCTCCGCCCAGCGCGGCGGCAACGACCGGGGCTACCTGCACGGCAGCCAGGACATCCACGAGGCCGACATCAACTTCCAGCGCCGGGTGCGCGACATGTATCGCCGCCAGGCCGCGCTGGATCCGCATTTCATCGTCGTGGACTGCAGCGACGCCGAAGGGCGCATGCTGCCGCCCGACGCCATCTTCGACAAGATCAAAGCCGTCTATGAGAGTTATCCGAAGGATTAGCGCCGTCCTGATCGGCTTCGTATTCTTCCTCGCGGGCGTCCTCAAGCTCATGGATCCCACGGGGGCGCGCCTCGTCGTGGAGGAATACCTCAAGTTCCTGCACCTGTACTTCCTGATGGGAGCCTCCGGGGTGATCGGCTCCGGGATGGCCCTGCTGGAGACCCTGGTCGGCGCCGCCCTCATCACCGGCGTCTGGCGCAAGGTCGCGGCCATCACCTCCGGCGTCATGATCTTCGCCTTCACCGTGCTGACCGCCATCCTCTACATCAAGAATCCCCGCATGGACTGCGGCTGCTTCGGCGAAGCCATCCACCTGACCCACTTCCAGAGCCTGGTCAAGAACCTCGTCCTGCTGGCGTTCTGGGCCCTGGCCTTCATCCCGTTCAGCAAGCTGGAAATCACGCGCAAGGTCAAGTACGTCAGTTTCCCGATCGCGGCGGTGTCCGTCTGCTTCTTCCTGGCCTATTCGTCCGTCAACATCCCGCTCGTGGACTTCACGCCCTTCAGCCCGGGCGCCGAACTGATGCTGCCGGAAGACATCATCGACCCGACCGACGACCGCACCCCCACCCTGTCCATCAGCGACGCCGAGGGGGAATACGTGGACGAGAAACTGGTCGAAGGCAACCTGATCGTCGTGTCCGTCTTCCAGCCCGACAAGATGAAGGCCGAGCAGTGGGAGCGCGTGCGGCAGCTGATGCAGGACGCGGCCGCCGAGGGCTTCACGCCCATGATCCTGGCCGCCGCCACGCCGGAAATGATGGAATCGTACGGGCTCACGCCCGAAATGGTCGCCTTCACCTACTACGCCGACCCCAAGAAACTCATCACGCTGAACCGCTCCAACGGCGGCGCCGCCTTCATCCAGGACGGCATGGTGGTCACGAAATGCCATTTCCGGCACCTGCCGGACCGGGAGTATCTCTCCACGCTCGCGGCCGAAGACGTGACCGAGTCGCTGTTGTCCGAGAACAACAGCGACCGGATCAAGCTGCAGGCTTTCCTGCTCTATGTATTTGCGGTAATGCTGCTGCTCTAGCAGCCTACTCCGTCGCGAGGATCTCCTCCGCCCGCTTCAGGGCCAGGGAGATGTGGCTGCAGATGTTCTCCTTGCCCACGACCTCGTCCATGCCGGCGTTCTCCAGCACCTTCATCACGCTCGGGTTGACGCCGGAAAGCACCACTTTCACACCCATCTGCTTGCACATCTTGCACATGTTGGAAAGGTTGTGCACGCCGGTGGAGTCGATGAACGGAACCTTGCGCATGCGGATGATGCGCACCTTGGCACGGCCGCCCATGTCGCCCATCATCTCCTCGAACTTGTTGCCGATGCCGAAGAAATAGGGACCGTTGATCTCGTAGACCTTCGCGCCTTCGGGGATGATCAGGTGCTCCAGGTTGCCCTGGATGTCGGTGTCGGCCGTCGGGTCGATCTCGTCGCTGAGGACGGACACGTTGGTGGTCTCGGACATGCGCTTCATGCAGAGCAGGCAGGCGATGAGCACGCCCACTTCGATGGCGACGGTGAGGTCGAAGATGACGGTCAGGAAGAAGGTCACCAGCAGCACGATGATGTCGGATTTGGGGTTCCGGAGGATGGCCCGGAAGCTGCGCCACTCGCTCATGTTGTAGGCCACGACCATCAGGATGCCGGCCAGGCAGGACATGGGGATGTACTTCACCAGCGGCATCAGGAAGAGGTAGATGAGCGCCAGCACGACGGCGTGGGCGATGCCCGCGACGGGCGTGCGGCCGCCGTTGTTGATGTTGGTCATGGTGCGGGCGATGGCGCCGGTGGCGGGGATGCCGCCGACGAGCGGCGACACCATGTTGGCGATGCCTTGGGCCACGAGCTCCTGGTTGCTGTTGTGGCGGTCGCCGATCACACCGTCGGCCACGGCGGCGGAGAGCAGCGACTCGATGGCGCCCAGCATGGCGATGACCATGGCGGGCTGCGCCAGGTGGCGGATGCTGTCCCAGTTGATCTTGGGAACCTCCGGCTGCGGCAGGGCGGAGCTGATGGAGAAGCGGTCGCCGATGGTCTCGATGCCCCCGATGCCGAGGGCCTTCAGGCCCAGCGTGGCGAGGGTCATGAGGATGATGGCGGCCAGCGACCCGGGAATGCGGCGGCTCACCTTGGGCGTGAACACGATGATCAGGATGCTGCAGGCGCCCACCAGCAGCGACCACCAGTTGATGGTGTCGATGTGCTGGGCGTAGACGCTCCACTTGCCCAGGAAGTCGGCGGGCACGCTCTCGATCTGCAGGCCGAAGAGGTCCTTGATCTGCGTGGCGAAGATGGTCAGCGCGATACCGGAGGTGAAGCCGACGACGATCGGATAGGGAATGTACTTGATGATGGTGCCCAGGTGCAGAATACCCATCAGGATCAGGAAGGCGCCGGCCATGAACGTCGCGATCATGAGCCCGTTCATGCCGTATTCCTGGATGATGCCGTAGACGATGACGATAAAGGCGCCGGTGGGGCCGCCGATCTGGACCTTGCTGCCGCCGAAGAAGGAGATGATGAATCCGGCGACGATGGCGGTCAGGATGCCCGCTTCCGGAGAAGCGCCCGAGGCGATGCCGAAGGCGATCGCCAGCGGCAGGGCCACGATGCCCACGATGACGCCTGCCAGCAGGTCCTGCACCAGTGTTTTCTTGTCGTATCCGTTCTTGAGCGTGATGAATAATTTCGGTCTGTAATCTCCTTTGATGCTCATAATTCTATACCCTTGCGAAATTGAAGGCGCAAAGGTATAGTTTTTAAAAATTTTTAACAAGAGATTTTTTAAAATCTTTTAAAATTGTTCGACGAACTCCGTCACCAGGCGGAAAACGGGTTCATAACTGTCGAAGACGGCCGTTTTCCAGCTGTCGAAAACGGTGTGGTAGAACGGGAAGGCGTCGCCCTCCTCGTTCTCCAGGAAGATGCAGGGGACGTGACGGACCGCGAAGGGATAGTGGTCGCTGTTGGCGGCCAGCTCTCCACGGTTCAGGGACTTGAAATACTGTTTTTCACCGTTGATCCGTTCCATCAGGGCAAAGCCGCGGAGGCCTTCGTCACTGCACTCGCAATACTGCACGGGATTGTTGTCCCCGATCATGTCGAGGTTGAACAGGTACTTGATCTGCGAAAGCGGCACGACAGGATGTTGAGCGTAATATTCCGAGCCGCGCAGGTTGGCGTCCTCGCCGGAGAAGGCGATGAAGTACATGTCGTATGCAGGCCGATGCTTGGCATAATGCGCCGCCAGCGTCACGATGGCAGCCGTGCCGGAAGCATTGTCGTTGGCGCCGGGGTAATAGACCTTGCGGCCAAGGTTGCCCAGGTGGTCATAGTGCGCCGTGAACACGTAGCAGCTGTCGTGGCGCTCCCCTTCCACCTTGGCGATGACGTTGAAGATCCCGTAATCCTTCAGGAACTCGTTGTCTATGTTGGCCCGGACGCTTTTCACGCCATCGATGGCCTCCGGGGTGACCCAGATGATGGGCTTGTCCACCACCTTCTCGCCGTAGGCCTTGTAGAACTTGATCGGCGAAGTCCAGGTGTAGAGGAGGCCCGCATTGGGACAGGCGCCGGCTGTCTGCAACTTGGAGAAGACATCCCGGTGCTGATAGGTGAACCAGAACTCGCAGGCCACCAGGCAGCCGGCATTTTCCGGCTTCTCAAGATCGGCGAAAATACGGTCCGGGGCGAAGTTCAGGGTATCCACGCAGTAAACCGGGAACTCCCCCTTCACGCCCGGAGAATATTCGCGCATGGAATAATCCACGCCGGGGGTAAGTTTCTTCCCGTCGGCCCAGAGTTCCATCTTCCCGGGGAAGGTGTTGATATCGATGGTGAAAGGCTGGAGAATCACTTCGTCGGCCCCAGCCTTTTCGAACTCCTTTTCCAGGTACTTCCCAGCCTTGTTGGCGCCACCCCGGGCGTAACCGCGCCCCTGGTATCTGGCGGAACTCAGTTCCTTCACCACGCGCTTGTAATGCGCCAGGTCCTGCGCCTGCAGCTGCGCCGCGCAGATTACCAGACAGATTAGAAACAGTTTCTTCATTTGAGCTAATTCTTTCCCTGATAATTAGTTGTTTGGACTCAGGACAAATATAACAAAAAAAACGCGCATCGAGCCCGGCTCCGCGAGAATACGAGGCCCGTAGGGCCGAGGCGCCGTCAGGCGCGTGCCGGAGAGTGGGCTACAAGTAGAAAGAAGTCGCTGAAAATCAGCGACTTCTTTCTACTTGTAGCCCAAACACTCCGAATCTCGAACCTATCGGTCATCGAAGGGCTGGTTCAATTGCAATCCTTCATTGAAGCGTGTCAGTCCTTTGTGCCGGCACCTGAATGATGGTCAGCCACTTCTCGGGGTCTTCCTGGTTCCAGGCACCATCGACATAGACGGCC
>Ga0310696_10010313_pt1 | contig 10759 bp, 8 predicted proteins | sample AusTroGonzalo_MG_4_FD_203885 | JGI IMG/M metagenome (GOLD analysis project Ga0310696, IMG submission 203885) | Bovine rumen microbial communities from tropical cattle in Woodstock, Queensland, Australia - Gonzalo_02 (v2) (version 2) | ecosystem: Host-associated > Mammals > Digestive system >... | reverse complement strand
AAAGGCAACCATTGAAGTTCGTGTGGCCGATGGTACCATTGATGTGAACAATGAACCTGTAGATCAATCATTAGCCGAATCACGAGGATAACTCTGTCTTGCAGAGAGACGTCTTACAGAGGACAGTTCGTTTGTTACATGAGGGTGTGCCCATTTTGAAATGAACCCCGAAAGTTTTTTGTCTAACTTTCGGGGGGGGTATTATGTCTAAAAGAAAAGAACATGGTTATGCAGAGTGTTTGAAGTACATGCATATGATTGAAAAAGGGAATACAGTCTGCTATTCCGAGAATTCTCACAGAAGATACCACTCTAGAGATCTTCCGTTTTCGTCTCAATTGACTCCCTTTGCTGCTATCTTCTCTTACGATAGGGATAACGGACATCTGCTTGCACTTGGTTCTAACCAAGAGAATCGTGTTATGGAACTGACCACCTTTCGCTACATCAAGAGTGGCATCCCTGTCATCATCACAGGTCCTGCTGGTACGGGTAAGAGCTGGCTTGGGCCATCAGGCCTATATGCTTGGCTTTAAGGTGCGCTACCATCTGACCCGTGAGGAAGAGTATGCCATGATGGAGCACAACCTGCGTTATCAGAAGCGACCGCAAGTCCTTCGGCATGGTGTATTGGGTGAAGGAGAGGTAAGATTATTAAAGATGGCGACGGTATTTTGATCCATCGCCCTCTTTTCTATTGTCTTCAATCATCCGCGAGGGTAAAGTCGAGTTGCTTGCGCTCGAGATTGGCGCGAGCTACCTGGATGCGGATGGGATCGCCCAACTGATACTTCGTATGGTGACGGCGACCAACGATCATAAAGTTCTTCTCGTCGAAGTCATAGTAGTCGTCACCGAGGTCACGGATGGGGATCATACCCTCACAGTGAGTCTCATCGATCTGGGCATAGATACCATAGGAGGTGAGACCAGAGATATGAGCATCGTAGGTGTTGCCGATCTTATCCGCCATAAACTCCACCATCTTGTATTTGATCGAGTCGCGCTCGGCATTCTGGGATACCTGTTCCATATCTGAGCAGTGTTCGCAATACTCCTCGTACTTATCCTTATTGGCAGAACGCGCACCATCCTGATATTTCGTCAACAGACGGTGAACCATCGTGTCAGGATAACGACGGATGGGCGAGGTGAAATGGGTGTAGTAGTCGAACGCCAGACCATAGTGTCCTATATTGTGCACACTATACTTCGCCTTCATCATCGCACGCAGGGCTACCGTCTCAATGGCATTCTGCTCACGGGTGCCCTCGGCATCCGCCATCAGGGCATTCAGTGACTTGGTGATAGCACCCTTCGTGCCGCTGGTCTTCACCTTATAACCGAACTTCGACACAAACTGGCGCAGGTTCTCGAGCTTCGCGGGATCGGGTTGGTCGTGGATACGGTAAGGCAACGTCTTAGCTTTCGCACCTTTCTTCACACGACCGATAGACTCTGCGACGGTCTTGTTAGCCAACAGCATGAACTCCTCGATAAGTTTATTGGCATCCTTCGACACCTTGAAGTAAGCTTTGATGGGCTTACCAGTCTCGTCGATATCGAAGTGGAGCTCCTCACGATCGAACTTCACGGAACCGTTCTTAAAGCGGGCAGCGCGGAGTTTCTTGGCAAGGGCATCGAGCTTGATCAATTCTGTTGCGTTTTCACCTTTATAGGGGTTCTTCTTCGTGGCTGGGGGCGCAGGCTCACCAGTACCGTCCTTCACGCCGTTGTCTTCCAGAATCTGCTGTACTTCCTCGTAAGCATAGCGGCGATTACTCTTGATAACAGTATGAGCAAGGTGCCACTTCTTAATATTCGCCTCATCGTCGAGCTGGAAAATCACACTGTAACAGAGTTTCTCCTCATCAGGACGGAGCGAACAAATGAAGTTACACAGGCGTTCAGGAAGCATGGGGATGGTACGATCCACAAGGTAGATACTCGTAGCACGGGCATAAGCCTCCTTATCGATTGTAGAGCCTTCTCTGACATAGTGGCTGACATCGGCGATATGCACACCAACTTCCCAGAGACCGCTATCGAGTTTACGGATTGAGAGAGCATCATCGAAGTCCTTGGCATCCTTGGGGTCGATGGTGCAGGTGAACACCTCGCGGAAATCCTCACGACGGTCAATCTCTTCCTGGGTGATGGTGGCATCGATCTTCTCCGCCGCCTCCTCTACGTTCTTCGGGTATTTATACGGCAGGTTGTACTGCGCGAGGATAGCATGCATCTCAGCATTGTTCTCTCCCGTCTTGCCGAGAATATCCACCACCGCACCGATGATGTTCTTATGCTCGCTATCCGGCCACTGCACCACTTTTACCACTGCCTTGTCGTCAGTCTTACCACCCTTCAGTTTGCGCTTGGGGATAATGATATCGTGGACGAAAGTAGAGTCTTGAGGCACGAGGAAGGCTATATCTTTCTCTACACGCAGACGACCTACTATCTGGTCGTGACCACGCTTCACGATCTCAATCACCATCGCCTCCTTGATATGTTTGTCACGACGGGCCATATACGACACTTTTACACGATCGCCGTCCATCGCCGACATCGAGTTGCGCTCTGCCACAAACACAGGCGTACCACCATCGTCGGGCAGGAACGAGTTACGGCCATTCGCCTTACGACGGAACACACCCTCCTGAACCTGTGTCTTCAGATTCAGACGGTAAGATGTATCGCTTACCTTCGAAAGGAAGTCATCCCACGCCATCTCCTCCATCGTGTCGATGGCAAGCATTTTCAACGGATGGGTGTCAAACTTCAGGACTTTGAAAATCTGCTTAAACGAGAATGTCTCGTTCGGATGATGCTGGAAGAGGTTCTGCAGCAGTTCGCTGACCTGCTTCTTCCCTAAACGTTTTCCACCTTTCTTCTTTCCCATAGACTTTATTCTTTTAAGTTTTTGGCAAAGATACGAATTTTTCGGGAAAAATGCGTAACTTTGCACCCAAAATTTAACAAAATGAAGATATTAATCACTGGTGCAAGCGGATTTATCGGCTCTTTTATCGTGGAAGAAGCCCTCAAACGAGGCTTCGAGACATGGGCAGCCGTACGCAAGAGCAGCTCAAAGGCGTTCTTGCAAGACGAGCGCATCCATTTCATCGAGCTCAACCTCTCATCAAAGGAGCAGCTGGTAGAGCAGTTGCGTGGACAGCAGTTCGACTACGTGGTGCATGCCGCAGGTGTGACGAAATGCCTCAACAAGGCAGATTTCCGTCGCATCAACACAGAGGGTACGAAGAATCTGGTGGAGGCGCTGATGGAGGTGGAGATGCCCCTGAAACGACTGGTCTTCGTGAGCAGCCTCAGCGTGTTCGGAGCCATCAAGGAGAAAATGCCCTATGATGAGATCCGTGAGGGCGACACGCCCCTGCCAAACACCGAATACGGGCGTAGCAAACTGGCAGCAGAGCAATATCTTGACACTCTTGGCACCCGCGTACCTTATATTATATTACGCCCCACAGGTGTCTATGGTCCTCGTGAGAAAGATTACTTCATGATGGCTAAGAGCATTAAGCAGCACATGGACCTTGCCGTAGGTTTCCAGCGTCAGGACATCACTTTCGTCTATGTGACCGATGTGGTGCAGGCTATCTTCCTTGCTCTGGAGAAAGGCAAGACAGGCAGAAAATATTTCCTCTCCGACGGAGAAGTGTATCAGAGCACCACTTTCAGCAACCTGATCCACGAAGAACTGGGACGCCCTTGGTGGCTGCGCATCACAGCCCCCACCTGGGTACTGCGCATCGTGACCTTCTTTGGCGAATATGTAGGTCGTATGACAGGTAAGGTAACGGCCCTGAACAATGATAAATACAACATCCTGAAACAGCGTAACTGGCGATGCGACATAGAGCCCGCCCGCCAAGAACTGGGCTACGAGCCTCAGGTGAAACTGGAAGAGGGTGTGAAACGAACCATCAAATGGTATAAGGATAACAAATGGCTCTAAGAATCAAATCGTGAAAGGTATTAAGATATTTGAAATCGAGAAGAAGCCCCGCAAAGGTCTGCTCGCCATCGAGTGGATCATCATAGGTTATATGCTGCTGACCATATTGTTGGCACTCTTCATGCAGACGAAGATCCACGATATCAGTCCGATGATCTGGGGACGCTTCCGCATGGTGATGATGATGCTGGGGCTCTGGTTGGTCTATCGACTGATACCCTGTCGATTTACGATGTTCTGCCGTATTGCCCTACAGTTGCTCGTTCTGGGATTGTGGTATCCTGAGACCTTCGAGTTCAATCGGCACTTCCACAACCTCGACCATGTCTTTGCAGGATACGAGCAGCAACTCTTCGGTTACCACCCTGCCCTACTATTCTCGCAAGCCATCGCGCACCCTGTGTTCAGCGAACTGATGCATCTGGGTTACTCCTCGTATTTCCCACTCATCGCCATCGTCACGCTCTTCTACTTCTTCAGGAGATATGATGAGTTCCTGCGTGCGGAGTTTATCCTCCTCGCCGCCTTCTTCATCTATTACATCATCTTTATCTTCCTGCCAGTCACGGGTCCGCAGTACTACTATCTGGCAGCAGGGTTCGATCAGATTGCCAAGGGTGTGTTCCCTGATGTAGGCAACTACTTCGCCACCCACATGGATAAAGCAACCACACCTGGTTGGAGCGAAGGATTCTTCTACTCGCTCGTAGAGAGTATGCACGATGCAGGCGAACGCCCCACAGCCGCCTTCCCCAGCAGTCATGTGGGTATTACCACCATCCTGATGTTCCTTGCCTGGCGAACGCGCTGCAAGCCCCTCTTCTGGAGCATGATGCCCTTCTTCGTACTGATGTGTTTCGCCACGGTTTACATCCAGGCTCATTATGCCATCGACGTGATTGCGGGATGGATCTCAGCCGTTGTCATCTACATCGTTTTGCTTTTTTTATCGAAAAAATTTGTTTGATTCAGAATTATTTCGTATCTTTGCACTCAGATTAAGTCAGGATAAGACATATTAGACACAAGGATTCCGACACAGCAGAAACGTCGGGATTCTTTTGTTTTTTGTCTATCGAACCAACGAACAGTAAAACAATTAAAAGGAATAAAATTATGGCTTATATGTCACAAGAGGGCTACGATAAACTGGTAGCCGAACTGAAACATCTGGAGAGTGTGGAGCGTCCGAAAGCTTCCGCTGCCATTGCCGAGGCCCGCGAGAAAGGCGACCTCAGCGAGAACTCTGAGTATGATGCCGCCAAGGAGGCTCAGGCTCATCTGGAGGATAAGATTAACCGTCTGAAAGTAACCATTTCCGAGGCAAAGGTGGTTGACACCTCCCGTCTCAGCACCGATGCCGTGCAGATCCTGTCGAAGGTAGAGATGACCAATATGACCAACAAGGCCAAGATGACCTATACCATCGTCAGTGAGAGTGAGGCCAACCTCCGTGAGGGCAAGATTTCCATCAAGACCCCGATTGCTCAGGGCTTGCTGAACCACAAGGTGGGCGACGAGGTAGAAGTGAAGATTCCCCGTGGCACCATCAAACTCCGTATCGACAAAATCACAGTAGGATAAACTATGGATATATTCAGTAAGATTGCTGCTGGTGAGATTCCCAGCTACAAGTGTGCCGAGAACGAGGAGTTCTATGCCTTCCTCGACATCAATCCGCTGGTAAAGGGTCACACGCTGGTGATTCCCCGTCGTGAGGTAGATTATATCTTCGATCTCGACGACGGCGAGTTGGCCCGTTATCAGGTGTTTGCAAAGCGCGTGGCGAAGGCCATCGGCAAAGCCTTCCCCTGTAAAAAGGTGGCTCAGGTGGTACTGGGTCTCGAAGTGCCCCACGCCCATATCCATCTCATTCCGATGCAGTCGGAACAGGATGTAGATTTCCGTCGTGAGAAGCTGAAGCTCTCAGAGGAAGAATTCAAGGAAATCGCCGCTAAGATTCGTGAAGAGTTTGTCTAATCAGACAAACTCTTCTCCGTATTTAATCGCTACCTCGTTGGCATATTTCTTCACCAACGCCGAATTATCACCTTTCTTACAGATCATCAGCACGTTGTCTTTCTCCACAACGATATAGCCTTCCAATCCGTTAAACACCCCCAGACGTCCCTTGGGCAGTTTGATGATATTATTCCTACAGTCCTCCATCTCCACCTGGGAGTCGAGCACCACATTATCGTCATCCACTTTCTGCATCGCCTCATAGATGGCATGCCAGGTACCCAGGTCGGCCCATCCGAAGTCGCATTTCATCACAAACACACCCTCCGACTGTTCCAGAATGGCATAGTCGAGCGACAGGTTCGGATAGCTGGGATAGTGCTGCTCCACATACGCCAGCTCCTCACTTAAGGTATAGTTAGGTATTTCCACCTTCAGGTTACGAAGCACCTGCGGGAAGATTTTTTCGAAAGAATAAATCAGATGACGGGCATTCGCAAGGAAGATACCCGTGTTCCAATAGAACTCACCACTCTCCATAAACATTTTCGCAAAGTCGCGCTCAGGCTTCTCCGTAAACGACTTCACCTTGAACACCTCAGGCTTGCAGCTCAAATCGCCCAACTGGATGTAGCCATAACCCGGTTCTGGGCGTGTCGGCTTCACACCCATCGCCAGCAACACGTCGTGCTCCGTCACATAACCCAAGCCCACGTCAATGCTATGATAGAAAGAGTCGAGGTTCAGCACTAACTGGTCAGAGGGCGTAACCACGATATTTGCCAGCGGGTCGCGCCTCAGGATACGCATCGCAGCCCACGCCACACTGGGTGCCGTGTTACGATGAACCGGCTCCAACAGGATGTTCTCCTCAGGCAGTTCTGGCAACTGTTCTTTCAACAGGTCCAGATAGCCCTTACACGAACATATATAGATATTCTCCTTTGGCAGAATCTTCGCAAAACGATCATATGTTGTTTGAAGCATCGTTCTTCCCGTTCCGAAGAAGTCAATAAACTGCTTAGGATAGTTGTCTCTACTTGCGGGCCACAGTCGCTGGCCCCTGCCACCTGCGAGTATCACGCAGAAGTTATTCTTTTCAGTTACTTCCATGGATTTAGTTGAAACATTTTTCCGTCTGCGAAGGTAATCATATTTCACGAAACTCACAAGTTTTTTTATGTTTTTTTTCAGAAACCTTTGGTATTTCAATTTTTTATATTACCTTTGCACCCGCTTTAGGAGACAAACAGCGGCGAAAGCTACAAGCCCAGATGGCGGAATCGGTAGACGCGCTGGTCTCAAACACCAGTGGGGCAACCCGTGCCGGTTCGACCCCGGCTCTGGGTACTTCAAGTACAAAACCTCCGAAAGCAAAGTGCTGCAAATCATCAGATTTGCAGCATTTTTTTGTTAATTTTACGCAATAGAACAGATTTTTAGGTATATAGAATAGTAAATTTAGAATATTTTTGCCGATATTTGCACCCAAGAAGGTAAAAAAACGAACAGCAAATAAATGAAAAAGATCATATTGACGATTGTTGCTGTGCTGACGATTGGCACAGCTTATGCTAAACCAGAGATAAACAGCGAAAATCTGACAAGCCAAGCGACCGCCTCGCAGCCCCGAAAAAAGGTGGCAGTAGTACTCAGCGGTGGCGGTGCGAAGGGTATGGCTCATGTCGGTGTGCTGAAGGTGCTGGAAAAGGCAGGCATCCCCATCGACATCATTACGGGTACCTCTATGGGTAGCATCGTCGGTGGTCTGTATGCTGTCGGCTATAATGCCAACTCGCTCGACTCGCTGGTCAGGAAGCTGGACTGGAGCTACATTATCACCGACAGGGAAGACATGAGAAAACAGACCTACCTCGACCGTAAGAAGCAGAACACTTATATTTTCTCCACGGGTATGACCTTTGGCAAGCGTAATCCAAATGCTGGAGGTATCATCAAGGGTAAGAACCTGACAGAGTTGTTCCAGAAGCTGTTTGTAGGCTATACCGACTCCATCAATTTCTCGCGCGATCTGCCCATTACCTATGCCTGTGTGGCTACAAACATCATAAACAACAGTGAAGTGGTGTTCCACAGCGGAAAGTTACCACAGGCCATTCGCGCCTCAATGGCCATCCCCGCTGCTTTCTCACCTGTGAGAATCGACAGCATGGTACTTGTAGATGGCGGTATGAAGAATAACTATCCGGCTGATGTGGCCCGCGAGATGGGGGCAGATATCATCATCGGCGTCACGCTGAACGGCAAGCCGAAAACGCCTGAGGACATCACGGGCACCATGAGTGTCATCAGTCAAATCATCGATATGAACTTCTCAAACAAGATGGATGAGAACATCGCCATCACTGATTTGTACATGAACGTGGACCCCCGCCAGTTCTCTACGGCCAGTTTTACACCGGAAGCCGCCGACTCGCTGGTACGTTATGGTGAAGAGGAGGCCATGAAGCATTGGGATGAGATTATTGCCCTGAAGAAACGCATCGGTATCGACGACTCCTTCCGTCCTACCATCCATCATCCACTGTTACCTGATGCGATGACAGCACGCCAGCACGTAAACAGTTTTACTTTCGAGAACATGACGCCACAGGACGAAGCGTTCCTGCGCCAGAAGTTCCATCTGAATCGGGTGGACACTATCGATGCCAAACTGGAGCAGGCACTCACGACGAGTACACGTATGGACCTGTTCTATCAGTCAGCCGAGTGCCATCTGGTGCCGGAGAACGGCGGTGTACGCGTGGTGCTCACAGCTGGTAACCGCAAGTCGATGCAGTTACATGTGGGGGCACGTTTCGACTCTGAAGAATATGCCGCCCTGCAGGTGGGTCTCGACGTACCGCTGAATACGGCTATCCCCGTAGAAACCGATATCACGCTCCGTCTTGGTAAGCGCCTGATGGCCCGTGGTGAGATTACCGTTCATCCCCGATTCTTTACACGCCCGACCTTCAGATACACGTTCTATAGTAATGATATGGACATCTATACCACTGGCGATCTGGATTATAACATCCGTTACAACCAGTCGCAGGCTGATTTCCTGCCTATCATTTTTGACCTGCGCAACTTCAACCTGCAGATGGGACTGCGCTGGGACTATATACACTACCGCGACAAGCTCGGATCGGAAGCGGCTATGAAGGTAACACTCAAAAACCAACATTTCTTCAGTTACCGGGCCCGTTTGGCCTTTAACAGTGAGGACGACTGGAACTTCCCCACACGTGGTGCCCGCTTTAGCGCTGAGTATGCTTATCTCACCAACGACTTCGCGAAACTTGATATCATTGATGCTGACGGCAATAAACAGGGTAAGACTGCGGGCATGAGCGATGTCAATGCCAATTGGCGCATGTCGTTCCCATTTGGCAGCAGATTTACCCTCCAGCCCATGCTCTATGGTCGCCTGCTCTTTGGCACAGTGGTTCCAGCCGTCTTCGGCAACACCATCGGTGGTGAGTGGTTCGGCCACTACCTTGAGCAGCAGATGCCATTCGCCGGCATCGGCAATATAGAGTACGTCAACAATCAGTTTGCGGCTGCTCAACTACAGGCCCAACAGCGAATTGGCAAAAACCATTACGTGCTATTGCGTGTGGCCGCTGGTCAGCAGACAGAAAAGGTAAAGGAACTTTTCGACCATAGCACGATAATAGGTGTCCAGGGAGCCTACTATTTCAATACGATGTTTGGTCCGCTTGGTGCTACCTTAGGTTATAGCAACCATACGAAGAAGGCATATTTCTTCATCAACCTCGGATATGATTTTAATAATAAATAAAAACTATGAGTAACTGGTTTGATAACATTCGAATCTATCATCTGTTGATTGACAGATTCAACGGAGGCTGGCAAGTGCCGCCAAAGAGTGAGAACGTTTTTTGTGGGGGCAATCTGCAAGGAGTGATTGAGAAACTTGACTACATCAAGGATCTCGGCTTCAATGCCATCATGCTCTCACCTATCTTCAAGTCGGCAAACTATCACGGGTATCACACCCTGAATTTCGAAGATGTCGATCCGCATTTCGGCACATGGGAAGACTATCAGCAGCTACTCGACGAGGCCCACGAGAAGGGAATGAAGATTATCTGCGACTTCGTGCCCAACCATTGTTGGTATCAGGCACCCATCTTTGAACAGTCACTCCTGAAGAACGGCGGCAAGCACCGCGACTGGTTCTTCTATAAGGAAGGCACCGACGAGTTCGTATCATTCCTGGGCTACGGCGACCTGCCTAAGTTCAATCTGACAACTCCAGAGGTCGTCAGCTTCATGATCGACAAGGCAGAGAAGCTCGCCCGCATGGGTGTGGATGCTTTCCGCATCGACCATGCTTTAGGTCAGCCACACAGTTTCCTGAAGAGCCTGCGCGATAGTCTGCAGGCCATCCGCAGCGACATCATGGTGTTCGGTGAGGTGTGGGCGTTCGGCATCGGTCCGCAACTGGCTGGTCAGCTGTACTTCAAGACAGATGCCAGATTACAGGAGTTCCTGGCACAGGACACCAAGCCGTTTAATCAGGACGACCTGCAGGCTGACTACGTGGACACACTGGACGGTGTGCTCGACTTTGCCTATCGCGACATCCTCTTGGAGGAGATCCGTGCAGGTCGGGGCATCAAGGGCAACGAGACCCTGCGCAGCAAGATCGCCGACCACTTCGCCAAGTACCCTGCCGACTTCAAGCTGGTATTGTTCTTGGATAACCACGACACCGACAGATTCATGTTCGACTGTCACGACGATGTGAACCTGCTGCAGGAAGCCATCGACCTGACGATGGAACAG
>Ga0310696_10010312_pt1 | contig 10759 bp, 8 predicted proteins | sample AusTroGonzalo_MG_4_FD_203885 | JGI IMG/M metagenome (GOLD analysis project Ga0310696, IMG submission 203885) | Bovine rumen microbial communities from tropical cattle in Woodstock, Queensland, Australia - Gonzalo_02 (v2) (version 2) | ecosystem: Host-associated > Mammals > Digestive system >... | reverse complement strand
AAAGTGGCCATCTGCTCCAGGAACCAGGCGAACTGGGGAGTGAGTTTCCTGGCTGCGATAACCTACGGAGCGGTCCCCGTTCCCATCTTGCACGAGTTCAAGCCCGGCAACATCCACCACCTAATCAACCATTCCGAAGCACGTGTACTATTCGTGGATGAGGTCGTGTGGGAAGGACTCGTCATCGAGGAGATGCCTACTCTGCAGGTTGTGGTCCACATCAATACCCTGAAGTTTCTGTATGCCGAGTCGCAGGAGCTGTGGCAGGTGCGGGAGCACCTCAACGAAAGCTTCGGGCACAAGTTTCCGTGCGAGCTTGCGCCGGAGGATCTGCACTACTATGTGGACAGCCCCGACGAGCTGGCGGTGATCAACTACACCTCCGGCACGTCCGGCTTCTCGAAGGGCGTGATGATCTCCTACCGGGCCATCTGGTCCAACATGGAGTTCGGCTTCCAGCGGTTCCCGGAGCTCAAGGCCGGGGATTCGGTGGTGTCCATGCTGCCGCTGGCGCACATGCTGGGGCTCATGTTCGACTTCCTGATGGAGATGGTCCTGGGTATGCACGTGCATTTCCTGAGCCGTACGCCCAGCCCGAAGATCATCATGGAGGCGATGGCGGTGGTGAAGCCGCGCATCATCGTGGCGGTTCCGCTGATCGTGGAGAAGATTTACCGTTCCAAGCTGAAGCCCATCGTGGACAAGCACAAGTACCTGTTCAAGCTGCCTGGCGTGGACCGCGTGCTCAAGCGCAAGATCCGCGAGCAGCTGGTGACCACCTTCGGCGGGGAGTTCCTGGAGCTGGTGGTGGGCGGCGCCGCCGTGAACCCGGAGGTGGAAAAGTTCTTCCGCGAGATAGGCTTCCCCCTTACCGTGGGCTACGGCATGACGGAATGCGCGCCGCTGATTTCCCATGCGCGGCACGGGCTGGCGCGGGCACTGTCCTGCGGCGTTGCGGTGCCCAACATGGAAATCCGGATAGACTCCGAGGATCCCATGCGGGTGCCCGGCGAGGTGCAGGTTTCCGGAGCCAATGTGTTCCTGGGATACTATAAGAACGAAGAAGCCACCCGTGAGGCCTTCACCGAAGACGGCTGGCTTCGCACGGGTGACATGGGCGTGATGGATGCCGACGGATATCTGTATCTCCGCGGCCGCTCCAAATGCATGATCCTGGGACCTTCCGGGCAGAACATCTACCCCGAAGAAATCGAGGGTGTGCTTAACAACATGGAATACGTGGTGGATTCCCTGGTCATCGAAGACGCTGGGGCGCTGGTGGCGCTCATCTATCCGGACTGGCCCCTGGCCGCCCAGAACGGTCTGGGGAAAGAGGCGCTGGAGCAGCATCTGACGGCCCTTCTTCCTGTTTTGAACAAGGAACTTCCCAACTACGCCCACATCAAGAAGTTCGAGTTCATGCCCGAGGACTTCGAAAGAACCCCCAAGAGGAGTATCAAGAGATATATCTATCAGAGGAAGTAGTACTTGTAACAGTTGGTTTCGTACCTCTCGAAGCCCAATTTCTGGTAGAGCTTGTTGGCGGCTACGCGTTTAGGGTTGGACGTCAGTTGGATGTGATGGACGTTGTAGGCCTGCGCCTGGGCAATCATGTGCTGCAGCAGCAGTTTGCCATAGCCTTTGCCTCTTTGTTTGCTGCTCACGACTACCGACTCAATATCGGCGAGGGCAAACTCCAGGGTATGTTTTAGGCACAGAGTCCCTGTTGCTACGATGCTGTTTTGCTCACGGATGATGTAGATGTGCGTGTTGGGGTCGTTGACGGCCGCTTTGAGCGTTGCTTCATCACACCCGCTGGTCGCGGACAGTTCATGCATCAACCCATCCAAGTCCAGTCGATCCTTCTGGTCGTATTCTGTTATTTCGTCAATCATATCTCTATTTCGTCATGCCCGGCTCCGACCGGGCATCTCTATTCTCCCAGACTAACAGTAACGGTTATGCTCAAAGTCTTGGCCTTTACGGTGTATGTGCCGATGGCCAGTTCAAAGACCATCATATCCCCGTCTATCTGCCCCTGGACATAAGGTTCCACCGTAATGGCGCTGGGCTCATAAAGCCCTTTCGGGTTTTTGTAGGTGGCAATCAGTTTCGCACAGGACGTTTCGCTCTCAACCGTCAAACTCTTCCCATTCACTCCCAACGTTCCTTCTTCATCAACAACCTCCAAGGAGCTTCCAAACGCCCCCGGCGCATCCTTGGAACAAGCCCCCACCAGAATGCACGCCGCCACAAGCAAAACAAATAGTCTTTTCATCTTTCTAAAATAGTTTTCTCACAAAGATACAAAAAAGGCTGGACAGGCGCTTGATGTCCATTCACGAACCCAAGCCCTTATCCAGCACAAGAGAGAAAAAACGGCAGGACTTCTCTCATCAAGACAAATATAATCAATTCTTTCGAAAACTCTATCCCTTTCCCCGAAAGATTACAAACATTAGTTTATTTTGTCTTGCTATCATTAGTTTATTTTGCAATTATGCCCCTTATCACCATGCCAGCTTGCTAATCGTCATTCTCATATCACTTCAACTCTTTGAAATACTCAAATAGGAATAGCGGGAAAGCGTTCAAGATTGCCACCGTGTCCTCAACCGTAAGATACTTACCCAGTTGCGCCACAAAAATATTCCGCTGAGACACGACCTCCTTATCCTCCGGGCGGCAGCAATCACCAGTGCAAATAAAGTTTGCCTTTGCGCTATGCTGGTTCACTAGATGAATCCAGTTATTCTTTACTCGAGCAATCTCCCTCTTACCGGCTTTATGATGCCCCTGGTCCGGTAGTTCAATGAAATCAAAACTCCCGTAGTGAGAAAATACTGCAGCCAAATCCTTGAATGAGTGTTCCACACAATCGCAGCGCTTAATAACATACTTATAGAACTGTTCATCTGGCAATTCTTTTGTATAGCACAACGACTCCACCATCGGATAACTGACATACAGTTTGCCATTGTTCGTTTCATCATCGAACAGCTCCAACATCTCCTTTAGTCTACGATTCATCTCTTCCAGAGTGAGATTCTCGTTCTGAAAGTCATAGTCGAAGAACAGATAGATTTCAGAGAAGTCCGAAGAACGAACGCTAGTAGGAAGACCATTAGCCCCATTCTCCCTTAGAACTGAAACGATATCGCCATCGCCCTCCAGTTCCTGCAGCTGTCGATACAATTCATATATGTTGTTTCCAAAGGAGCAGACAATAATCTCCCCTTCACCGAAGAAAAGGCGCACAAGCGTCTTGAAAATCCTCGGTTCCCTCTCTTCTCCTTCGAAAACGAACAAAATCATACCTTAAACGCGTTTCCCCTAAACATCTTCTCAATATTATGACCGAAGCGAAGTTCCTTCTCCGTACAGTCCACCAGAGACTTTATCTTATTCTCATTGAGAATGAAGTTGCAATCAGGCCTCAACAAATCGTTTGTCATCAGATAGGTGTTATGAGAAGAGGTAAACACCTGACACTCTTTATTGAATAAGATCTTACAGAGCTCAAAAGATAGCTTATAATGATAGAACGCGTCAAACTCATCTATGAACACAAAAGAAGCATCTCCCATCTTTTGCATCCAGAAATAAAACAGCTCCAGAGCCTTTGTGCCCGTAGACATGATGGTCACAAACGGAATACGCTTTTTGTCAATCATACAAAAGAGTATCCTTTCACCAGCTCGTGGAGTGGCAAATTCAAACTCTTGGCCGCTAACATTTTGAAGGAAGCGACGAAAATCGTCAATGAGTTTATTCTTGATAATAAAATCCTCTAATTCAGTTCTACCTGTTTCCAGGCCGATAAACTCACGTACGTCCAAATTGCGGAACCACAGCATCCCATTCACGAACTGCTGCAATTTCAACAAATAGTGATCTTTCGCCAGAGGGAAAGACATCAGGAGGAAATTAACAATGGGAACATTATTGGCATTGTCAGCCAAATTCTTTTGAATAGCTTTATCCATTGGAAAGGATAAAGTATCCAAGTCCAATTTCCCTTCCGCTCTTCTGAAAACCAATTTACCATCAACAGCCAATGCCTCTGCAGCAATAATCCCCTGATAATTCTTGGAGTAGCTATATTCGACCCTCTGGCCATCAAAGATAAACGTGTATTCGAATTCCACTTTTAGGAACACATCTCCTGCGTACGTGAAATTCATATAATAATCAGCTTTCTTCCATTTCTGAGAGAGATGGTTCACGATGTCAAATATCGCGAGACTAAAATTTGTTTTTCCGGAGCCATTGGGGCCATAGATGATACCATTCTTGATGATGTCATCCTTTATTGCGTACAGATTGTAATTGAAATTACTGTGCCTGGTGAGGTCCAGCTCAATCTTTTCCGTGAATCCCCGGAAGTTTTTTACAGAAAACTTAGCAAGCATAATGCATAGCAATTGAAATTCAATGCAAATATAGAAAAAAGTTTTTGTTTCCGTAAAAAAATTACGAAATATTTCCAGCTTGCACCCTAAAGAGATAAATTATTAATAAAGACCGATGGAGGACTCCGTCATTCCCGGCTTGACCGGGAATCTCTCGATGGCATCCTATTGCGCGCCATAAGCGGTACCCATTTGCGCGACGCGACCGGTACCTATTCGAGCGCTACAGGTGGTGCCCCTCGCGCGCCCGCGGCAGCTAATTACACAATAAAACCGTTTTTGAATTAAAATGTAATTATATCTTCGGCTCGGTACAACTAACACGCAAGTCACCACTTTCAATAGCACACTAAACCACCTCAAAAAAGTTATTCGCCATGAAATAGAAACAGTTCTCTCTCGAATCACATAACTCAGTTGTTCGCGACACGGACAGGGACTCTCAACCTGTCTCTAACCTCCTGATAGATATTGATTTTATTCAACAGATCCACTTCAACACCTTCAGCAAGTTCCAATGTTACAGCAATAGCATACTTAATGGGATTCTCTATCTCGCCAGCATCATTTGCACAGTTAATTTTAATACTTAAGCAATCACCATCCTCAAAAGGGAACGGAACGTTACTTTCAAACACTTCATGCTGAAGAGTTCCGCGCCTAGGTGCCCAAGCATCTGCCAAATCAGTTCGAGTTTCAGCGATACGCTGGTTTTCCAGAATCTCAACCCATAGTTTCGCCTTTCTGTAACGTTGTGTTTGTGGAGCAACATCACTCATCCATGATAGTGTAACCGTAAGTCTGCGCTTCACGTTCTTGGAGGCCAGCGAAGGAGGCAATGGCATCCTGTACACATGCGCCTCTTCGTTTCGCAGGTCACCGTACCCTAATACGGTCACACGTTGAGAATTACATACTAGAGACTTGTCAAAATCAGGATATCCATAGCCAAGCCATTGACGCTTAATACCTTTTATAGCACGACCATCCAAGCCGTCCGGCAGGAATCTTTCAATATTTTCTTCTATGCCATCCCAACTACATCCGTGCACAGTCATAGCTTTAACCATCAGGTGAACGTGGCTGTCGGGCAAGCCGTATGTATCCAGTATTTCTTTCAGTTCCTGATAACAGTGATAAGCATGGCGGCTAATCAGTGCCGTTGCACCACTTGTACCTTTGGTAAATGCGGTATCGCTTCTTTTTTCCGTAGGCCAAGCCGCCTCAACGCCAGGAGTACATATATATGTGCTTGGCGTAAGCACTGTTGGGTCTGATGCCCTGTAAGGCAACAGCATCTGTCGCCCACCATCGTACACTAAGTCCGGTTTAACACTATTCTTGAAACCACCGCCAAAGCGAGTATAAGTAGAAGGATGTATACAGTCGTAAGGGTTGATTTTCTCTCCGTATTCTGGTATTGTTGAATAGTCTTTATGTACAGCACCAACCGTCAAGTTATTGATAGACTCCGATGGGGCCAGTATCCTATGCTCTATACGGCGCTTGAGCAATTCGTTCGTAATATACTTTGAAATATCTTCCTGCGATTTCGAAGCAAACTCTTCATACCGGCACCCCATTGGGAAAGCCTGGTCAAGAATATTGCCTGCACTTATCACAAACAATACATTATACTTATAGCTTAACCAGTCCAACAGCTTAGCCATCGGGCTCATCGAACGGTAGAACACTCGTGCAGCATCACCTATCGAGAAATTGATAATTTTCACCGTAGGAGCCACAGGCGGTTGCCCGTTCTCTCCCTCAAAGATGCGTCTTACAGCTCGATGAATCAGGTCTACGCTCAAAATATCTTCAGGCATGCACTCTTGATTTCTCAAACCAAATGGAACCATCACAGGTCTCAGATACAATTTAGTATTGATTGCCGGGCCTCTATTATTTTTATCTCCATGAATAATCATGGAGGACATCTCTGTGCCGTGAAGCATTCTGTGTACCTCATATTGGGAGCCAAAGCCGTCAGGATCATCCACTATAATTCTGCCTTCCAAAAATCTATGACCACTCATGGGATATCCATCCAGAATGGCCACAATCGGTTCTCCGGCAGGTAGGGGTTCATCAAAAGGCTCCGATTCTGGCATTTCTATTATTTCCTCTTCATCCGACATGGGCAGAGTCATGGTTTGGGCTAATTGCTTGAAATACATCACATCACTGCAGCTAATCAGACTTTTCACTTCTGAGTCTTCAATTATACTGCGCATGGATGACGAAGAGACCTCCACAAGTAAAGCATGATACTTAATTTCAGGTATCACACAGGAGCTAATCAATCTTCCGCCACATTTTTTCACCAAGTCCGTCACTTTTTGCTGAGCCTCTGTTCTACGCTTCTCCGTATTTCTGAACCAAAGCTCTATCTGGAATTTCACGTCACACTCCACGTCGCCGTTAATCCATTCATCCAAAAAGTCACTACCATCTAAACGATCTCTATAATCCCATGAACGCACATCTCGTAGCTGAGCGAATACCTCTTTAAACTTGCCATAACCACGTTCAAACTTCGCATCCGAGTTGTTCGAATACTCCTTATAATGACTCTCCAGCCAGTCCAAAGCCTTTTTATTGGTAGAAAGCAAATATAGCCTTGACGGCAATTCCTTATCCAGACGATTCCCGTCTTCATCTGTCAGATAGAAATCCTCATCAGGCTCACTTTCAAAGTCTTCCTCAATCAGCCATTCCAGCCCCTCTACACGCTTAACTGCCTTGTAAAAATCCTCAACTCTACCGGCAGTTTCCAATACAAGCACTTCCTCAGGGTTTAGTCCTTCTGCTCCCTGTTGCAAGTGTATACGGTTATCAAGAGCCTCTTGCAGCTTGGTAAACTTGGGCTCAATACGCTGAACCATCTTTCCCGCTGACGGGAAATGTGGTTTCTGGATAACCATTTTCCGTTTTGTTCTCTCGACTTCTTCCTTTTTTGGAAAAACCAATATTGGATGATCGTTATTCTTCATTACTGATCAGCTTGGGGTTCCACATTTTCTTCACGATAAGTAATCGCATCCCAGTTCTTAAGAACCGATTGCGTTATCTTCTTCACATCTGCACCTGGTAACTGCATAACATAGCTCCTCAACACTTGCATACAGAATTCCTCCACTTCCGCATAGTTACAGCCAAACAATTTGGTCTTTAGCGTTTCCGTAGAATACTCAAAACGCAACTTGTGCTCTCGCTGGAATCGTTCCAAGAAGTCACCTATTCCCGCTCTTGTGGGTTGGGGCAGCGTCATACGCATCTGGAACCTTCTCCACACGGCTCTGTCCAGCAGCTCTGGGTGGTTAGTAGCACCTATGATGGTCACGTAGCTGGGCAGCTGGTCCATCTGTAACAGCAGCGAACTCACCACTCGCTTTATTTCACCAGTTTCGTGCAAATCACCGCGTTCCTTTCCTATGGTCTCAAACTCATCAAAGAAGAGCACGCATTTTCTTGTACTTACAAAATCAATGAGTTTTTTTAGTCTCATTGCCGTCTCGCCCAAATAAGCCCCCACTATAGCATCATACTTCACCAAATAGAAAGGCACCATCAGCGCATTGGCAATCGCTTCAGCAAGGCTTGTCTTTCCGTTACCCGGAGGGCCTATCAACAGCACCCTGTTTCTAGGTTCCACCCCATAACTCCGCAGCAACTCTGCTCTGAACTGCTCCTGTACTAATTGGTCACAGTTAAAGCGCACTTCCTGCGGGAGTATAAGGCTGGCCATTGTTCGTATAGGCTCCTCCTCCTGGATAAAATTCTCTGCCCGCAACTCGTTTACCACCACGGGGGCAATCCCTCCATCGGTAGTTTTCTTTGGTTCTGCCGCAGCCTGATTCCTAATATTTGAAATCTCATTCTCCAAACGGTCAGCCAGTATTGCATGCTGCTTCGTGCGTTCCTCTGCAATGATGGCTTCCGTAACCTTTTTCACCATCATTTTGTTGCCATTAGCAGCATATTTCACCAGATCTATTAATAAATCAGCCCTTGCCATAGTCCTTTATTTGGTATTATTCAGGAGTTCTCTGATGTCCACGTCAAGCAGCTTCGCTATTTGGTATAGCATCTCCACGCTCGGCTGGTTGTCATTCGTACACCAACGGCTCACGGTTGTAGCGCTTTTGTCCAGTCTCTCTGCCAGCCAAAGGTTACTTTTCCCTTTTTCTGCCAGAACTGCCTTAATCCTATTTAGCTGTATTACTGCCATCTATTTCTATTATTTCCATGTATTTACACAAAATGATATTTTATTATCATTAAATGTAATCCAACTGCAAAATTACACTTTTTTTGCGACATGACAAAGAAAAAAATAAAATAAAATCATAAATATGGCTGACTCCAACTCTGGAATCAGCCATATTTTGTAATTACTCCGTTCCAGACCGTGCTGGATGGGCTGTTTGTTCACGGCAGTCGGGGCGATGCGGCCGGCGGCCAGGATGCGGTCTATTTTCTCTTGGGCTATGCTCTGAGGGGAGAAGGAGCGGCAAGAGTATCTTTGGGTTATAACATCATTGAATATCATTGTGTTTCGTTCTGATATAAGAAAAACATCTGAGTCTATTGCAGATTATGGGACGGGCCGATGGCCGGCAAAACTCATCTTGCCGATGAGTGCCTTCCGCAGGCTTGCCGATGCCACTCGATCGTTTTTCCGGGGCGATGGTAACCACGCCACCGACGTCTCATTTTTGTTCTCCCCCCCCCGCACCAGGCACAGTTTGCTGTCGCCAACAGAGCCTTACGCTCCCCGCGCAGGTGGTGCAGCCGCAAGGCGGCAGCACCACCTGCCATGGCCTACCCACGTTGATTATTTTTCCGTTTCATCATCATCGGTTTCTTCTTTATCCAACACACCGGCACTCATAAGACGCATCATCATTGTCTCATCCATTTCATTCAGTGATTTAAGCGTTTCATCGGACAATGTCGGAAAATCTTCCTTAGTTAGAATCACTCGCTCTCGCTTCGGAGGCGGCGGCTCTTTCCTAAAGGGTTGCATTATATCTATTCCGTCACCAGCCAAATAAGCGGCCGCACCCGTAAGTCTTGAAATCAATGTATTCGGATGATTACCCAGCTGTTTTTCACCTATAAGACTCCAAAACAACACAACATTTTCTGCATTCAAGAACTCATCTAACTTAGCGCGCAGAACAAGTAGCGCATGTAAGGGTTCATCTGGTATCTCTCTATTAATCGCAACAATTTCACCTTGTTGGTCTCGAATAATTCCTCTTTCCGCCGTATGCCAATTGAACTTCTCCATCATTTTTCTGCAAGGTGTATATGCGGTCGTCAGAAACTGGTGTTCATCTTTCATTCCTGTGAAATACTCCTGCAATTGAGCCTCATAAGCCAACATCATATTACCCCCGCCCTGGTTAAATACCAAATCCTCCGCATTATCTAAGTAACGATAACTATCAGCCCACGGGAACTCATTCCACCTATAATCTATACTACCGCTATGCTCAGGCATCCATCTCCCATAAAAGTTTGCTTCTGCAGCCCAAGCCCTCAGTTTGTCATAATCATCTTTCGATGCAAACATTCCGTTGTAATATACAAACTGCTCGCGGTATTCATCTTCTTTATTTTCCTTTATTGTACTGTATGCCTGCAAAACGACCCATTCTCTTTCTTGTCTGTCCTTTACAACAAAGTAAAGCGGCGGCATATAATCATCTTTTTCCAACCACTCTTTTGCTCCCGTTGCTAACGTCGACGTGGGTTTTATCAATTCAAATAGCTGTAAAGAAGCTTGCAGGGCAAAATCAGTGTCAGCAAGTGTAGGATCGAAATAACTACGTTCTGGCGCATACCATGGATAATTTATTTCTGCAAATTGCTCACGGGCTGACCAGACGTTAATTTTCATCTGACACGTATCACATAAATAAGCATACACTTTGTACAATCCTATCCATTGATACTTCTTCCCAATTCTTTCGACCGTGTTCTCAAAGCGTGCCTGATACGGGACATCGGCATCGTATTTCCCCAGATCTTCATTCCATCCCATACGATGCTTTATCAGGAATGCTATTGCGTTCTCTATTATCTCTAAACGAACAGGTTTGCCATCCCGATAAAACACCCGTGACACATTGTCACTATTTGTGCCAACGATATACCTGCTGAAATCCCAATGGAACAGGGAATGCGATAATTTGTTACATCCTTGGTTTGTTCCAAAATAACCGTCAGCGCGATAATCCTCGTTGGGCATCACGGCAAAAATATCCTCTGAGGCGGAATAAGGAGGTTGGGCTTTTTGCCAGATATCTATCGTTGGGTCTTGGTGAGCAGCCAACTCA
>Ga0310696_10010311_pt1 | contig 10759 bp, 6 predicted proteins | sample AusTroGonzalo_MG_4_FD_203885 | JGI IMG/M metagenome (GOLD analysis project Ga0310696, IMG submission 203885) | Bovine rumen microbial communities from tropical cattle in Woodstock, Queensland, Australia - Gonzalo_02 (v2) (version 2) | ecosystem: Host-associated > Mammals > Digestive system >... | reverse complement strand
CGATACAGGATTCGCGTCCACCCTGACAGGTCTGCCGGATCTTGACATTGATATCAGAACCGTACTCACAGGCAGTGATTACAAGGCATTCTATCCCCAACTGGCATCCATGACAGATCCCATCGACATCACCCTGAAGGGTAAAGGCCGATACGGGAACTTTAATCTCAACGAATTGCAGATCCATGTTCCGGACAGCATCATAGACGTAGGATTGAACGGAACGGTATGGCTTGACAGTGCCTTCAATATAACAGGATGCCGCAATGCCTATGCACATGCCGAATTCTCCGAAGGATTGCCCCTGTGGATCAGAAGCCAGTTCGACGGGTTCGGACTTACGCTTCCGGCAATGGTGTCATCGTTAGGCAACGGCACGCTCAAGGCCAATCTTGACAATCACAACGGCATCACCTCGTCAGCCTTGGAACTGGTCAGCGAGGCCGGTACGGTTGTCTGCGACATAAACGGACTGAACGGCTCATACATAGGAGATGTAACTGCATCGGATATAAACCTGCGCACTATAACCGGCAACAAGGATTTCGGCAACTGCACCTTCACCGCACATACTGAACTTCAGAAACAGCAGGAAGGTCTTTTTGGCCGTTTCAACGGAAAAATAAACAGTCTCAGATACAAGCGGTACAACTATCGCGGAATAACCGCAAAAGGTTCTTTCAATCCTGACATTGTACTCTCTGACCTGAAGTTTGCCGACCGCAACGGAGCCGTCAACGTAAATGCGGGAATAGGTATAGGCCGTATCCCGTTCTATGACATCAGCCTTGAGGCCGATTCCGTGAACCTGGGCGCATACCATCTGATTGACAGGGACAGCATGTCACTGACAGCATCCGTGAACGCCAACATCATCGGAAAGAACATCGATGAAATCACGGGTAAGATAACGGTTGACAGCCTCTATTATGCAGACAAATCAGGCAATTGGTCAATGGACAACATGACTGTCGCCGTAGGACAATACAATGACATGATCAGGGTCGCCACGATCTACAGCGACTTCATGAATATATCCCTGATAGGTAATTTCCGGGCATCACGCATACCCGCCACACTCGCCAAGGCATGTTCGGACGCCCTACCCACAATAGGCAAACTGGTCGGTAGCAAACTGCACACGGGCACATATGCCAACAGCTCAAACAATTTCGCAATTGATGTCAACGTGGAGAACACTGACTTCATGCAGAAGGTGTTCCACTCCCCCATATCCGCCAACAAACCCGCCCACCTGCAGATGACGTTTGTTGACAGCAGGAACGTCTATTCCGGATCACTTTCCGTCCCCGACATATCATTTGACGGACAGAACATTTCAGATGCACTTGTCAATATTGATTCTTCCGATGGAACCTGCAAAATTGACATCTCAGGTGCTTATGGAGACGTCTCAACCGACATGACCAGTGTCAATGCATCTCTCATGGCATCCAACGATATGGTTCAGGGTGACTACTCGTGGGGCAACACCACCGGATCAATGAGCGGCACAGCCAGAACGCTCACCCAGTTCATCAGATATGACAGGCGTCACGGACTCCAGTCCCTCTCCGTCATTGACACGACTACGGTTACAGCATACGGCAACATATGGGATCTGTCTGTTGCACAGATTGCCACCGATATGCGCAAGGTCACCATATCCGACCTGAGTGTCAGCAACAACGACCAGTATCTGTATGCCAACGGCACCGTTTCATCTGATTCTACCGATGTATTCGCTCTTTCAATGAGGAACATCGACCTGGGACATACCTTCTCGGCGTTGCGTATCAACAATGCAGCACAACTGCAGGGTATAGCCTCCGGACAGGTGTTTGTCGCATCTGTGTTGTCCAACCCTGCATTCTCAGGCTCCTTCAGGGTCGATGATTTCCAGTTCCTTGACTCCTATCACGGCAGGTTGGAGGCAGACTGCCGATGGAACCGTCACCTGCGTCAGGTTGAACTTCAGGGCACGATGACCGACGAAGGCATCGCCACCACCGGACTTAACGGAATTTTCATTCCGCAGACCAAATATCTTGATGTAGGTATAGATGCAGACCATACAGACCTTCATTTCCTGAACAACTGGACCAAGGCCGTGTTCAGGGAGATAGACGGACGTGCCATCGGCCATCTACGTCTCTTCGGTAATCTGCCAAGTATGGATATGGAGGGCGAGACCATTCTGGAGGACGGTATTTTTGTGCAGGATGCCGTAAACACCACCTTCAGGGTCAAGCGCGACACGCTCTGGTTCGAGCCCGGCAAGATGCTCTTCAAGGATGTGGAATTCTACGATGAGAAGGGACATGACGGTCTGCTCACATGCATCCTCTCCCATGACAAGTTCTCACACTGGAGAGTCGATATGACGGCCGATGTGGCCGACATGCTGGTCTTCTATCAGCCCAAGAATGAGAAGAGTGACATATTCGCATCCGTATATGCCGAGGGTTCCATGACGTTAAAGTCCGATGAGGTAAACGGTCTCTCGATATCGGTTGACGCCCGAACCGCCCCAGGTACCAGAATAGGATACAATCCCTCATCCGGCACGGTGGCCGATTACAATTTCCTGACCATCGTGGATCGCGGTACGGTCAGGATTGACGAGGAGACGGTCAAGAAGATCCTGCCAAGTAAGACAAAGAAGAACAAGCGCTTCAATCTGGACTTCAACATAGAGTGCAGTGAAGATGCCCTGATAGAACTGTCAATGCCTTCACTCAACGGATTCTTCCGCGGAAACGGCAATATAGCAATGAATTACAATCCCAAGGACGGACCTGTGCTGAACGGCATCTACAACCTCAGTTACGGACAATGCGCCCTTTCCATCGAGGATATCATACGCAAGAACTTCAATCTGATGGAAGGCAGTTATGTCAGGTTCAACGGAGCTCCGCTGGATACTGAGATTAACCTGCAGACCTATCATAACGTCAACTCGGCCTCAATCTATGACCTTGACCCCAGCGCATCATCCAATAATAAGGTTCACGTGCGCTGTCTGATGGGCATTACGGGAAATGTAACCGATCCACGCATGACATTTGACATTGACATGCCAAGCGGCACACCCGAGGAGAAAGCCGCGCTCGCCAGCGCCACCCTGACCGAGGAGCAGCGCAACATACAGTTCATGTATCTGCTTGCCATTGGACGATTCTACACATATGATGTCGCCATGAGTGAAGGACTCACCCCGAGCACGATGGAATCAATCGTCAACTCTACGGTAAGCGGTCAGATCAACAACCTGCTGTCACAGGTAATGGATAATGAGAAGATATCACTCTCAAGTAACGTCAGTGCCAGCAGTTACCTCACCAATGATGCCACCAACCTCAGCAACAAGGAGCTGGAAGGAATTCTTGAGGCTCACCTGCTCAACAACCGACTGCTCATAAACGGCAACTTCGGTTACAGGGAAAACACCATCAACAACACCTCCAACTTTATCGGTGACTTTGAGTTCAAGTATCTGCTCATACCTGACAAGAGGGGCAAAGGAATAAGCATCAAAGGCTATAACAAAGCCAATGACAAATACTTCTCAAAGACCACGCTGACTACTCAGGGCGTAGGTCTGGTACTCGAAAAAGATTTTTAATAGGAACGCGCAAACAGCACGCGGCGGGCGGCGGGCTTACCGCTATAGACATCGGTGCCCGGCTCCTCCTTCATGCCGAAAGGCAGACAGCGGATAGTTGCCTTGGTCTCCTCCTTGATCTTGGCCTCGGTCTCGGCGGTGCCATCCCAGTGAGCCAGTACAAAGAAGCCCTGCTCTATCTTCTCCTTGAACTCGTCATATGAGTTGACCTCAACCATGCGTGCGTCACGCCATGCCTTGGCCTTCTCAAAGATTGCGGTCTGCATCTCGTCGAGCATAGTAGGAATCAGGTTCTCAAGACCCTCAAACGGAACAGTCTCCTTCTCAAGGGTATCACGGCGCATGATCTCGCATGTACCGGCCTCAAGGTCACGCATACCCAGTGCTACGCGTACGGGAACACCCTTGACCTCATAATCGGCGAACTTGAATCCGGGACGCTTGTTATCGGCATCATCATACTTGACGCTGATGCCCTTCTTACGGAGAGCCTCAACCAGAGTATCGACCTTGGCGCTTATCTGTGCCAGGTCATCGGCATTCTTATAGATAGGAACAATTACAACCTGTATGGGAGCAAGCTTAGGAGGCAGAACCAGACCGTTGTCATCGGAGTGAGCCATGATCAGGGCACCCATCAGACGTGTTGATACGCCCCATGATGTAGCCCATACATACTCTAACTGATTCTCCTTGTTGATGAACTGTACATCAAATGCCTTGGCAAAGTTCTGACCAAGGAAGTGTGATGTACCGCACTGCAGAGCCTTACCGTCCTGAGTCATTGACTCGATGGTGTATGTATCAAGAGCACCTGCAAAACGCTCGGTCTCGGACTTGACGCCACGAACTACCGGAACGGCCATGTAACCCTCTACGAAATCAGCGTAAACCTGCTGCATGCGGCGTGCCTCCTGCTCGGCCTCCTCACGGGTGGCGTGTGCGGTGTGACCCTCCTGCCACAGGAACTCGGCGGTACGCAGGAACAGACGCGGACGCATCTCCCAGCGCATTACGTTAGCCCACTGGTTGCACAGGATAGGCAGGTCACGGTATGACTTGATCCAGTTCTTGTATGTTGCCCAGATGATTGTCTCTGATGTAGGACGTACAATCAGTTCCTCCTCAAGTTTGGCTGCGGGATCCACAATGACTCCACTACCGTCCTCAGCATTCTTAAGACGGTAGTGTGTCACTACGGCACACTCCTTTGCAAAGCCTTCAACATGCTCGGCTTCGCGGCTCAGATATGACTTTGGTATAAGCAACGGGAAGTATGCGTTCACGTGACCGGTCTCCTTGAACTTATCGTCAAGGGTACGCTGGATCTTCTCCCAGATTGCATATCCGTAAGGTTTGATGACCATGCAACCGCGGACAGGAGCCTGCTCGGCAAGGTCAGCCTTAACAACCAGTTCATTATACCACTGCGAGTAATTCTCGCTTCTTTTGGTAAGATCTTTAAGTTCTTTAGCCATATCCTAAGATTTTTCGGAGTGCAAAGGTACTCTTTTTTTGGCTACTTGAACAACAGTTGTGCAAATGTATTTAAGTAAAGGCGCCAGTTGGCCCAAACGTGACCGCCGTCTGACTTGTAGAATGTGTGTTCCAGACCGCAGTCAGTCATGGTTTTGTCCAGTGTGACCGATGTATCCCACAGAAAATCACTTGTACCGCAAGCCAGGAAATAGAGCTTTACGCCGGCCTTCTTGAGGGCTGTAATCTGCTCGGGAGTGGAACTGCCGGCTGCAGACAGCGGGCAAATCCAGTCAAACATGGCAGGATACAGGTTGGTTGCCGTGATGGTGTGGCCGCCGCCCATGGAAAGACCTGCAATGGCACGTGACTCAGGCTTTGCGATAACACGGAAGTTCTTCTCTATAAACGGCACAATCTCCGTGCAGAGGCTCTTTACGTAAGCATCGGCCATGGCGGGATCACGGCGGTCAATCTGTTTTTCGGGCAGGCCCAGAGGCTGTGCAGCCTGCTGGCCGGGGTTACCGTTAGGCATTACCACAATCATTGGCTGAGCAAGTCCCTTCTCAATCAGGTTGTCCAGAATCTGTGCAGTGCGGCCCATCGATGTCCAGGCCTCCTCATCACCGCCTGCACCGTGCAACAGATAGAGCACCGGATATTTCTTGCCGCTGGTCTCATAGCCGTAAGGAGTATATACGGTCAGACGGCGGTTTATACCCAAAATTTTGCTGTCATACCAGCGATATGTCACGGTACCGCGCTGATTGGCCTCGAAATAGTTCTCGGAACGTTCTCCGGGCACCATAAGCATATTCAGGTAACGGGTTCCGTCACGCTGAACCATATAGTTCTGGGGATCATTCACCGCTACGCCGTCAACCACAAAGTTGTAGGTGTAGATTTCAGGTGAAGGAGTATCTAAAGTAACCTCCCATACACCGTTCTGTCCTTTCTGCATAGGAACGCTGCCATCCAGCCAGTTACCCTGAAGGTTCACCACCGTTGCATAATTGGCGTTGAGGCGGAATGTCACCTTTTCACCATTGATTTCGGGTGATTTCACCTGCTGTCTGCCACGATTGAAATTACTCAGCTCCTGAGCAGCTGCCGGAGCCAAAAGGAACGTCACTAAGGTGACCAATGTCAGAATCTTTTTCATAAGCTTGATTAATAATTGATTGTCAATACGCGAATATAGCACAAATATCCTACATTTGCGTTATCATTGAAACATTATGGCAACTACGGTGTTTAAAAGACTTCTGTTTGTCGTTCTGGCGTTCACATCGTCAGCAGCATATGCCCAGTGGTTCGGCAGCGCATCGGACAGGATCAACACCCTGCGTATGACGGTAAACGGGGACTGGGAACGGATGCCGGTGGTTGACATGACAGCCGATGAGACGATTGAGTTCTCATTCGACGAGATGTCACACCAGTATCACCGTTTCACCTATTGCATACGGCACTGCAACGCGCAATGGGAGACATCAGACCTTATAGAGTCAGATTATCTCGACGGATTCAACGACCAGCCCATCGAGGATTGGGAGAACTCGCTCAACACCACTTTCGATTACACTCATTATCAGCTCACCATCCCCAACAGCGAGGTCAAACTGAAGATCTCAGGCAATTACAGGCTTTCAATATGTGAGGATGGCCATGAGGTGGCTTATTTCAAGTTCTGTCTGTCTGAAGGTAATCATCTGCTTACAGCCCAGGCAAGCGGTAACACCGATATAGATACGAATGACTCGCACCAGCAGGTTGACCTGACCGTTAACTACGGAGGACTGACCGTAAGGGATCCCGCAAAGGAGCTTTACACCGTCATAATGCAGAACGGCCGGACCGACAACGCGGTGCTCAACCCCACTCCCACATATGATGCCGGCAACCGTCTCACGTACGAGCACTGCCGTAACCTGATATTCCCGGCCGGCAATGAGTTCCGCCGTTTTGAGGTGGTCAACATGTATGACTATTTCCTCAATGTCGATAAGATCAGTTTCCACGACCCGTTCTATCATGCCACCCTTATGCCTGACACCCGTCGTCACGCCTATAAGTTTGACAATGACCATAACGGCCGATACCTGATACGCTACAATCAGGCAAGCCACAGTGACACCGAGGCCGATTACCTGTTCGTCCATTTCAGTCTGGCAAGCGATAGGCTCACAGGCGGCAAGCTATACGTATCGGGCCGGTTTACAGGAGGAAATCTCATATCCAAGTATGAGATGGAATACAACAGTCAGGAAAAAGCATACCAGGCCACCGTTTTACTCAAACAGGGAGCATATGACTATCAGTACCTGTGGGTTCCCGACGGTGCGACCGCAGGTCTGACCAAACCAACTGAAGGTGACTGGTACGAGACCCGTAACGAATATCTGATTCTTCTTTATTACCGCCAGCGCGGTTCACGCTACGACCGCCTCATCTCTTCCATAGAGCATCCATGCGCTCCTTGATGCGCTGCTCCTGGGCGTTATCCTGAGGCTCCCAGAAACGGGTGCCCTTTATCTCGTCGGGCAAGTACTGCTGATTCACGAAATGACCCGCAAAATCATGAGCATACTGGTAGTTCTCACCATATCCAAGGTCCTTCATAAGTGATGTGGGAGCGTTACGCAGATGCAGGGGTACCGGAAGGTTACCGGTCTCTCCTACCTTGGCCAGCGCATTTGCTATACCCATATAGGCCGAATTGCTCTTGGGGCTGGTGGCCAGATATACAGTAGCCTCGGCCAGCGGAATGCGTCCCTCGGGCCAACCTATCTTCATGACGGCGTCAAATGCGGCATTGGCGATCAGAAGTGCATTGGGATTGGCCAAGCCCACATCCTCGGATGCCGATATCACTAAACGACGGGCAATGAATGCCGGATCCTCGCCGGCCTGAACCATTCGGGCCAGCCAGTAAAGAGCAGCATCGGGATCACTGCCACGTATGGATTTTATGAAGGCCGATATGATATCATAGTGCATCTCACCGTCCTTGTCATACGCCAAGGGGTTCTGCTGCAGACGTTCATTCACGATTTCATCGGTGATAACCACCTTATCGGAGCTGTCAGCCTCGACCACAAGCTCAAGGATATTGAGCAGCTTGCGGGCATCACCGCCGGAGAAACGCAGTATTGCAGTGGTTTCACGCAACTCTATGTCACGCTCCTTGAGAATGGTATCGGTCTTTATGGCACGGTCCAGCAGCTTGAGCAGGTCATCCTTCTCAAGCGAATTGAGTACATACACCTGCATGCGTGACAGCAGAGGCCGGATAACCTCAAAAGAGGGATTCTCTGTCGTGGCGCCTATCAGAGTTATGTCACCGCGTTCCACTGCGCCCAACAGGGAATCCTGCTGTGCCTTGTTGAAACGGTGTATCTCGTCAATGAAAAGGATCGGACTGCCCTTGGTGCGGAACAACGGGTTGCTGCGCGCACGGTCAATCACCTCACGCACCTCCTTGACACCTGCAGTAACGGCGCTCAGGGTGCTGAACGGCAGTTCCAGCTTGGTTGCAACTATCTGTGCCAGAGTGGTCTTGCCTGTTCCGGGAGGACCCCACAGGATAAACGATGACAATCTTCCCGAATCAATCATACGGCGCAATACGGCACCCGGACCGACCAGATGCATCTGTCCCACATAATCATCGAGAGACCTGGGTCTCATTCTTTCGGCTAACGGCTGCATATCTTAAAGGACACAGATGTAACAGAGTTTATAGAGTGAAAAAATGCGCAGTTTGGGTTTGGGGCCGAGAAGGTTCCTCTCCATGCTCTTCTGGAAGAAAGCCCAGATAAACCTGAAAGCCCATCTCATCTTCCATTTGAGCACCTTACGGTAATGGGTGAGCAGTTTTGAGCTCTCTCCTATCTCATCCTTGTGGTCGAATGCATTGAGTACCGCCTGACGGGTCTTGTTAAGGTAGGATGCGCTGCCCTCCAACCCCAGATGAGCCAAAGGATTGTCAATATGGAGTATGCTGACTTTGTTCTCCTCAAGTTCATGTCCGAACTGCACGTCCTCATATCCGTAACGCACATATGACTCGTCAAACCTGATCTTCATGAATACTGATTTGTCTATCAGGAACGAGAATGAGGTGAATCTAAGGTACGGGTTCTGGCTGCGGAAACCGGCAGAGCGCTCAAATGCCGCGCTCTTCTCATACAGATACCTGAGTTCCATGCCCTTCTCAGGAATCTCATCGGGATGTATCAGACCGCCGCATACCACCGATGCCTTATCGGCCGCTTCAACATACTTCTGCAGGAACTGCTTATCCTTTACGCCTGAGTCACAGTCTATGAAAAGCAGTTTGTCGTACTTGGACTGATCAGCCATGAAATTACGGATTGCGGCACGCCCTATGTTATGTTCAAGGGCAAAATAGCGGCAGTTCTCATGAGTCTCGGCAACCAGACGGCTCTTCTGCTGAAGGTCCTTGTCGGTCGAGCAGTCATCGGCCACAATGATCTCATAGGGAATTCCCAACACTAAGCCCTGGAAATGCAAGTCCTTGATCAACTGAGTACAATCCCAGTTATAGACCGGTATGAGTATCGATAAAGCTTCCATTAAAAGTGCACGTAGTTTTGCAAAAGTAATTATTTTTGTGACGTGTAAAACAAATAGTGTAATGAATATTGGGCAAAACGAGCAAGATAGGCAGAAAAATATTTACAAGGTGACATTGATTGGCGGAGCCGTGAATGTCATTCTTCTGGCATTCAAGTTCGTGGCGGGAATCCTTGGACACAGTGCCGCCATGATAGCCGATGCAGTTCACTCTCTGTCTGATTTCGTGACCGATGTGATAGTACTGATATTCGTATATATAAGCGGCAAGCCTCAGGACAAGTCACACGATTACGGACACGGCAAATACGAGACGCTTGCGCTCACCATAATCGGTATTGCCCTGCTCATCGTCGCGGTCGGCATATTCAGCAACGGTGCACAGCGCATAATAGCCTGGCTCAACGGAGAAGAGCTTGAGACGCCGGGTATGCTTGCACTCTGGGCTGCCCTCATATCGATACTGCTCAAGGAGATCACCTACCGCTACACCATACACAAAGCCAGAAAGATGGACTCTCCTGCCCTTGAAGCCAACGCCTGGCATCATCGCAGCGACGCCCTCTCTTCAATCGGCACGGCCGTAGGCATAGGCGGTGCCGTACTGCTCGGCAAGCGTTGGGCGGTCCTTGATCCCGTAGCCTCAATCGTAGTCGGCGCGTTCATCGTAAAGGTTGCAGTAGAGCTTATACTTCAGGGCATGAGGGATCTGCTTGAACACTCCCTGCCCGATGAAGTTGAAGACGAGATAATGCAGATAGCGCAGTCCGAGCCCGATGTCATCGCCCCGCATGACCTGCGTACCCGCCGTATCGGCAACCGCTACGCCATAGAGCTTCACATACTCATGAGCGGAGACATAACCCTGGCAAAAGCGCATGACCACGCTGACTCCATAGAGAACCAGTTAAAGGAAAAATTCGGACAAAACACCCATGTGGCCATTCACATGGAACCCAAGGAGACCGAGAGCCCTACATGACCTGACTTCCGTAGAGGGCAAAATCCCCGCGTGCGGGATCATCGGGCCATATTACGGCCATTTCACCGGTAATTTCA
>Ga0310696_10010310_pt1 | contig 10760 bp, 23 predicted proteins | sample AusTroGonzalo_MG_4_FD_203885 | JGI IMG/M metagenome (GOLD analysis project Ga0310696, IMG submission 203885) | Bovine rumen microbial communities from tropical cattle in Woodstock, Queensland, Australia - Gonzalo_02 (v2) (version 2) | ecosystem: Host-associated > Mammals > Digestive system >... | reverse complement strand
CAGAAATTCGCTCAAGGATAAAAGGAGGAAATTGAAACATGCCAACTACCAAGGAAGAACTTGAAAATTTCATCAAAGAGTATATCAAGGAAAATCTAAAGGTTAGCGTACTTTGCAATGGTTCTGGTGATGGATATATGACGGTGAATGTCGGTATATCTCTTGATGGTGAAGAAATAGCATTGGAACATGATGGCTTTTACTTGAATTAACAAGGAGAATTGAAATGGACATTGAAGACGGAAAGAAAATCTGGAACAACGCGAGAAAAGACACGAAGCTCGCGTACGAGAGAATCGAGGAGTCGAAGAAGATGGTCGCAAAGGCAATCAACATCCTCGAGGCGGCTGTGGAAAAAGTGAAGTGGGCTTGTGAAGACGCAGACTGGGACAGTGGGGTTATGTATCAGATTTCAGAAGCTGCCGAGAAGCTTGGCTACGCGTTGGCAACCCTTACCACCTGGGACGATGACGAGAATTGCCCCAACGACATGCCCAGTCACGATAAATAAATACATGACTCTTACTACTGCGAAAAGCAACGAAAACTGCACGACATACGGGGAGTGCTTCGATTACCTGGAGCAGACCCTTTCCAACCACTATCTTCTCACGGAGCACGAAAGACAACAGTGCGTGTAGGCCGTTGGGACCCTCAAGTCAGTATTCAAGAGATTCGACAGAAAACCCGAAAACTCCGTATAATATATGCGGACATGAAAATAATCTTCCTCGACATAGACGGTGTCCTGAACTGTCTTCCAGACAAACCGAAGGACAGGTGGCCAGATTTCCATTCTCACGACGAACGTGCGTACGGACTGAATCCAGAGCTCGCTGGAAACCTTAAGTACATTCTTGACAAGACTGGCGCAAAGATAGTAGTGTCTTCTTCCTGGCGGCACTTTGAAGACTACATTCCATGGCAGAAAGACGGTGACTGGAGGGAAAACCTCGCAAAGATGGTCGGCATAAAAAAAGACGAGCTGTTCATTGGTGACACTCCGTCTCTTAGCACACAGAAAATGGTAATCGACGGGGAAAGCGAATATGTCCTTCGCGGTCTAGAAATAAAGAAATGGGTCATGGACAACGCGAAAATTCTGACTTCCGAACCTGGGCTGAGAATGTGCGTAATCGACGACGAAACAGTTGACATTGTATCCGTAATAGACGAGAGATTCGTAGTAAAGACAAACAGGCGGGACGGTCTTACGAGAAAAGATGCCGACAAGGCAATTTCAATCCTGAATGGAAATTGACATGATAGACGAATTGCTTGAAAAGATAGGACGGGAGAAGTTCGGGGACAAATTCGTCCGTGGAATCGTTCCAGACAACCAGCCGTTCACCATAATCGAGTACATCGGCCCAGACGGGGAGATTTGGCACGAAGCCCATCCGTTCTTCGACCTTGAAAAAGAATACGAAAAACTTAGGGAAATGACCGAGCTTAGAAAAGCGGTCGTGGAGATGCTGGACTGACATGAAACTAGAAGATTTTCCAATGGAGATTTCGGCCATGGACGAGGCCGTAGTCAACAAGACTGGATATACGTGCGCAAGGAAGGCAGCGGAGCTGAATCTCAGCTACATAAGGTCCTATGTCGAGATTCTGTGCGGATGCCATTCTTGTTCCGTCATGGACCCGTTTGAGGCCGACGATATCAGGAGGACAAACCACAACACGATAGCCGCCGCGTTCTCAATTCCGAGGAAACTCGTTCAAAAAGCCGCTGACACTGTTACTCCGAGAGAAGATGCATACACCCTCTATCACAGAAAAAGAAACTTCCTGGATGATTCATGGGAAGATTTTTCCAATCTCAATTTTGTCATCCAGAAGTTCATAGAGAGAATCGTGGAGCTTAGGTACGAATTCTACATTGAGGGAAAATGGCAGGAATTCGTCGAGAGGATTGCCAACACCTGGGTCGAAAAGGACTTCGATGACCTGAAGGGGATTCCAAACATGGTCAATGACAATGGAGAAAAAAATGGATTTTGAGACGAAAGTGTTAACCGCGTTTTTGATTTCGATATTGGCAGTAATCACCCTCACAATTTTCGGAATGGTTGTCATTAATAACGAAAAGAACAAAAACCGAGAAGTAAACCAAAACCAATTAGAGAAATCTTCGTCAAAAACGAACACTTGCGAATACATCATAACGTCAGAATAACGGAGTTGAAATGGATTACGAAGAAAAAGCATGCAGTGTCCTTCTTATTGGAATCTTGCTCATTATCGGTTTGATTATTATTGCTGTCAACGAAGCAAAGAAAAGCGGCAGAAATCACGAAAACGTAGTTCAAGCACAAACGGAAGAAAAAACACCGTCGAAAACCAAAACGTACGAGTACACAATAATCTCGGAATGATGGTATGAGCTGGTACAAGGAAGCAGACGGAACGATTGTCGTCGAGGATGGCCAAGAACTGCTGAAGAACCATCTGAACCACGGGTTCTGGGTAAGGGAGGACGGAAAGGTCATACTACTGGACTACGACCTTCTCTATCTCTGCGGAAAGGAACACAAGAAGAGAAGGTTCTTCGGAAGAAAAGACAGCGAGACCGTTACGTGGGAGCGTCCGTTCAAAAACGCAATCAAGCTCATGAAGAAAGACAACTACGATTATGCTGACTGTCCCAGGGACAAGTCCAAGTGCAGGTTCTGGAACGAGTATTTCAGCATATGCGCGATTAACTCGAACTTCGACGCGAAGAAACGTGAAAAAGTTCCTTGCACGAGAAACGACGAAAACGACGAACAAAGAGCTGACACGACAATCGAATACGCTGGACACGACGGAAAAGATGAACAGCCCGACTAACAGGTCTATTTTCATACTCTGGAAAAACGAGAACGCGTATTCCAGAAATCGGTTCTTTCTCCAGGAATATGGATACTCGACCGCGAGGCGGAGATTTGCATGTCGGGGGAACTGAATCTACAATTCACGTCTCCAAACGGAAAACCAGTGGAAAATGTACTATGCGTTGCAGTTCGGGGACGAAATCTGGACGCCGAAGGAAAACAGGCACATCAAGTTCGAAAACTACCACTCGTTCAAGAAAACGAAACTGAAGAAATTTTTCAAGGTTCTCTGAGATGGATTTTCTTTTCAGTAAAAACGGGAAACTCGCGGAATACAACGAGATTCTGTTCGGCTTTTTCGGGTTCAGGATTTACGTGACGGTGGACCCAGACTTCCCAAAGGACACGTTGGACGTCGTCTTGTCGAAAATCGAGCCGACGAAGAAGTTTTATTCCCTTTCAAATCTGCTCGAACACAAATATCTGGCCTTTACAGAGGGGATGGGGACCCTTTTCGGAATCAACCGAAACCATAAAAACGTTGTGGACAAGATTGTCAATCTCTATTCTGGACGGGAGGTCGAAGTGTTCGAGAGCCTGTTGGTAACGAAAAAATTCAAATTTCCAACGTTCTCGTCCCCATCTGAACTGAAAATGAAGTTCCAACTGCTGGTGGGACGTTAACTTGACAAGTTCCAGAACTTTGGTATAATACAAGACATGGAAAAGAAACTACACATACAATGGCTAATTGAGCAGAACGCAGACTGGGAAAAGGTCTTGACGGAAAAGCCGTACTGCATTTCCGTCCAGAGGGATACCGTATTCGGTCGGAACCTCATCCTGTTCAAGTACGACCAGATTGAATCCGATTTCACCCTCCCCCTCGTGAGGGAGTGCCGTGGTCTCATTCTTGACGAGGACACGCTTGAGCCCGTGTGCGTTCCGTTCTTCAAGTTCTTCAACGCTGGGGAATCCCATGCGGACGAAATCGACTGGAAAACCGCGTGGACGTCCGAGAAGATAGACGGCTCCATCATAAAAGTCGTCAAACTCGGAAACGAGCTTCTTGTCTCCACAAATGGAACTATTGACGCTTACAAGGCTCCAATACAGGACCAGATTGGATTTGTGGGACAGACGTTCGGAGGACTTTTCGAACTTGCCCTTGCAGATGCGATGAACAAAGAGCAGAAAGGCAAAGCTTGCCTTGACTGGTTCATTACGCCAACTCAGTGGCTTTCCTCGAAACTAGAAGAGGGATATACCTACATGTTCGAGCTCACAAGCCAGTACAACAAGGTCGTGGTTACTTGGCACGAACCGAAGCTATGGTTCATCGGTTGCAGGAACAACGACACGATGTGCGAGATTAAGTTCTCTGACCATCCGCTTTCCACTGTATTCGACACTCCCAAGACTTTCCCCCTCACGAACTTGAAGGAAGTTCAGGAGGCGGCTGAAAAGCTAGACTGCAACCACGAGGGTTTTGTCGTGTGCGACGGAAAATTCGGAAGGAACAAGGTAAAGAGTTCTACTTACGTTGCACTTCACCACATGAAGAACAACGGAGTCCTCTCGTTCGAGCGCGGAATTGAAATCGTCCGTGGAAACGAGCTTGACGAAGTCCTGACGTATTTTCCAGAGTTCTCGGAGCACCTTCTCAAAATCAAGAAGGATTACGAAGAGTTAATCGAGAAACTAAAAGCCGCGTGGCTCAAGTTCAACTGCGTCAAGCACTACCTCAAGACGAGGAAGGACATGGCTCTGACGATAACGAACAAGGACTGCTTCGGAAAGTTCTCTGGTGTCGGATTCGCCCTTCTCGACGAGAAGTTCCATTCTGTCGATGAGTGGGCGAAGGCCATGCCAGCCAAGAATCTCGTGAAATATCTCGGATACAAGGAATAATCCATGATGACTCCAGAAGAAGAGAACGAGATTTCCTGGGCAATCGGGAAAATCCTTGAGGACACCGACAACAAGGAAAACCTTAAGGTCAGGCTCAACGCCGCGTTCCGTCTGTTCCATTCGAAGGGATACTGTCAAGGATACCACGATGGACAGGACGACGCGGCGAAGGGCAAGGACCGCAGGGTTGTAGCCCATCTGAATTAACGGATTGACCGACATGAAAAACAAAATCAATCTTGAATGGAATCGGAAGATTGTCGAAAAGATTTCTGTACTTGTGGAAAAGAATCCAGATTTGACCATGCATCAAATTCTGATGAACCATGATTTTGAAAACTACGACGAAAAGAAGTATTACGAAACTTCAGAAGAAACGGATGTGAATTTGTATCTGTGCATGAACAGCATCATGTAATCCAATAAAAGTATAATATGGACATGGAAAAGAAAAGCAGAATCGAAAACGCAAGGATAGAAAGCGTGGGCCTCTACTATGAAGGACGCTACAACTGCATGTACGTCAAGTGCGTTCTTGACGGAAGGGGGTGGGGCGCACAGGTCAACATTCCGATGGAAAAGATGGGGGATTTTGTCTGGATGTTCAGGGAAAGCATAAACCTCGACGACGGGATTTTCGTGTACGAACTTGAGAATACACCAGTCACGGTTATGATGAACGACTCAGATGAGGTTATCGCAATCGGGAACATCCTCTCCACGGAAGACGAGATGATTAAATTAATCTGATTTAACAAAAAAAAAACAAACAGGAAACAAAAAAATGAAAAAGTTATTCACAATCATCGCATGTGCGTCAGTCGCTCTAATCACTGGCTGTGGCCAGGTCGATACGGGAGAGGTCGGATTCTTCACCCGATGGGGTGAAATCACGAGCAAGGAGCCTCTTTCCGAGGGTCTTCATGGCTATGAGCCAATCGGGACAGACCTGATTACTTACAGCATCAAGAACCAGACGATGACAATCAAAACGGAGGTGTTCACGAAGGACGTCCAGCAGATGCAACTTGAACTGAGCGTCACCTTCAACCTTGAGAAGAACAAGGTAATCGAACTCCACGCCAGCACTGGAAAGCAGTACGCGCAGGTTCTCATCGTTCCGTGCGTTCTTGGTGCCGCAAAAGACGCCCTTGGTAAGATGGAGGCTGACGCAATCGTTGGGAACCGCGAGGTTGCAACTGCAAACATCCTTTCCGCAATCAAGGAGAAGCTTTCCCCTTACGGAATCAACGTGACGCTGGTCAACATCGCAAACATCGACTACTCCGACGAGTACGAAAAGGCAATCGAGGAGAAGCAGGTCGCGTTGCAGCGTTCAATCAAGGAGAAGAACGAGACGGCCCGTGTCCGAGAGATGGCGGAACAGGACGTGGTTAAGGCCGAAGCCGAGGCTAAGGCGATGGTTGCAAAGGCAACGGCAGAGGCAGAGGCCAAGCTCAAGGTTGCCGAGGCTGAGGCAAAGTCAATCGAGATGAAGAACAAGGCCCTGGCACAGAGTAAGTTGCTCATCGAATACGAGACTGTCAAGACATGGGACGGAAAGCTTCCCTCTCAGATGCTGGGTTCTGCTCCTATTCCGTTCATCAAGCTTGACGAGGAGAAGAAGTAATGCTCGCTCTTGCGTGGGTTTTGGGAATCTGGGCAATCACGATGATTACAATCAAGTTGCTCAAGGATTGGTTCGGCGGAAACAAGAACAAGGATAAAGACAAGTAAGGAGATTCGGACGCTGGGAAACTGGCGTCCGTCTTTTTATCATGAAGATACGAATTAGGCAAGAAGGTTTGGGATATTGCGTTGACAAGTATATCGGAAACAGGTGGAAACGCTGGCTTCCGAAGGCTTACGGCATTGTAAGAGGAGAGGAGATTTACAAGCATTACAAAACCCCAAAGGAGGCGGAAAAGGCCGCAAGACTGGAAAAAGAGAAAGAAATGCAGGAAAAAGACATTATTTTGGAGATTTGAAATGTGTTTTTTGTTTACCCCCGTAATATATGCGGGGGTAAATAGTTTAAATGGCAAACACGACTGAACGCCACAAGCAAAAGAAAAGCCAGAAGCGAAAAGACCGCCAGGAAAGACGTAGGCAGAAACAGCTTCAGAGGATTGCAGAAGAGGCGGACAAACTTGGGGGAAGTCCGCAGGATAAATGTTCTGTCGAACAAGGATAGCCAGAACCAAAGAAGAAAAAATCTCTTCCTGGTCTTCTTGCGAAAAACTGCGACAACATAGTAAGATGGCTAAAGGACTATCTTCTCATGTTCATGAAATGCGACGACGAGGGCTCGGAATATATCAGGAAAATGCCAATAGAACAGCACAGACAATTAGTGCAGGATTATGTCGACATAAGATTGATGATTCGGGAAATAGAGGAAATTACTGATAAAAAATGATAAACGGACGGTAAGTATTTTTAACCACAAAATAGGAGACTTACCATGAAAAAAGCATTGAAAATGATTACATTTCTGTTCATGTTCCTCTCTGTTCCAGCCATGTCTGGCCAAAGAGACGTGTTTGACATGAAATTGCAGATTAAAGTTCCAAGAATCTATGAAAATGGCCAATCCCTTGGATACAGAAAATACCAGAAATAGACAGTTACTGGAGAAATGCTCTGGGACTACGACGACGATGGAAACCTGACAAACGTAACATTCAGAAGTTTTATTAACAAAACCCACGTAATGTCGACTGGAATGAGAGTTTCGTACAAAACTTACCTGGATTATTCACAGTATCCAAGATTCAACGCGGTCGGAAGCAACAAGACTGGACTGTTCACAACGCCAAGCGTATGTTTCAAGATAGTCGCTGAACCTTCCTATAGCATAGGTCCCCTCGACGAAGACAACGCCCTGTACATAACTCTTTCTGGATTCGGTAAAACGGACAAGAAGAAACGCTATGTCCGCTACGTCACTGGAAACGTTGCTGGAACGCTTGGGTGCGGATGCTCCGCATACGGACATCTTTCCCCAACGCGCCTTCTTGGATGGTATGGATGGACCGACCAGGTTGACGACGTTGCGGCAGTGTTCGGAACGTGGAGAATGTATATAAACAAGAAGAAAAGCGGAAGATGAAAAGACTAATCATAACAATTCTGATGGCGGTCATGTGTGTCCAGTGGTCCAAGGCCCTGGACACATACCTTACGTTCGAGAACGACGCGCTCATAAGTGCGGGAGACAACGACTACACTCACGGAACGTGCTTCGAGGTCGTAGATTTCGACTGGCACTACAAGGTAGGGCAGAACATGTACGCTCCGTCAGACCTTACTAGGAAAGACCATATAGTAGGTGACAGGCCGTACGCTGGATTGATATATGGAGGAGTCGGAAAAGAGATTGTATTTGACGAGGAGTCGATGTTCACGCATTATTTCGAAGTCGATTTCGGAATGATTGGCCCCTCCGCGAGGTGCAAGGAAACCCAGAAGTTCATACACAAGATTCTCGGGTGCAGGGACCCGAAGGGATGGGACAATCAGCTCCACGACGAACCAGTCGTAAACGCGCAGTGGTGGACAAAATACAACTGGTACATCTGCGACTATGTCGCTTTGGTTCCAAGGGCTGGCGCGTTTGCTGGAACAATTCAGGACGCGGCTGAGGTAGGATTCGACCTGAAAATCGGGTGGAACCTAAAGAACGACGTTGGAAACCAGATTTTGTTCAGTTCCACGAGAAGAGGTGGATGGAAGGAAAAACTCAGCGTGTGGGGTTTCGCTGGATTTGACGAGAGATATTACCTGTACAACCACGTTTTGGAAGGCAGCATGTTCTCACATAGAGATAACGATTTAAAGGTGGACATTGAACCATTCGTTCCAGAATGGAGATGCGGTGCCGCGTTGAGATACGACAGGTTCTACGTGTACTACTACGCCGTTTTCAGAGGTGACGAGTTCAAGCACCAGAAACACAGGCCAGATTACGGAGGGCTGTGCCTTGGCGTGTCCTTCTAAGGTAAATAATTCAAAGGAAAACAAACAATGGCAACAAAAGTATATTTAGGATATCCTCCAGCAAGGCAGAGACAGTGGATAGAAAACGACGTGAAGACGTTCGTGACGTACACGGAGGAGTCTGGGCTCCCAGACTGGTCTGGAATAATACATGACCTGAGCGAACTTGACGAGAACAATAATATCAAGACGATAAGAATCGGGAGTACTTTTATAAGTATTAACGATTTTTTTGCTTATAATCCAAATATTACAAGCATAACAATACCAACAAGCGTGACAAGCATCGCAAACTATGCATTCGAAGGCTGTTACCGCCTTACAAGCATAACAATACCAACAAGTGTAACAAACATCGGAAGTTCTGCATTTAAAACGAGTGTATAGACTGGGGTCTCATTCCCATTTCAATCCAAATCCAAAATAAGAGAATGGTTTAACAACGATTTATTTGGTTCCGATTGGGGTCCAGTGACGGTTCATTGCTCGGACGGGGACATTTTGGCTACGTTTGACGATAATGAGTGGACTGTTGTTGATTTGTAATTCACGACATAACTTCGTATAATATACCACATGAAAAATACATGTGGTATAATTCTATCTGGCGGTCTCGGTACAAGGCTCAGGCCAATGACTACTGCCGTTTCAAAGCAGCTTCTTCCTATCTACAACAAACCTATGGTTTACTATCCGATGAGCCTTCTCATGCTCGCTGGAATAAGGGACATCCTTCTAATAACGGACGAATATTCACTTCCGATGTACCAAAAACTTTTTGGAAACGGAGAGCAGTTCGGGATAAAGATATCATATAAAATACAAAAAGTTCCAAATGGACTTGCACAGGCATTTGTCCTCGGAAAGGAATTCATCGGTGATAGAAACGTTTGCCTTGTCCTTGGTGATAACATCTTTTATGGTTCTGGACTTACTAAACTCATGGTTGATTCGGTACAGAGCGGAGAACCGACTGTATTCGCATATAGGGTAAAAAATCCCACGGCATATGGAGTCGTTGAATTTGACGAAAATGGAAAGGTCGTCTCAATAGAGGAAAAGCCAGAAAATCCAAAATCGGAATACGCAATACCTGGGATATACTTCTTTCCAAACGATGTTGTTGGAATAGCAGAAAATGTCGGACCTTCCTGGAGGGGAGAATACGAGATAACTGACATAATGAACGAATACAGGTTGCAGGGAAGGCTAAAGGTTTCTGTCATGCAAAGGGGAATCGCATGGCTAGACTCTGGAACCCCGCAGTCCCTGAACGACGCAAGTAACTTTGTCAGGACTATAGAGGAGAGGACTGGCCTGAAGGTTGCAGATTTGCATGAAATAGCCGTAAACAACGGATGGGTGAAAGAAAATGATTGACAATAACGACAAGGACGGAACAATAAAGTTCCTGGTTGAACGCATAAAGGAAATACGGGAAGCTGTACGTGGGATATACACTGTCAAGAACGTATATGCCTACGATTATGAAGACGATGACTATTATGAAGTTGTAAACGAGGGATTTTCCAACAAGGTCGGAAATGACGACATAGACGAAGTTGTAGACTTGTGCGACAGAACTTTGATGGAAGTCACGTTCTAATTAACTTGACAGGATTCTCGTTTGTGGTATAATATCCACAAATGAAAGAACATAGCAACAGAATCTGGTGGAAAACAAAAAGAGACTGGTATTCGACCTACAGAGTAGTTTCTGAAACTACTGTGGATGGATATAATTCGGCTTTGATTGAAAAAACCGCGTTATCGGACGGATTTACAAGATTCAACCTTCTTGTAGACCTGTCAAAGTATAGAAAGTGTTGGACAAGGATTTTCTATGAACACGACGATTACAAAAGAAACCAGATTCTCGGATTCGACGTGTATCTTAACGCATTGCAGAAAAATGTAAAATTTATCATGTTAAATTTGTCTCCATCTCCGTGGGATAGTGGATTTGGAATTGCATATTACATTGAATCTAAAATATATGAAAAGCCCAAAAACAAAATTGATTCGATGAAG
>Ga0310696_10010309_pt1 | contig 10760 bp, 11 predicted proteins | sample AusTroGonzalo_MG_4_FD_203885 | JGI IMG/M metagenome (GOLD analysis project Ga0310696, IMG submission 203885) | Bovine rumen microbial communities from tropical cattle in Woodstock, Queensland, Australia - Gonzalo_02 (v2) (version 2) | ecosystem: Host-associated > Mammals > Digestive system >... | reverse complement strand
GATTTTCAGGGAACGGCAATAAGTTTCTTGGAAGATGCCTGCAAGTACGCAGATAAACTAAACAGAAAAAATAAACCTGTTGTTGATAAACCGGCAAAAGATGTGCCGATGGAAATTTCAAAATGGCAAAAATTTAAAACATCAGTTAACGGTGTTTTACTTTGGCTTGGGGAGAAACATTAACTGGCATTCCTGTACATGTCAAGCAATGACAAATTATAATATTTCATCGAGTACTTTTTTATGTTCCGAATATTCGTGAGCCTCTTTTACGGCGTTTTTGATTGCTCTGAGAATGAAAAACGAAAAACCTTCCGGTTTGTAACTGTATTTATCTCCGACTTCAACAATTAACTGATTATATGGTGTTCCTTCTAATTCAGGACAGGTTGCCATGCATAAATGTCTTGTTTCTGTACTTAAATTAACATCAACAGAATCGTTTTCGGCAAACTTAACAAGTTCTTTGAATTTCTTCAATCCTCTGTCAGTCAAACGTTCAGCCAAGTATTCTTTAGCCTGAGGCGTTGCCTTGACAGCCATTCCGAAATGGGTATTGTCTGTCGGTGTTATTCTCATATACTTATCCCTTTATAGCCTTGTGGGGTTCAATTCCCCATGTTGTTACTATTCTTTTTTCATTAAAAGCGGTAACGGGAATTGAACCCGTGTCAACAGAATGAGAATCTGCTATCCTGACCTCTAGACGATACCGCCTTTGAACTTTATTATAACAAATGAATAAAATTTTGCTATAATAATTTTAACGTTATGAAAAAGTTCTTATTATTAATCTGTATATTATTAATTTCAAACTCCTTTGTTTTGGCTGAAACGCTTAAAACAAAGGCAGTCAGAGAGCTTTATACATCAAAAGAAAATTCAAGTATAAAATTAAAGGTTATGAAAAACTGCACCCTTGATAACCTTAAATTAGAAAAAGATTTTTACATAACGGGAATAATTACAAACATTACAAAATCAAAAAATTTCTGCAAAAGTGCAACTTTTGATTTTACTCTTGTGTCTTATACAGATAAAAACGGGGTTGAGCACAAAATAGAGCCTCAGATAAAAGGCAAATTTAACGGGAAATTCAGCCCGAATATTGAAAAATCACCGCTTAATTTTGATGTTAATGTCGGCGGAATTATGCCATACGGCGGAGTAAACGGAAACGAAGTGTTTTCCGGAGCAAAAAAGATGCTCAAAGATGACATCGAAGATTTTACCGATGTCAAAACATCATTAAAAGATGAAGACAGTGACCTCATTGAAATAGATGCTGACGATGTTTTGAAGTTTGAGTTTTAACGAAGTCCATCGCCTTCAAGCATTCTGAGGTTTTCCAATGCCTTCGGATTATCAGGATCCTGTTTAATGATTTCTCTGTAAAGTTCCAAAGCCTCTTCAGTATTGCCGTGAGTTTCATAAATCAATGCAAGGTGATATTTTGCATCAAGAAGTGTGTTATCAAGTTCAGATGCTTTGATAAATTCCTCTTTTGCTTCGGCAATTTCGTGCTGAGTTTCCCATACAAGACCTAAACGGAAGTGTGCCTCCGCAATATTCGGTCTCAATTCAACAAGTTCAACTAACACTTTTTTCTCTTCAAACATGTTATCCAAGTTGTGATAACATTCTGCTAACGGCAGATAGTAGTCTGCTCTTTTGGCAACCATATCTTTATCTATTGCCTTTTTAATCTGAACGAGCGCTTCGTTGTAATTCTTTATTGATATATTTATTTCAGCCAAAGATGCATAAACTTTCGGATTTTCAGGGTTAAACTGAACTGCAAGGAACAATAACCTGAAAGCCTCAGATGTATCATTATTTTTGTATTTTGCATTACCCCATTCAACATATAAATCACACATTTGTTCGTGAATTTTTTCGGCTTCGTTTGGTTGTGCAATATCAAGCATGGATTTGTAAGTTTCAAAAGACTGTTCATAAGAGCCCTGTCTTTTGTATGCTTCCGCAAGCACTCTCAAGATAGGAAGCGATTTTTTTCCGCTGTTAACCAAGTCGCCCAACATATTAATAGCTTCGCTGTAATTTTCAAGTTCCATTTGCAGTTCAGCTATCTTGCAACGTGCTTTGTTATTGTCGTATTCAGGCATTTCAAATAACTGTTCCGCAAATTTTAATGCTTCTTCAGGTCTTCCGAGTGCTATATAAGCATCTGTAAGTTTTTCCATTAACCAAATCTGGTGTGACGGAATTTCGACAGTTATAAGCAGTGATTCTATTACTTCTGCAGCTTTTTCCAAATTGTTTACTTTAAAGTATAAATCGATGAGATTTTTGTTTGTATCAAAATCATTCGGATATAATTCCAATCTTGCCTTATAAGCCTCAAATGCGGCAGGATAATCCTGAATATGTTCGTTTAATTCCGCTAATTTTGAATATATGTTTGCCATGTCAGAATTGTTATCGACCATCGTAACAAGTTTGTTGTACATAGCAACTGCACTTTCATATTTCTCTGCTACAACGTATAATTCCGCTAAGTTTTCTATGGCAATTTGGTTACCGCCGTGGTTTTCATATATTTTTTCGTATTCTTTTATTGCTTTTTGAATCAGATTTTTGTTTCTGTAGCATTTTGCAAGTAACATCCTCGCATCTTCAAACTGAGGAGCACCTTTTAAAATAATTTCACATTCTTTTATGCACTTGTATAATTTTCCTATATCAAAGTACATTTTTGCAAGAAAATATCTTACATGATGGTGGTTAGGAACTCTTTCTAAGTATTTTTTTGCAAGCATTTCAAGAATTCCGAACTCTTTATTTTTGTAAAGCAATTCAATTTGTTCAAGAATATTCTGTTTGCTGACCTGCAAATTAGAGCCCTTGTCGCCCGTAAAAATTAAGATTGAATATAACATATAAATTGCAACGACTGCCATTATAACCGCAATTATCGCAAATAATATATTTAAATCGGTGAACATAAAAACCTTCTTTTAGTTTAAAATACTCTGCACAACTAAAATTATACAATATTTTTATAAATTTATAAATACCCGTTAAATAATTCCTTTTAAATCGTACTCGCTGTAACCGGTTATTTTTACTTTTTCTATATCTCCGGGAGTTAGTAAATTATCGGTTTCTATCTGCACAACTCCGTCGATTTCCGGAGCATCAAACTGAGTTCTGCCGACCGCAAATATCTTTCCGTTCTCATCTTCCGTAAAACTCTCAATTATACAGTCAAGTTCTTTCCATAACTTATCTCTGTTCTTTTCAAGTGAAATTTTTTGCTGTAATTCCATTAACTTTTTATAACGTTCATGTTTAACTTTTTGGGTTATCTGAGGTTTCATTGAATAAGATGCGGTGCCCTTTTCTCTCGAATACTCGAAAACTCCCGCTCTATCAAATTTCATTTCCTTCATAAAATTGTAAAGATGTTCAAATTCTTCCTCGGTTTCTCCCGGATATCCGACAATAAATGAACTTCTTATTGCAGCATTTGGGATTTCTTTTCTTATGTCGTTAATTAATTTCTTATAGTCCAAAACAGGTCTGTTCATTCTCTTTAAAACATCAGGGTGTGAGTGCTGAAGCGGAATATCAAAATACTTAACAGCCTTTTCGGAATCCTTAACCGCTTTTATTACCTCTTTTGTCAAATGTGTCGGATAAGCATACATAAACCTTATCCAGCCTAAATTTTCTATTTTGTTTAATTCGGTTATCAGTTCTGCTAATTTCGGTTTTCCGTACAAATCACGACCGTAATCAGTCGTATCCTGACCGACTAAAATTATTTCCGTAACACCTTTTTTAACAAGTTTTTTTGCCTCTTCAATAATATCTTCAACAGGTCTTGAAACCGCTTTTCCTCTTAGTTTCGGGATAATACAGTAACCGCAGTTACAGTTACATCCGTCAGAAATTTTTATATAGCTTGATGCCCCTGCCGTTATCTGCTGTCTTTCGACTTTCGGATAATTATAATTCGGGTTCTCGGAAACTATTTCTTTGTATTTGTTATTTTCGACAGATTTTACAAGCTCAAGAATTTTATCGAAATCTGTTGTTCCGCAAAGTCCGAGGATTTCAGGAATTGCCTGTTTTAATTCGTTTTGGTGCTTTTGAGGCAGACAACCCGTTACAATAACTTTTTTACCCGCATTTGTTGATTCAAGTATTCCCTGAACGGACTCTTTTTCCGCATCGCAGATAAAGGAGCATGTATTTATAATAACGATATCCGTTTCATTTTCGTCTAACGTAATTTCATAGCCGTTATTAACTAACATTCCGGCTATTAATTCCGTATCGACAAGATTTTTCGGACATCCGTAACTTTTTAATGCGATCTTCTTTTTCATAATTTTAATTATACTAAAAAATAAATGTTTTTATCAAATACACTATTTACGCCAACTATGCAGAGTTTTTTGAAAAAGTATATGAGATATTAACTATTGTAACAAAAAGGAATATCTCTGAAATTCAGAAAAATCTATTTACTTTTATAAAATATATAGTAATTCAACAAAATGAGGATTAAAAAATGTCAGAGTATAGTGTTAGTAGAGATTATAACCAAGATAAGCCCAATCATGTTCCTAATTATAGAAAAGCAATCCGAAAAAAACATAATGCTCAATCGATTCCTATTGTTGGTGGAGGAAAAAATGTTGATTATGCTGAACAAGAAAGCAAGCTTAAAAGTATAGTAAACAAACTTTTAAAAGGTAAATTTAAAAATTTTTCGGAAATGTTTAGAAGCAGTACCGTTGAAAATTATATAAGAAATTACGGAAAAAATATAACGTTTGCAGTTCCGACACAAACAGCAGAAGATACCTGGGACAGATTCCCAGGGATGGAGCAATATATTAAAAAAGATGTTGAAGCGTGGCTTAAAAGCAATGGTTATCTAAAAAACGGCGTTTCGTATGAAGAAGCTTTGCAAAAGGCACATGACGATCTGACAGGCGGCAGAAAAGAAAATCCAAAAGAAGCATATACAATTATTCCATTTGGCTATAATAAGATTGTTAATCAGCAATACTATAATCAGGATAGACATGAAACTTTTTACGATTCTGATGTACACGGATCTTTCAGGTATGAAGGTTAAATACTGAATAATAAGAATAACATATTTGAGTATAAAAGGCGAATGATTAAATCCATTCGCCTTTTGATGTTGTATCCTCTATTTAAGTCATTTTTGTAGAAATTTTTTGAAAATTCATTATAATAACATGTATGAAAAAATTACTTGTAATGTTTTTGTTTTTATTTTTCACGACTTTATCCATAAAGGCGTTTGAACCTGTATTTGACTATGATCCCGTGGAAATTCCGGCAGGAACTTTTATCCCCGTTATGACAACTCAGGAAATTTCAAGTGCCTATTGTGACGATATGACAAAATTAGATTTTATCTCCTACCTCGACGTATTTATGTATGAAAGTAAAATTATCCCGAAGGGAACAAGATTTTACGGTCAGGTTGAAAAGAAAAACGAGCCCGTTATAGGAACGAATGGTTCTCTCGTTATAAAAATTACAAAAATGGTTTTACCCGACGGTTACGAAATGCCGATAAAAGGTTATATTCATTCGACTAATAACAACATTTTGGGCGGAGAAATGACTCAGCCCGAAAAATACAGAAAAGTTGTCCATTATCAAAAAGGTATTCACCATAATGCAATGGGTGTTCTTCAGGCAAAGCCCGATAAAAAATTAAAAATGGGCGAACATCACGTTATTGCATCAGGCGCAGAACTGATTATAGTTTTAACTTCACCGGCATGGCTTACACATACCTTAACAAATTGACATTACTTTTAATACTATTAAAATATAATATATAAACATCTAAACTTGAAGAGAGGTAAATATGAAAAAGGAATTATGCGCAGCTTTATTGGTTTGTTTTGCAGGAACAAATTTGGCAATGGCAGGCAGCAACTACTCATATCAGCAGACAGTTACACCGCCTGTTTATCAGCAATCATATTATCCGGCACCAATGACGGCAACTCCGCAAAACAGTACACTTAAAGGCAGAGTTGTTACAGTTCCCGCAGGCGCTATGTTGCCGGCAACTGTTACCGCTCCGATAAGTTCGGCAAATTCTACTGTCGGACAACTCGTAAATATAAATTTAAGTAGTGATTTTTACTATAACAATACACTTATTGCACCCGCAGGAAGTTATATTACGGGAACTGTCGTTGAGGCATCAAAAGCAAAACACGGCAGCATGAACGGTAAATTGTGTATAAGATTTACACAAATAACAACACCTTACGGTTTGCAAATTCCTATATCTGCACTAATTAAAACCGATGACGGAACAGGTGTTCTTGTCGGCGGTACAAAAATGGACGTAACTAAAGAATACGCAAAAGATATGGCAGTAGGCGCAGGTGCAGGTGCTTTATCAGGTGTAGTCTTCGGTGCACTTGCAGGCGGCTCAATTGGTAGAGGTGCAGCATTAGGTACTGCAGTTGGTGCAGGAGGCGGACTTGTAAAATCAGCTTGGGATAAAGGAAACGATGTTGAAATTCCGGCTAATTCCCAAATCGAACTTATGTTGACTCAGCCGATTACGGTTTCACCGTCAGCTTATGACTACGAATAAATAAGTTACTTGGGGGATAATTTTAAAAATTCAGCCGTGATAATAAAAATATAAATTAAAGGGAAAAATGGTTTTATTAAGACATATAGAAGAAGACGATGAAGAATTACAGCAGACAGACTATGAGATGCCTGCCGTAATAAGAGAGGACAAGGGGGGAATAAATTTAAAGAAAGCCCTTGCTATTTCTACTGCCGCACACCCGTTGAGTGTCGGACTTGTCTGGCTGCTCGTCTTCGTACTTGCCTTAATGGGTATAAAATTCTCTATGTTTGACAGACCAAAACCGAAAATGAACGATATTGAGTTTGTTTTGGTTGAAAAAGAAGCTACCCCGATAAACAAAAATACAAAATACCGTGCGGACAGAAATTCAAGAAGCGGCGGGAAGAACGATCCGAAACGTAAAGTTTCAATGCCGTCACCACCGCCTTCAAAGGTTTCAAAACCATCTGCTGCATCAAGCTCCGCACAGAAAATGATACAAAAACAAAGACAGCAGTTAAAACAACAGGCTGCTCAGGCTAAACCGCAACAAAAACCACAGCAAAAACCACAACAGCCTGCGTCACAAGTTCCGACTCCGTCGGCTGCAAAACCGGCACCGCCAACAGTGGCGCCGTCATTTAAGCCGCCTGCAGCACCAAAAACAGTTGAAAGACCGACAACTCCGTTTGGTGTTCCTGTTCCTCCGAGTCTTCCGGAAGGAAAACATTTGGCAACAGGTCCTGTCAGCGGAACAGGTGCACCGACAGGAAATCCGAAAATCGCAGGAGGTTATGGCGGTTATGCTCCTACACCATCCTTGGTTCCGGGTAAATCAACAGGTACAGGAAGCGGTTATTCAACAGGAACTTATAAAGGTTCAGGCTATGGAAACGGAACTTCAACAAGAGGTTCAGGATACGGTGGCGGAACGGGTAACATCGGCAACCCCGGTGGCGGCGGTGGAGCACCCGGAATTGACGCAATAAGAGAGCCCGATTTCGGTCCTTATATGAGAGAATTACAAAGAAGAATAAAACTTAACTGGGATCCGCCGAAAGGCAACGAAAGTAAACGTGTTGTACTTTTATTTAAGATAGGTAAAGACGGAAGAATGTTATCCTGCAGAGTATTTAAGTCATCAGGATTGCAAAGTGCAGATCAGGCTGCTTTGAGAGCGGTTGAATTAACTGCACCGTTCAGACCGTTACCTGCGGATTTCAAAGGTCAAAGCATTGATATTCAGTTCACATTTGATTACAACGTATTCAATGCATCAAGGAGATACTAATAAGAGGATAATTAAAAAGAAAGAGGATAAATTATGGAATTATTATTGAATTCAATTAAGTTAGATTGGCCGGTACTTTTACCGATTTTGGTTTGCTCAATTTTGGTTGTTGCAGTTGCAATTAACAGATTTTCTTACTATTCAAGAAATAAAAGAGATGTAGTTTTATTTATTCCGAAATTACAGAAAGAATTGGCAAAAAATAACTTGTCAGGCGCACAAAATCTTGCAATTCAGTGCGGTGGCGTAATCGGTGAAGTTACTGAAGAAGCTGTAAGAATTTTCACGGAACAGAAGAAAGGTTTCTCTCGTTCATTTGATATTGCGGCAAACCTTGCTACAAGAAAACTTGAATCACACTTAACCATAATGGGTACAATTGGTGGTGTTGCTCCGTTCTTAGGCTTGTTCGGAACGGTTGTAAGAATTCTTTATACCTTCCAGGACTTAGCTACACAGGGTAACCAATCAGCAGCGGTTGCAATGGGTATCGGTTCTGCTTTGATAGCTACCGCTTTTGGTTTGGGCGTTGCTATTATCGCAGTTATCTTCTACAACTCTTTCCAATCAGTTGTAAAAAGATTTGAAGACGATTTCCAATTGATAAAACTCTTATTCTTAAGCTTTGTTGATTCGGAAGAAGAAGTTAAAACCGCTAATGTTTCATCAAACATTGCATTATAAGGATAAAAAATGGCTATAAAATCAGGTAAACAAGCATTATTTACGGAAATAAACATAACACCGCTGACGGATATATTTTTGGTGTTGTTAATCATAATGATGGTAATTGCACCGTCATTCCAATCAATTGACAACACAATTACCGTGCCTGAAATAAACAGCGGAATTTCCATTGAACAAAAAAATGCTACGGTTTCCGTTACAAAAGACGGAACGATATATCTGAACGGCGAAAAAATAACAGAAAACACTCTCGTTGCAAAACTTGAGGATTTAAAACCATCTCTTGAAAAGCCGGAAGTCGTTGTTAAGGCTGATGAAAACGTCAAGAGTTCTGAAATAATGAAGATAATGAATGCGGCTCAGGCTGCTTCATATAAGAAATTAATCGTTGCGGGTGAGCCTCTGAATAAAAAAGATCAGAGAGAACTTGAAAAAGCATATCAGCAGGCTGAAGAACAGCAGGCAACTGAGCCGGAAATGCGTGACGATTGGACGGAGTAAGACAAAATGCGTGATACTTTTAATGAGATAAATATAACACCTTTAACAGATATATTTTTGGTATTGCTGATTATAATGATGGTTGTTGCTCCGTTGTTAGACCAGCAGGGACTTAATCTTACAGTTCCCGAACTTGTAAAACAACAGCAGACAAGCAAAAACGATACCAAAGTTATGACGGTTTACGTTTCTGCCGATAACAAGTATTTTTACAAGGGTGAAGAAGTTCAGGCAGATAAATTGGGCGAGCTTATATCACAGGAAGCAAAAGATTATAAAGACGGTTTAATGATACAGGCGCAGAGTGATTCTTCTCACGGTGCGGTTGTAAAACTCATGGACGAAGCAAGAAATTCAGGCGTAACCGCTATTTCTCTGACAGAGGGATAAATAAGTTTATAGTCTTACGAATAATTATTTGATAATTACAATAGGTAAGTTTTCTTCCTGTGCTTTTATCAAGTATTCAACAGGGATTTTTTCTAAGTTATCCGTGAAGATTGCAGATATTTCAGGATTGGAAACAAGTGCTTCATTATGCCAATTACTTCTTAATAAAGATGCTTCTCCTGTATGTTCGGTACCGTTGCGTTTTAAGAATACTCTATATGCTGCGGCAAATTCCGGGTCGATTTTTTCAAGGTTTTCCAAGGACATAACCTCATCACCGAGTTTTTCTTTTATTTTATCAAGTCTTTCTGCATATAATTTATCCATTTCCTGCAAATCTTTATATCCCGGAATTTGTTCAATTTCTTGTCGTTGTTGTTGTCTTAATTCTTTTATTTTATTTTCAAAAATAAGGTAGGCATTGTCATTTTTTAGTTCGTTGTGTTGAGCCATTGTAATTTTTGTAGTGCCGAATTTATTTATGATATATGTTTTTCTTTGGTCGTTTAAAGTATTGATTTGTGAGTTATATTTTTGATCAATACTTGTTATCTGAGTATCAATATCTTTCGACATATTATAGTAGTCTTTACCGTACAGTAAAGATTTCATAACATTGCTGACCATTCGGCGATGTTCATATTTTTCCCCTCTGCCTTTATTTGCCATAAATCCTCTGTCACGGTAGTATTCAACCAACATATCAGGTATATTTTTTGCAAGAGAGAAAATATCTTTTCCGTATGCAACATATTGTTCGTTATTTTCTACTTCAAATATAAATCCATTGTGGTATTCTTTTACAAGTCCCGCTAACTCATTACCAACATAACTTGTACAAATAACTTTGTTATCTTTAAAGACAGCAAACGCATCAAAATTTGCAAAGTTTGCAGCTCTGCTTCCGCCCGTTGCAAATCCGGCTTCCGGAGTATGAATGAATGCGTAAAAGTCTTCTATATCTTCAGATTTTACTACTAATACTTTATAAGTTACTCCGTTTCTCTCTATTGTTTCAGTTTTTGCTTTTTCATAATAAGTTTTTTTCGGTGTTTGAGGTAATATAAAGTCGGTAGTTTTCATTTCTTGAATTCTGGTACTTAATTGCTTATCAAAATATCTTGTGAATCCGTCTTCGTATTTTGAAGAATAAAGCATTTGAGCAAGTTGATAGTTGTTGCCGTCTTTTAATTTAAAGGCAATTAAATCAAATTTATCTTGCCTTTCCTGTCCGATTATGTATCCTCTTTTATTGACAGCGGTTTGTTGTCTTAT
>Ga0310696_10010307_pt1 | contig 10760 bp, 7 predicted proteins | sample AusTroGonzalo_MG_4_FD_203885 | JGI IMG/M metagenome (GOLD analysis project Ga0310696, IMG submission 203885) | Bovine rumen microbial communities from tropical cattle in Woodstock, Queensland, Australia - Gonzalo_02 (v2) (version 2) | ecosystem: Host-associated > Mammals > Digestive system >... | reverse complement strand
TAGCCATCCGGCAGGAAGGAATCGATGTGCGGAAGCACGTTCATATCAATGGGATGGGGGAATTTACTGCCGCTGCCGCCGGCTCTTTCGGCCTCCAGCTGCTCGATGCCCCGCTGACCGGCGCCGGTCACGCTCTGATAGGTGCTCACCACGATGCGCTTGATGCCCCAGGCCTTTTGCAGAGGGGCCAGGGCCAGCACCATCTGGATAGTGGAACAGTTGGGATTAGCGATGATATGGTCTTCGGGGGTCAGGACATCGGCGTTGATTTCCGGCACCACCAGCGGCACATTGGGGTCCATGCGCCAGAAGGAGGAATTATCCACCACGTAGCAGCCGATAGCCGCAAAACGCGGTGCCAGCTCGCCCGACGTGGTTCCGCCGGCGCTGAACAGGGCCAGCGCGGGTTTCCGGGCGATGGCTTCATCGGCACTGATCACCGTCCATTCCCGGCCTTGGAATTTCACTTTTTTGCCCCACGAACGCGACGAAGCTACCGGCAACAGCTCCGTTACCGGGAAATGGCGTTCTTCCAACACCTCCAACATTTTGGTGCCCACCACACCGGTGGCACCCACAACTGCAACGATCATAATTCTTTATCTCTTTTTAAATTCGTATCCGGCATCTCTTTTTATATTCGTATCCGGCAGCTTCCCAGCGAGGCATTTCCACCGCCTTGATAATGGAATAATAGCGATCGAAATCCTGGGCAAAAGCTTCGTCCGTGGGCCAGTCCGGACAGGAATTCCAGGCGCGTTCCCAGATACCCAGGGCCTTGGGCAGCATCTGGTAAGTGGCTTCCTGGATGCTCCGGACGTTTTCGCCCCAAAGCAGGGCTTCGGCGCCCACAATCATATCCGGCCGCAGGAGCGGAGTGCGTCCCTGGGCGGCGTTCTGCCAATCCACGGGAGTATCCACGCCTTTCCAGCGCTCGGATTCGTAAATTTTCCAGGGCTGCAGGGCGAAGGATTTCCGCTCGTCCACATAGCCGCCCCAATGCAGGCCGATCTCAGTAGGACCGTCGCCGTACGCAAGGTCGATATAAGCGTTCTGCACGTTGGACAACAGCACGGGAATGCCGTCGTTGGCCAACTGATAGCTGAGCTCGATATTGTCGCCGCGCGTGCTCCAGGCGTTCACAAAGAGCAGCTGCGGTTTCAGCTGTTCCAGGGTCTCGGGAGCGATACCCTGCACCATTTCCTGCCAGCCGGCCAGCTTGATACCGCGCTCCTGCGCCAGGGCCAGGATGCCGCGCGTGAAGGTGTCTTTCACCTGTTTACGGTCGCGGCCGGCCCAGCTGCCGCCCGGCACTTCGTCGCCGCCGATATGGATGCCCGGCAGCGGCACATCGGCCTCCTTGTGCATGCGGATCACTTCGTCGAAGACCACGCCGTAGAACTTGTACACGCCCGGCAGGTCCGGGTCCAGCACGTTGTCCGTGAAATCCTGGGCGCTCCAGTATTGGGATTTATCGGCCGGATCCTGCAGGCGATAGCTGGTATCTCCGGTTTTGCGTTCATAGGACTGCATGGCCTTGATGGCAGCACGCGAATGGCCCGGGGCGTCAAACTCCGGCACCACGGCAATGCCCCGTTCCCAGGCATAGCGCAGGATTTCCTTGTATTCGGCCTCCGTGTAGAAGGCGGTCTGGCCGATGATTCCATCGTTGGAGGGCTTCAGGGCCTGGAGCTCCTGCAGGTCCCAGTCCGGCAGTGCGTGATGGCCGCTGAAGGCCGTAAGTTCCGGAAGCTTAGGGATTTCCACACACCAGGCTTCGTCGTCACCCAGGTGGAAATGCAGCATGTTGAGTTTGTAGGAAGCCATGATGTCCAGCACCTGAAGCACCTCTTCCTTGCTGCGGAAGTTGCGGACCACATCCAGCATAAAGCCGCGCAGCCCCAGGTCCGGCCAGTCTTCGATGACCATGTCCGGCAGTTCTTCGCCCAGTTTGTCAAGGGTCTCCTGAGCGTAAATCTCGCCTTCTTGATCGATGGCAAACACGGCTACTTCTCCCCCGCTGATGGTAATACGGTACCAGCCCTTGGGGCGTTCCGACTTGGAGGCAGGCACCTCTGCGCCGTAGGTGATGACCTTCGGACGGGGAATCATATCACCGGGTAGCACCTCATAACGGGCAGCAAACCAGCTGGCGTCTATCGGCGTGGTCGGATGCTCCAGGAAGCTGTAGGTGACCTGGAGCGGTTTATCGGCCTTGCCTTTTTGCTGAAGCACGAAACCTTCCGGGGCCCAGGAATGGCGGGGCAGCGGCCGGTCGGAATACACGATGTTCAGCGTTTTGGGAGCATCGGCCGGGATGTCCATGTAGCAGGAAGTTCCCTGATAATGCTGGATGGAGAGCCCTTCCGGCTGTACCACCTCACAGTTGTCGTACAACACCTGAAACCAAACGCGCGAACCGCCCGGCACGTTTTTCAGCACCAGGCTGTGATGGGCACGGCCATCGGCCTGTACTTCCCCTTCCGACCACTCCACCACGGGCCCGCTACAGGCCACCAGGAGCAATAATAAAGCAGTTTTTAACTGGCGCATATCTTACTGATTCTCAATTGTTTCCTAACATTTTTCGTTCGATTTTTGAACGAAAACTTTCTGTATCTTGTTCTGTGTCAAGCGGTTGCTTGCCAGTGGTTTACCTGAGTAAATCTTCCAGGTGGACGCTGCCGGCGGTTTTGGCGTCGCGGTACTTCACGATCACGGGGCAATAGAGGTGGACGCCGCTTTCCAGGGGCTTGCCGTCGCGGATGATGGGCTTGGAGCCGCTCACCACCACGGCGTTCCGGGGTACTACCACGCGTCCGTCGGCGTTGCGGCGGATGAATTCGCCGGTGGTGGCGTCGAAGATGGCTGTGGAGGAAGTGATAATCACGCCCGAAGCAATCACGGCGCCTTCCTGCACGATGGTGCCTTCATAAATGCCGCAGTTGCCGCCCACAAAAGCGCCGTCCTCGATGATGGTGGGCAGGGCGCCCGCCGGTTCCAGCACGCCGCCGATCTGCGTAGAGGCCGATATATGGATATTTCGGCCGACCTGGGCGCAGGAGCCGATGGTCACGTGGCTGTCCACCATGGTGCCCTCACCCACCCAGGCGCCCACATTCACGTAGGCGGGCGGCATCACGATGCTGCCGGGCGCCAGATAAGCGCCGCGGCGGATGGAAGTGCCGCCGGGGACGATGCGTACGCCGTCGGCCGCCTTAAACTCACGTACCGGGAAGGTATCTTTGTCGAAAAAGGAGAACTGACCCTGGGACATGTCTTTCACAACACCCAGTTTGAAACCGGCCAGGATGATTTCCTTCACTTTCCGGTTCACTTCCCAGACACCGTTCACTTTCTGGGCTACGCGGAGCTCGCCCCGCTCCAGGGCATCCAGCACCTGGTTGAATTCTTGTAGCGTAATGTCCATTAAAAGAGGTCTTTAAGGGTTTGTTTGAGCAGTTCTTCCGTGGCGGTGGTAGCAGTGACCAGCGGCAGGCGCAGGCTGTTTTCCATGAGCCCGAGCTGAGCCATGGCCGCCTTGGCCGGGATGGGGTTGGGCTCCACGAAAAGCGCCTTGAACAGGGGGCTCAGGCGGGCGTCCATCTTTTCCGCCTCCGGGAACTTGCCCGCCTGCAGCGCATGCACAAAGTCCGCCATGGCCGAGGGGAACACATTGGAGGCTACGGAGACAACGCCATCGGCCCCCTTTTTCATGAGCGCCAGGGTTTGGTCATCGTTGCCGCTGAGGACGCTGAAGCCTTCCGGGCGGCTGCTGAGGATGGCCTCAATTTGGCCGATGTTGCCGGAAGCTTCCTTGACGCCCACAATGTTGGGGATGTCCCGCGCCAGGGCCAGGGTGGTTTCCGCCTCTATGTTGCAACCGGTACGGCCGGGCACATTGTACAGGACGATGGGCTTGTCCGTGCTCTCCGCCAGGGCCTTGAAGTATGCGTAGAGGCCCCGCTGCGGCGGCTTGTTGTAGAAGGGTGCCACAATCAGATAGGCGTTAGCATCCTGCAGGAGGCGCATATTGGCGAGGGTGCCCGTGAGGCTGTTGGTGCCCACACCGGCCATCACCGGCTTCCCGGCGGCGTGTTGCAGGGTCACTTCCAGCACCTGGAGTTTTTCCGATTCCGTGAGCGTGGGCGTTTCACCGGTGGTGCCCAGCGGGACCAGGAAGTCCACGCCGGTAGTCACCTGCCAGTCCACCGTGGCAGCAAATGCCTCATAATCCACTTCTTCCCCTTTGAAAGGAGTCAAAAGGGCCGTTCCTAAACCTTGTAATATCATTTCATTCATAAGCATCTACAAAAGTACGAATATTTTCTAGAAATAGTGTGTATCTTTGTGTATACAAAAAACTATCTAAAAAATGAAAAAAGTTATTCTTACCCTTGCAGCCGTCCTATGCTGCACTTCCCTGTTTACTTCCTGCAAGAAGGATTCCTCCGGCAGTGACACCCCGTCTACCAGCACGCCTGCTTATGTGGTGATGACGGTCAAAATACCCTGCACGGCAAACATGCTCGATTACACCAACATGTCCATCAGCTATGAGGCCGGCAATGAGAAAAACACCGAAACCGTTACCAGTTCCTCCTGGAGCAAGGAATTCAAGGTTAAACTTCCCGGCACCATCTCCGTTAGCCGCGCCGTCACTTTAAGAAAAGACAAGACCATTCCCGCCGAAGAATCTTTCTCTTATACTAAGGGTTACTCCGTTTCCTGGAAATTCCAGGATGAGAACGGTAAGGATGTCAAGAACGGCGGCAGTGACGGTATTAATAATAATACGTCCGGCAAGGGTGCAAAGGTTCAGGAAATAATTGAACAAGGCAAGTTGAACCTATCCCTCAACTATGCCTTCGACAAAGACGGTAAATTGCAGAAATAAATAACCCTGCCTTAGTAAATGCCACTTGCAGCCTGTCGCCCCTGCGACACTGCAGGTGGTAATTTTTTAATTCTCGAAGCAGCAGAAGGCCATATTCCAGGCGGTAGGAGTCTTCCTCAAAGTTGGCGGTGACCGTGTGGTTGCGGCCGCGGCTCAGCCCACAATGGCCACCAGCTCCGCCGGTCCGGTGAGGTACACCTCAGTGAACCGGCAGTCCGGATGCACCTGGAAATCCACCTCCAGCCAATCGCCCCTACGGCATTGCAGGCGATAGTATTCCCCCTTCGACCCGGAAATACCTGCATGATATGCAGCTAGGGCCGATGCAGTAAGTCCGGTGCCGCAGGCCAGGGTCTCCCCCTCCACGCCTTTTTCAAAGGTGCGGACGTGGAGCCCGTCGGGCCGGACTTCCACGAAGTTCACGTTGGTTCCCTCCGGCTGGAAGGCCTCGTCCCAGCGTATCGGCTTGGCATCGGCCTCCATATCCAGCGACTCAACACTGTCCACGAACTTCACGAAATGCCGTGTGCCGGTATTCAGGAAATACCCGCCCTTAACCGGCGTAATTCCCATTACATCAATCATTTTCAACCGAACTGTCCATGCTCGGAGGGCACTGCCTCCAGAGCCTTCCAAAATTTCGGCGGTATGGGGGCCGTCGGGGGCTAGGAAGCGGTAGATTTGGCCATCGGCCGGGCGGATGCCCAGATAATCGGCGAAAGCCACGATGCATCGGCCGCCATTGCCGCACATCATGCCGCCGGAGCCGTCGGGATTGTAGAACTCCATGGTGAAATCTACTCCCTCACCCTCCGTCAGGATCATAAGCCCGTCCGTATGGTGTTCCCGGCAGAGCGCCTGGATGGTTTCCGTCTGCCGGAACCGCTCCATCCCGCCTTTTCGGCCATCCAGCACCACAAAATCGTTCCCCGCTCCGGAGAACCTATAGAGCTTGCTTGTGGCGGAGGACACCAGCGAGGCCAGGAGGCGGATACCGGGCTCCATTTTGGCTTCGTCGATGAAGGAGAAGTTCATGCGCATGGTGTTGCGATGGCTGCCGTCGGTGTAGAAGAAGGAGCCGGCCACATAGGCCACGCCGGCCGATAACGCTTGATCATATAACGCCACAGTATCGATCTGTTCCGGCAGCGTGAGCCAAAGGAAGAGGCCGCCTTCCGGATAGGTCCAAGTGACACCTTCCGGCATGTATTTCTCCAGCAGCGACACCATCAGATCCCGGCGCCGGCGGTATTCCACAATGGTTTTGGCCAGATTGGCATCCAGCATGCCGGAAGCCATGAATTCGCAGGCCATATACTGATCCAGCACCGGCGGACAAAGGTCCAGGCACTGTTTGCAAACATAAATCTGTTCCAGCAGCGGCTCAGGACCCAGAATCCAGCCAATCCGGAATCCCGGTGCAAAAATCTTAGAGAAACTGCCCAGATGCAGCGTCCGTTCAGGCGCCATTTCCCGGATAGTGGGCAGCGGCTCCCCGCTATACCGCAACTCCCGGTACGGGCTGTCCTCCACAATGAGGCAGTCCAGTTCCCGCGCCAGCCGCACAATCTCCTTCCGTTCCTCCAGCGTCATCGTTTCCCCCGAAGGATTATTAAAGTCCGGAATCACATAGATGAACTTCACTTTCCCCACAACGGAGGAGGAGTCCCCCTGGGGGATAGGTTCCACTACCGCGCGATAAGCCTTAAAAGACTGCAGGGCGCCCAGATAGACGGGGTTGCTGGCCAGAACGATATCGCCAGGGTCCAGAAAAACACGGGAGCAGACGTCGATACCCTGCTGGGAAGAAGTGGTGATCTGCACCTGCGAAACCGGCACTCCGTAGCGCCCAGCCAGGACTTCGCGCAGTTCGGGAACGCCTTGCGTGGCGCCGTACTGCAGGGCGCGGGTGCCGTACTTTTCCAGCACCTTGGCGGCCAGGCCGGGGATTTCGGCCATAGGGAAAGTGACTGCCGCAGGGTAGCCGCCTGCAAATGAACAGATGGCGTTCAGGTCCACCTTCCGGAAGATTTCCCGGACAGGCGAACGCAGGAAGGAGGGCACATCGGCCGAAAAGAATTTGTTATAGTCCATCTCAGGCTCTTGTTATATGGGCACCCAGGGCGTTCAGGCGGCCTTCGATGTCTTCGTAGCCGCGGTCAATCTGCTCAATGTTGTCGATGGTGGAAGTGCCACGGGCGCTCATAGCCGCCAGCAGCATGGCGATACCGGCACGGATATCGGGCGACACCAGCCGGGAAGCCTTCAAGGTGATCCTGTGATCGTGGCCGATCACCACCGCACGGTGAGGGTCGCACAGGATGATCTGCGCGCCCATATCGATGAGACGGTCCACAAAGAACAGGCGGCTTTCGAACATCTTCTGGTGGATGAGCACGCTCCCCTTGCACTGGGTGGCCACCACCAGCATCACGGACAGTAGGTCGGGGGTAAGGCCGGGCCAGGGAGCATCGGCCAGGGTCATAATGGAGCCGTCCAGGAAGGAGTCGATTTCATAACTGTCCTGCTCCGGGACGTAGATGTCGTCGCCGCGCTGCTCCAGCTTGATGCCCAGGCGGCGGAAGGCGTCCGGAATGATGCCCAGGTCGTAGTAGGAGACGTTTTTGATGGTGATGCTGCTCTGGCAAATGGCTGCCATGCCAATAAAAGAGCCCACCTCGATCATATCCGGCAGGATGCGGTGCGTGGTGCCACGCAGGGACTCCACCCCGTGTATGCGCAGCAGGTTGGAGCCCACGCCGTCGATGAAGGCGCCCATCCGGTTGAGCATCTTACAAAGCTGCTGCAGATAAGGTTCGCAGGCGGCGTTGTAGATGGTGGTGGTGCCTTTGGCCAGCACAGCGGCCATCACGATATTGGCGGTACCTGTCACGGAAGCTTCGTCCAGAAGCATGTATCGGCCCACAAGGCGGTTTTCCTGCGTGAGGTGGAAAGCCCGGCGGGAAGGGTCGTAGTCCATTTTCGCGCCCAGTTTCACCATGCCGTCCAAGTGGGTGTCCACGCGGCGCCGGCCGATTTTATCGCCGCCCGGCTTGGCGAACCAGGCCCGGCCGAACCGGCTTAACAGCGGACCCACCACCATCACGGAACCGCGGAGTTTCGCGCACTTGGCCACGAACTCTTCTGTCTCGATGTAGTCGGTGTCCACGTTATCGGCCTGGAAAGTATACACGCCTTTGGCCCGGCGCGTCACTTTCACGCCCATATCCTGCAGCAGCGCGATGAGGTTTTTCACATCCAGAATCTCCGGGACGTTGCTGATGGTCACCGGCTCGCTGGTAAGCAACACCGCGCTGATGACCTCCAGGGCTTCGTTCTTGGCTCCCTGCGGAGTGATGGTTCCGGACAGTTTGTGTCCGCCTTCGATGATAAACTTAGACATGCTCTACTTCGGGATGAAGGGTGATGCCGTACTTGCCGGCAATAGTATCTATAATTTGTTGTTCCAGGCCGATAATTTCCTGCGGAGAAGCTGTTCCAGAGGCGTTTACAATCACCAACGGCTGCCCGGGATATACCTGCGCACCGCCGTTACGGGCGCCCTTGAAGCCACACTGGTCAATCATCCAGGCGGCCGGCACCTTCACCCCGTCCGGGGTATCGTAGTGCGGAACCTGGTAATCCGGACCGTTATCCTGCCGGGCCGTTTCCACTATTCGCTGGAAGTGCTCCCGGCTCACCACAGGATTGCAGAAGAAACTGCCTGCACTTCCTATCTTTGCCGGATCCGGCAACTTGCTGTTCCGGATGCCGATGATGGTGTCCCGGATAACCTGGGGTGTAAGGGGAAGTCCCTCCAGTGCCTTACGCACACCACCGTAATCCAGTTTGGGCTGGGGCTCTGTGCTCAAGCGGTAAGTAACGGCCGTGATGATGTAACGGCCTTTCCATTCGGTCTTGAAACGGGAGGTACGGTAACCATAGGCGCAATCGGCTGGGTCAATATGCACAAAACGGCCTTCCAAACGGTCCCAGGCCCGAATATCGGCAATGATATCCTTGGCCTCCACGCCATAGGCGCCGATGTTCTGCACCGCCGATGCCCCTACCTCACCGGGTATAAGCGACAAATTCTCCGGCCCCCAAAGGCCCTCAGAAGCCGCCCATGCACAGAAATCGTCGAACACCACGCCCGCCGGCACTGTAACATGAACGTCGGAGGAACAGCCTTCGGCGGACTTGTGCACCCTCGCACTAGGGCAGGGGGAGGGGCCCGCTGGATACAAGTTCCCGGAGGGGACGCCGGAGACAGTGGGAGGGGCCGGAGTGAACGAAGTGAACGGAGTTCCGCCGAAGGCTGTTCCTCCAGAAGCATAATGCAGGATGGTGCCGGTGAAATCTTTGGTGAAAAGGAGGTTGGAGCCGCCGCCCATGACCATGACGGGCTGGGGCAGGGAGGCCCAGTCCAGGGCCGGAAGATCGACCTCTTCCGTCAATTCCACAAATAGCGCACAGTGCACCTGCATCCGGAAAGTGTTCCGGGCAGAAAGATCGTAGTCTGGATGCGTGCTTATCACTCGGCCTTGGGGTTCAGGGCGATTTGGAGTTCTTCCAGCTGGGAGGCGTCGATTTCGGACGGGGAGTCGATCATGACGTCGCGACCCTGGTTGTTCTTGGGGAAGGCAATGTAGTCGCGGATGGTGTCCTGACCGCCCATGAGGGCGCAGACGCGGTCGAAGCCGAAGGCCAGACCGCCGTGCGGCGGGGCGCCGAACTTGAAGGCATTGATGATGAAGCCAAACTTGTATTCGGCTTCTTCAGGGCCGATACCCAAGACCTCGAACATGCGCTTTTGCATATCGGCGTTATGGATACGGATGGAACCGCCGCCCAGTTCGTTGCCGTTGAGGACGAAGTCGTAGGCGTTGGCGCAGACACGCTCCAGGTCTTCCTTGGCGTTGCTGTAGAACCATTTTTCGTGCTCCGGCTTGGGGGCGGTGAAGGGATGGTGCATGGCGTAGAAACGCTGGGTTTCGTCGTCCCATTCCAGGAGCGGGAAGTCCACGATCCACAGCGGAGCGAAGTCCTTGGGGTTGCGCAGGCCCAGACGGCCGCCCATTTCCAGGCGCAGCACGCCCAGCATGGTCTGCACTTTGCGTTTGGCCGGACCGCTCATCACCAGCATGAGATCGCCGGGCTTGGCTTCGGCCGCAGTAGCTATCTTAGCCAGGTCATCGGCCCCATAGAACTTGTCGATGGAGCTCTTGAACGTTCCGTCGGCATTCACTTTCACGTAGATGAGGCCCTTGGCTCCTACCTGCGGGCGTTTGACCCATTCGGTGAGTTCATCGATTTGCTTGCGGGTATATTCGGCTGCGCCGGGGACGCAGATGGCGCCGATGTAGGCGGCATCGTCCAGCACGCTGAAGCCTTTGCCCTTGGCGGCTTCGGTGATTTCGTGGATGGTCATGCCGAAGCGTACGTCCGGTTTATCGGAACCGTAGTTGTCCATGGCGTCGTACCAGGTCATGCGCGGCAGCGGGTTGGGGATGTCCACGTCCAGCACGTTCTTGAACAGGGTGCGCATCATGCCTTCGAAGGTGTTCAGCACGTCTTCCTGCTCCACGAAGGACATTTCGCAGTCGATCTGGGTGAATTCGGGCTGACGGTCGGCGCGGAGGTCTTCGTCGCGGAAGCAGCGGACGATCTGGAAGTAGCGGTCGTAGCCGGCCACCATCAGGAGCTGCTTGAAGGTCTGGGGGCTCTGCGGCAGGGCGTAGAACTGGCCCGGGTTCATGCGGGAAGGAACCACGAAGTCGCGGGCGCCTTCCGGGGTGCTCTTGATGAGGTACGGGGTCTCAATCTCCATGAAACCTTTGGCGTCCAGGTAATTGCGAACCTC
>Ga0310696_10010305_pt1 | contig 10761 bp, 7 predicted proteins | sample AusTroGonzalo_MG_4_FD_203885 | JGI IMG/M metagenome (GOLD analysis project Ga0310696, IMG submission 203885) | Bovine rumen microbial communities from tropical cattle in Woodstock, Queensland, Australia - Gonzalo_02 (v2) (version 2) | ecosystem: Host-associated > Mammals > Digestive system >... | reverse complement strand
GGCTGGTCCGGCATCGAATATCGACTCTGTCTTTTCAGAAAAACCGCTGACAATCCCTGTGTATTATGATTTCGATGACACTACAGCGGGAAATCTGCATCTTTACAATGAGAATTGGAGTGTTGAGCGCTTTAAAAACAGAATTTGTCTGGTGGCAAAGACATACACAAGAGACAATATTTTGCAAATCATAGAAACCCCATGGTTTTCAATACCTGAGACGACAGAGGATGTCACATTGGGATTTAAGATGAACAGATATACCCCGTCGATATGGTCGCCGTTTAATGTCGGTGTTTATATCGATGTGACGACAGACCGAAAGACATGGCATAAGCTTGATTTTATTTGGAATGAGCAGAACAAATGGAATGAATATGCCTTTTCGCTCAATGACTACATCGGTGAGGATTATGTGCAGGTGCGCATAAGATTTGAGGGCAGCGGCCGTGGCGTTACCGAGACAACCTATAAATACATGGCCGTCGATGATTTTTACATCAATTTTGACCATGAAGATGTGCATGAAAGCTATGTGAACGATGAGGTTTTCAATCTGTCGCTTTCGCCGAATCCGTCAGACGGTGTAGTGAATATCTCGACAGGATTGGAGCACGATTACTCAGTCGCTGTTTATAACATGGTGGGAATCAAGGTGTTGGAATGCAAATCGTTCAGCGATGGCACTCTTGATTTGACTTCGTTGCCAGCTGGAGTTTATTTCATTTCTGCTGATAACGGAGCTGATAGGCTTACAAAGCGTGTGGTTATTAAATGAGATTCCTCGCTTTGCTCGGAATGACAAGTCCTGTTTTACCGCACTACAGTGATTAATAATAATGATTTGTCATTCCGAGCACGAAGTGCGAGGAATCCCGTATGGTTGTGGCTCTTCTGCTGCCATCAGAGGTGTGGTTTCTTCATTAGTTGGATATACACCAATTTCATAAAGATACTCAGGAGCGAATCCGATTTCATTGTTCCAATCAACAGTGAAAGGGTCGAGCTTAAAAGAACGGAAATACTCTTTATCTTGCAATTTCATACAAATACCTTTTTGCATCAAAGGGACAAAATCGACAACTTTAACCGCACCGTTATTGAAAGTGAGGCAAAGCTTGTAATCTTCAATATATTCAGCGGCTGTTATTGCCAAAACTTCATTGTTTTTCATCATCTTAATGGTTTTATATTTAATGCGGATTCGCTGTTTGACAAACGATTCCAGTTATTCAACAATTCGTCTCTGTGAAGCTCAAGCCATTGTTTTACAAGACGTTTTGCTTGTGGAGGCAATGAACCTTTTAAAATGGTTCCGTCTTTAATCGAAACTAATGCTGATGAACCATCATAATATACATGAAAATGTGGTGGATTGTGGTCACCAATGAACATGTAAATCGTGATTCCATAAAAATTGCTAATTTCTGGCATATCTTAAAATTTTACACTGCAAAAATACTATAATTTATCGGTTTTGTCAAGGTATTTATAATATTTTTTTGTATATTTGCAAAAACTTATAATATGAAAATCAAACAAAATATTAACATTGTGGTTTTATTTTTAATCGCAGTGTTTTTACTTTCAGCTTGCAAAAAAAAAGATATCACAAATGATTCAGGTAGTGTTGTCTTTGTTGATGGTCCTCTTTGCTTTACTGCTGAAGAAGATAATGCGACAATAAGAATGATTGTGGATTGGGAATTTGCCACAAATCCTAATCTGGAATATAGCTTAGACGGTAGAAATTGGCGTGAATTCATACTTGGCACCACAGTTGTAACATTGGAAAAAGCAGGTGATAAAGTATATTTCAGAGGTGATAATCCAAATGGTTTTAATATTGGTGTTGTGGGTGGATATGCTAATTTCTGTTTTGATAAAAAAACAGCGGCCAGCGGAAATATTATGTCAATTATTGACCCGACGTGTGAAACAAAGACAATACCTAATCAGGGCTGTTTCTTTTTTCTGTTTGGAGGACAGTCAAAATTGACGACACCACCAGCATTACCGGCCACCACATTAACTCCCAATTGTTATAAGGTAATGTTTATAGAATGTACCAATCTTAAGACAGCGCCAGAATTACCAGCAATGACATTGGCCAACGATTGTTATTCGGGTATGTTTAAAGAATGTGTAAGCCTGACTGCTGCTCCAGAATTGCCTGCGACAACATTAGCAGAACGGTGTTATTACGAAATGTTTGCTAGGTGTGAGAATTTGACTGCAGCTCCAAATCTTCCAGCGACTACATTGGCTGCAAGTTGTTATTCGTCGATGTTTAATGGCTGTGCAAGCCTTGCGAAAGCGCCTGCATTACTTGCAACTGAATTGGCTGGTGGTTGCTATTCGAGTATGTTGGCATGTACTGCTATTACAGAAGCTCCGGAACTTCCAGCAACAACGATGGCTCCAGATTGTTATAATTGTATGTTTTATTACTGTAATAATTTGACAAATGCACCTGAGCTTCCAGCAACAACATTGGCATACGAATGCTATTGTAGTATGTTTGCTTATTGTAATAATATAACACAAGCTCCGGAATTACCGGCAACAACATTAGCAGAACGGTGTTATTCTGGTATGTTTACCAAATGTAATAGTCTTGTGTCAGCACCAGCGTTGCCGGCAACGGAATTGGCACATGGTTGTTATGCATGGATGTTCTCTGAATGTAAAAACCTTACGGAGGCTCCTGAACTTCCTGCTACAATTTTAGCTGATCATTGTTATGAAGGTATGTTTGTCGTGTGCGAAAATCTCACAACAGCTCCTGAATTACCCGCAACAACTTTGGTCACTGCATGTTATTATGATATGTTTAATAATTGCACTAAACTAAATAATATAAAAGTGTATTTTACGGATTGGGATGATGATTATATGGGAACATATCAGTGGGCCGTCAATGTTGCATCGAATGGCACTTTCTACTGCCCCGCATCATTGCCTCAAGAATTTGGTCCTGATAGAATCCCCGAAGGCTGGACAGTTGAGACATTCTAACTATTTCAGCGTAATTCTAGTAATTCCTGCGCCGCCAGTCTCCAAACTTGCATCGTTGAATGATTGAACGCACTGTTGTTTGCTCAAATATTCTCTGATGAGTTTCCTTAAAATGCCGTTTCCTTTGCCGTGGAGGATGCTCACCTCTTTGATACTCAATAGGGTCGCTTCGTCGATGTATTTTGCCACGTTTTCGACGGCTTCGTCACCACGCTGGCCGCGGACGTCGAGGGTGAGGTTGAACTTCTGCGCTTTCTTGTTGATGTCGTTCATAATGCTCTTGCGCAGATACGATGGGTTCTGCTGTGCCTTTCGTGCCTGCGAACGGCTGATTTTTCTGAGCTTGTCGGCTGTTGTGCGAAGTCTCACACCGCCAAACTGAATTGTTACATCGGTGTCTGATATCTCCAAAAGTTCTCCGACGACCTCCAACTCATTGATACACACTGTATCTCCAACTTTTAAGTCGAGGTTTGCAAGTTCTTCTTTTTCCTCGGCTTTCAGCTGTTTTGAGAGGTTCTTTTCCTCGTTGGCGAGGTTTTGTTTCATCTCTTTCAGCTCCTCGCGAAGTTCCTTGGTGCGGTTTTTCTCGGCTTGCGCCTCTTTTATCTCACGAATCGTGCGTTCAATCTTGGCGTTAGCACCGTCGATGAGCGCTTGTGCTTCTTTGTTTGCCTCGTGAAGAAGCTGTTTTTTCTTTTTCTCAATCTCTGCGAGATGATTCTTGTATTTCGTGACAATCTCGTCGAGAAGTTGGTCGGCGACTTTCAGCTCATATTCTTTCTTTCGAACCTCTTTTTTCTCGATTTCGAGTTGCTGAAGCTGCTGGTCGAAGTCGAGGTGCTCGCGACCGGATATTTCGGCTGCGCTGTCGAGGATTTCATTAGGAAAACCAATCTTTTTGGCGATTTCAAAAGCAAACGATGAGCCTGGCTTGCCAATCATCATCACGTAAAGTGGCTGCAGATAACGAGTGTCGAATAGCATGGCGCCGTTAACGATGCCAGGATGGTTGTCAGCCAAAAGTTTCAGGTTCGCATAGTGCGTTGTGACCACGCCAAACGACTTCTTCTCGTTCATTTTCAACAAGATAGCCTCTGCAATTGCGCCTCCGAGTTGTGGCTCAGTGCCTGTTCCGAACTCGTCGATGAGGAACAAAGTGCGCTCGTTGCCGTGCTCTAAAAGCTCCTTCATGTTGATGAGGTGCGAGCTATATGTTGAGAGGTCGTTTTCCAGCGACTGCTCGTCGCCGATGTCGATGAACATGTCGTGGAAGATGCCGCATTTCGAGTCAATCTTGACAGGAATCGCCAGACCGCATTGCAGCATGTACTGAATTAAACCTATAGTCTTGAGGCACACTGACTTACCGCCTGCGTTAGGACCTGAAATCACCAAAATGCGACTGTCGTCACCGAGTCTCAAATCAAGAGGTGTAATCTGTTTTCCTTGCCCTTTAAGTTTCTGTTCCAGCAGCGGATGCCGTGCCTCGATCCAGTCGAACATAGGCTCGTCGGTGAGTTCTGGAATCACGCAGTTGTATTCGTGGCTCAAAATCGCTTTAGCTCTAATGAAATCGAGCAATCCGAGGAGTCGCCATGCCATGGTGAGGTTCGGAATCTCTGGCCTTAGAATCTTCGTGAAAGCGAGCAGAATCTTGTTTATTTCGCGTCTCTCGGCGTATTCCAACTCCTTGATTTCGTTGTTAGTCTCAAAGATTTCTGCAGGCTCGATGTACACTGTCTGTCCCGTTGCCGACTCATCATGGATGAAGCCTCGCAGCTCGCGTTTGTCGGCGGCACGCACAGGAATCACCGGACGACCGTCACGGATGGTCATCTCGGCGGTGCTGTCGGTCCAGCCTGAGTTTTTCGCCTCGACGAGGATTTTGTGCATCCTGTGGTCGATGGAGCTCTGTTTCCGCCTGATGTCGCGGCGTATCTCGGCGAGTTCCGCTGAAGCGTTGTCAGGAATCTCGCCTTTGTCGTCGATGAGGCGATTTATCTCTGTAAAGATATGATTATCAATGGATATGCCTTCTGCCAAAGCTTTCAGATACGGCACTTTGTCAGAAGCTTCCGACTTGAAGAATTTGAAAACGTAGAACAGCGCCGAGAGGGTAGGTTTCAGCGCAAACATGCTTTCGAGGCTTATCACGGTGCCGTCGATGGCGAGATGCTTGAACTCGTCACGCAAATCGTTGTAATCGCGTACTGGGAAAGGCACTCCATCCTGCATCAGGGTCTGAAAATCCTGAATCAGACGAAGGTAAGTGTGAATTTCGTCGACATCGGTGCTGAAGCACATCTTGCCAACGAATTCTTTGCCCATCTCGCTGATACACAACTCGTTAAGACGCTCTCTTATAGCCTTGAAGCCTATCTTGTTTTCAAAATCCGAAGGATAAATCATTTATATTTTTTTAGCATGCAAAAATACAAAATTTTCCGTCATTAGTCATCATTTTTCGGCTGCCACCTTTCTTCGAAAGCTTAAGGCTAAAGAATTGACGACAATGACTCTGCGGGATCGGTGAGCATTAGCGAACTAAATCAATGTGGAAGAAAGGTGTGGAAGAATAATTCTGCGAAATCTGCGAGATCTGCGAGAGAAATTATTATATTTGCAAAAATTCTATCAAAATGAGAATTGAACTTTGTGCAAACGGTTATCAGTCAATAGTTAACGGCATTGAAGGCGGTGCTGACTGCGCCGAGCTTTGCGAGGCGCTGGAAGTGGGCGGCGTGACACCATCATACGGGACGTTATCTTGTTGGGGCAAAACATTTTTTGCCCGTACGAAATTTCCCATTCGTGTGTTAATCCGTTGTCGCCCAGGAAATTACATCTACAACGATGACGAAGTCGCCATCATGTGCGAGGACATAAAAACGGTAAAAAGTCTTGGTTATGAAGGAGTCGTAATAGGTGCACTGAACAAAAACGGTGACCTTGATGTGCCTGCAATCAAGAAGATGATGGCGGCAGGCGAGGGGATGAAGTTTACGTTTCACCGTGCCATCGACGCATGCAACAATCCGCTCGACGCAATGGAAACGCTGATAAGTCTCGGATTTGACAAAGTACTCACATCTGGTTGTAAACCAACAGCTTACGATGGAATCGACATGATTCGGGAGTTTCAGACTTTGTTTGGCGACCGCATCAATATCATGGCGGGTGGCGGCATCAATGAAAGAAACGTTGAAAGGATAATTGCTGCCACGGGAGTCAAGAATGTTCATGCTTCGTTGTCATCGGAAGTCGCTGATAATCATAGTGATTTGTATCCTAATGGAGTCGATAACACTGGCGCCGACATGCGATATAAAGTGTCAAATTTAGATAGAATTAAAGAATTTGTAAAAATTATCAAATGACGAAAAACTATTGGTATGAAAAAAATATTATTAGTATTACTGCCATTTCTTTTTGTTGCTTGCAAAAGCAATAATCATGAGGTATTTCAGTCTCTTAATCAAGGCTGGAACCTCAAAACTGACACTTTAGATATCAATTTGCAGGTCAACATTCCATCGGAGGCTCACGCTGATTTGTATGCTGCCGGCCTTATTCCGCACCCTTACGGCGAAGGCGATGAAGAGCAACAGCTTCAGTGGATTCCGCAGCATCAATGGGATTATTCATTGAAATTTGATGTTGATAAAAATATTTGGCAAAACGATAATATTGACTTGATTTTCAATGGCTTGGATACTTATGCCGATGTCTGGCTCAACGGCGAGAAGATTCTGCATTCCGACAATATGTTCGTCCGTTATGAAAAAGAAGTGAAACATCTTCTGAAAAAACGTGATAATGAACTGAAAGTGCGTTTCTATCCTTTTGATGCTCAACGTGATAGCTTGATTGAGACGTATCCGCTGCGTTTTCCTGAAAAATATGCCGTGATGCGCAAAGCCGCCTACCAAAACGGTTGGGACTGGGCACCTCGTTATCTTAATATAGGCATTTGGAAAGATGTGGAACTTGTAGGTTGGAGCGGCTTCAAGGTCGAAAATGTGTCTGTTTTAACGGAAAATCTTGCTGGCAATGATGCTGAGATGTCGGCAAACATCGAGATTTCCTGTGATGGCGAACATGAGTTGAAATTCGTGGTGCAGCATAATGGCACTGAACTTGCAAGGCAGATTGTCTTTGCGGAAGGAAAAAACTTTGTTAAGATACCGTTTGAGTTGAAGAATGCCAATCTTTGGTGGCCTAACGAGATGGGCGAACAAAACATGACGGATTTTGAAATCGAGATTTATGAAAGTGACAAACTCGTTGATACTAAAAAAGTTAAGACAGGAGTTCGTAAAATCGAGCTTATCGAAGAACCCGACAGCATCGGATGCGCTATGTATTTCAAGGTGAACGGAAAGAAAGTCTACATCAAAGGCGCTAACTACATTCCAGAAGAGATGATCGAGACCTGGATGTCGAGAGAAAAGACTGAAAAGTTGTTGGCAGAATGTGTGCCTGCTCATTTCAACATGCTTCGTGTGTGGGGCGGTGGCATCTATCCCCCTGATTATTTCTTCGACATCTGCGATAGTCTCGGCATTATGGTGTGGCAGGATTTTATGTTTGCAGGCACTACTTATCCTTATTCTGACGAGTTTTTAAATAATGTAAAAGAAGAAGCCATTCAGCAAGTCGTTCATTATCAGAATCATCCGTCGTTGGCACTGTGGTGCGGCAACAATGAGGTGAGCGAGGGCTACGTCAACTGGGGCTGGCAGACATCGATGGGCTGGAGCGATGACGATTACGCCGAGATGAAACGCGGAATGGACACTTTGTTTGTCGATATCTTTTCGCAAGTCGTTGATACATACGACGGTACGCGTTCTTATTGGCCGAGCTCACCGAAAAACGGTTGGGGCAGGCCAGAGAGTCTGACCGAAGGTGACGTGCACTATTGGGGTGTCTGGTGGGGTGAGCAGCCTTACGAGATGTACCTTGAGAAAGTGGGACGTTTCAACAGTGAATTCGGCTATCAGGCGTACCCGAATATCGAAACAAAACACCAGAAACACCCTCGTGGCGAGGAATTGATTCAAAAACATATAAATCAATACGTTTGTAAAGACGCACGGCCGTGCGTCTCAACACACGAAGATTACGTCTATTATTCCCAATTATCCCAAGCCTACGGCATCGGTCTCGCCATCGAAGCTCAGCGTGCCGCGAAACCATACAGCATGGGCTCCCTATACTGGCAACTCAACGACGCTTGGCCTGTAATTTCTTGGTCGTCAATAGATTACGAAGGCAATAAAAAGATTTTACATGAGAATCTCACCGAGTTGTATGCACCTATATTAATAGGTGTGCTACCGGAGACAGACGGCAACTTCACTGTTTATGCCGTCAGCGACCTGTATCGTGAAATCAACGCCAATCTGGTGCTGAATGTGAAGAATTTTGACGGACAAACGTTGAAATCTTATTCCGAAAACATCTTGATTCCTGAAAACGGCTGCATTCATCTTTCACTTGACGTGAATGATTTTGTTAAGGATTTCAAGAAAAATGATATATATATTGAGATGCAACTCATTGAAAATGACGAGGTTATTGCCAAAAGAAATCAATATCTCGTTTATCCAAAAGATTTACAATGCGAGTAGGGTTGTGGCGCGCCGCATCCCTACGGCATTAATCCAGTTTCAGCACTGCCAAGAACGCCGACTGTGGCACCTCCACGTTACCGATCTGGCGCATACGTTTCTTTCCTTCTTTCTGTTTCTCAAGGAGCTTGCGCTTACGAGAGATATCGCCGCCGTAACACTTTGCTGTAACGTCCTTACGAACCTGGCGCACTGTCTCACGTGCGATAATCTTCGCTCCGATAGCGGCCTGGATTGCGATGTCGAACTGCTGTCTTGGTATCAATTCCTTGAGTTTTTCGCACATACGGCGTCCGAAAGAGTAGGCGTGGTCGACGAAAATCAAAGTTGAGAGAGCATCGACGGTGTCGCCGTTCAGCATGATGTCGAGTTTCACCAGCTTCGAAGGCTTGTAGCCGCAGATATGATAGTCGAAAGAGGCATAACCTCTTGATATAGATTTCAGTTTGTCGTAGAAGTCGAAGACGATTTCGCTAAGAGGCATCTCGAAAGTGAGTTCCACGCGGTCGGTTGTCAAGTACACTTGGTTTTTCAGTATACCGCGTCTCTCGATGCACAATGTCATGATAGAGCCGACGTATTCGTTTTGTGAGATGATTTGCGCCAAGATGTAAGGCTCGTCGATGTGGTCGAGTTTCGTTATATCTGGCATGCCGCTCGGGTTGTGAACGTCGACGACGCTGCCGTCGGTGAGATATGCCTTGAACGAGACGTTAGGCACGGTGGTGATGACGTCCATGTTGAACTCGCGGTCCAAACGTTCCTGGATGATCTCCATATGCAGCAGTCCCAAGAATCCGCAGCGGAAACCGAAGCCCAATGCCGCTGACGACTCAGGCTCCCAGACCAATGATGCGTCGTTGAGTTGCAATTTCTCCAACGAGCTTCTCAGTTCCTCGTAATCATCGGCATCGACAGGGTAGACGCCTGCGAAAACCATAGGCTTCACGTTCTCGAAGCCTGCAATCGGTTTGTCGCATGGGTTGTCGACCGAAGTGATGGTGTCGCCGACTTTCACCTCTTTAGAAGATTTGATGCCTGAGATGATATATCCCACGTTGCCGGCCGAAAGTTCTTTCTGTGGCACCTGTTTCATCTGCAAGACTCCGATCTCGTCGGCGTCGTATTCCATGCCAGTGTTGAAAAACTTGACGTTCTCGCCGGTTTTTATGGTTCCGTTCATGATTCTGAAGTAGGCGATGATGCCTCTGAACGAGTTGAAGACGGAGTCGAAAATCAGGGCTTGGAGTGGTGCGTTCGGGTCGCCTTTCGGGGCTGGGATACGCTTGACGATGGCCTCCAAAATCTCGGGAACACCGAAGCCTGTGCGTGCCGAACAGCGTAAAATATCCTCACGGTCGCAGCCTAAAAGGTCGACAATCTGGTCTTCGACCTTCTCCGGTTGTGCACTCTCCATGTCGATTTTATTCAACACAGGAATGACTTCCAAGTCGTGGTCGATTGCCATGTAAAGGTTACTAATAGTCTGAGCCTGAATGCCTTGCGATGCGTCGACAACCAACAGAGCGCCTTCACAGGCGGCTATCGAACGTGAAACCTCGTATGAAAAGTCGACGTGACCGGGGGTGTCAATAAGATTCAGGGTGTAGACCTCGCCTTCATGCTCATATTTCATCTGGATGGCGTGGCTCTTAATGGTGATGCCGCGCTCGCGCTCAAGGTCCATGTCGTCCAAGACCTGATCTACTAACTCCTTCTTTGTCAATGTGTTAGTGATTTCAATCAATCTGTCCGCCAAGGTGCTTTTTCCGTGATCTATATGGGCGATAATGCAAAAATTCCTGATCTTATCCATCTTAAAAAACGATTTACTCCAATCTAATAATAATTGTTGCAAAATTACGAAAAATCTCAATATTTCAGGAAAAATTTATTTTTTAAAAAAATTATTGGAAATTGCTTGTTTTAATTAAAAATAGTGTCTAACTTTGCAAAACATTTAACGTGTCAAATTTTTGTTAACAAAAAAATATCATCATGGCTAAGAAAATTAGAATAGGTATCAATGGACTTGGTAGAATCGGTCGATTGGTGCTGCGTGCCGCCCAGAAGCGTGACGACATTGAAATTGTTTACATGAACGGAA
>Ga0310696_10010303_pt1 | contig 10764 bp, 3 predicted proteins | sample AusTroGonzalo_MG_4_FD_203885 | JGI IMG/M metagenome (GOLD analysis project Ga0310696, IMG submission 203885) | Bovine rumen microbial communities from tropical cattle in Woodstock, Queensland, Australia - Gonzalo_02 (v2) (version 2) | ecosystem: Host-associated > Mammals > Digestive system >... | reverse complement strand
CCGTCTAAAGGCCCCCCCTCTATAGGGGAATATGCCTCCAGGAGCCTTGATCGCATTCTTGGCACATTTGTCGAGCTTATACCACAGTTTTGTAGTCAAAGGACGTGTTGAGTGCCACTGTTTGACAACCATATCAGCCTGCTCATGAGTTAGTTCGACGCCAAATTCAGCGCATTTTTGCTGGTATTTGTCAACGCCGCATTGGAATCCGAGCTCGAGTTCGGCCACTTTCCCAACCTTCCTCTGGTCCTTGGAAACGGAATCGTAGTCTACGCCGTAAATCTGAACAGCGTTCACCTTGTACGGGTCGCGCCCCTCACGGTAAACATCGAGGGCTGTTTCCTCCCCGGCCAACCATGCAAGCACACGGCCTTCGATGCTGCTGAAATCGGCGCAGATGAAGTCGTTTCCGGGAGCGGGCACAATCGTGGCCCGTAAGCACGAGGAGGCTGCCGTCATCACATCTCCGAAAGCGTGCCGGATGAGTTCAAGGTCGCCCTTGTTGAACGCGGCGAGACAGGCATTGACCTGTTCGTCCGTACCCAGGGTGCCCCTCGGGAAGTTCTGGGGCTGGAATACGCGACCGGACCACCGGCCTGTAATCGCGCCATAATACAGGAACGAGCCGCGAATGCGGCCATCCCTGTTCTGGGCGGCAAGCATGGTCGTCAGTTTCTTTGTCGATGATTTGGAGTAGGCCAAATGGATTTCAAGGGTGCGGCGAACCCCAGGAACAAGGTCGGATTTCAGGAGTTCCGATACTACATCCTCGCTGATGCTGTCGGTTTCTACGCCTTTCTCTTTCAGGTACGCGATCAGCCTCTGGTTCATGGTGGGAGATTCAATCCCGGTTATTTCCTCGAACTCCTCCGAGAGGAACCTGCGCTCGACATCCGTGCAGACCTTCAATGCCTCCACTGAGTAGCTGTCGATACCCACGCCACGGTCGTTGATGAGAAGACTTTTCAGCCAGATGCGCTGTTCAACGAGGCTCAGATCGGGGAGTGCGTCCGAAAGGGCCTCCTCCGCGCGGACATCCTGTATGCAGTACAAGCCCAAGCGGGCGAAGTCCTCGGGTGTCCCGTTCCAGAAGTAATGTTTGCGCCAGTCGGGATCGGCCTTTTGCTCGTCCAGCGTCGCCGTGCGGGGGACGCACAGCTTCTTCATGAGTGCTACACCCTCAGTGTCCTTGCGCTGGGCCACGCCGACAGCGATACAGACATCTTCGAATTTGCGAGGGAAACCGCATGAGGCGGCCTTCGCTGCTGAACAGCGCAGTTTCTTGAGGGGAAGCTTGTCCGTGAAGCCGTAACGAGGCATCGTATACTTCCAGATGTTGAACTCGAACTCCATGTTGTGCGCTTCGATGATGTCGGCCTCGGCGATTATCTGCCGGAGAGTATCATCGTTGATGACCGGAAGCGCTGCCCAGTCCGGGCATTCGTGGAATCTGAAATCCGGTGAGAACCAGATCACAGGCTCCTGTCCGTGCTTTTTCAGTGCGAGACAGATGACTTCGGTCGATGAATGCTCCGCGTAGGCAGCCGCGCCGCATATGGCAAGGTCGGCTGCGCTGCGGGTCTCGAAGTCGATGGTCAATTTGTTGTTTGTATTCATAAGGTTATCCTTTTTGTTGTGTTTTTCGGAGCACCCCCGGAGGGGGCTCGGAGCGCTCGTGGTCAGTCGAATTAAGTTCAATTCGGAGGACTCGGAGCACCCGGAGCACCCTTTTGGGAAAAACTATCATATCATTCCGGCCCGTTCAACTCCAGTTGATAGCCGACGTAGCCGTATCTGGTCCTTCCGTCAGAATCTTTTAGGTCATGCCGGGGCTCTTTAACACCGTACACGTCTTTCATTGCCTTCTTAAGCTTGGTCCGAATGATCTGCTTGCTTCCAGAGCCGACAAAATAGCTGGAAGCGGTGAAGGCATTATAGAGACCGAAGGAGAACAGAACATCTTCACGGTTTCCGGTGCGGACCACGCAGTTCTTAACGAAGGCGAGGCACGCGTCGGATTCCTGGATAAGCGCATCAATCCTGCTAAGCATCTCCGGGTGCGGGTCAATGCTGTCGCCGTTCCTGCGGAGAGCGGCAACGCCCTCAACCATCCAATTCAAGATTTGCTTGGGGTATTTCCGTAGCAGGAGGTCAGGGAATCTCCGAATAAAAGTCTTCGGCAATTCGCCGCTGTAAACCACCGGGCGGATTCTACGACGCCACGCCCCACTATCTCCGTCTATTGATAAGGGTAGGTCCGAATTGGAAACGATGATTACGTTGAATTCACCCGTGATCATGGAGTGTTCGTTTTCACCCTTGCGCTCTGTCGTAAGATCATCATCGCCCGTAAGAGACTTGAGCATATGTGCTCCTTTTTTCATCAGGGCATCGCTGCACTGATCCGAGGCGACTAGTAGGCTTTTTCCCTCAAAACGCGAGAGTTCGAACCTCTGGTTAAGCATGTTGGTACGCAGTCCCTCGTAGTTGTTCCGACCGAGAACTTTCTCAATTACCTTGACGACAGATGATTTCCCGGTACTGGCTTCTCCGCAGACAATAAGGATCGTCTGGCTCATATTCCAGCCAAGTGCGCATTGACCCGCGTACATCTGGATAATTTTCTGATCTTCCGGGGTGACAACATCACGAAACGCCTCGTGGACAAACTCGTTGTAGTTGGCGGTCGGATCGTAGTCGATGTTGATCACGTCACGACACAGGAATTCCGGGGAATGCTCATGTAGAGCGATGGAACCATCGTTGCCGACGACAATCGTGCCGTTTTTGACGTTGATCACGTTTTTCGGTGCGTGGTCGAAGATGTCCTCATAGTCGGGGAACGGTTCCATGCCTTCTACGACCTCCTTGCGGAAGCGGAAAGAACATAACTCCAGGAATTCTTCGATTTGCAAGTTCTTTCCGTATAGCACAACGCAGCGCCGAACCGTACGCATTAGTTCGGCCTTATTGAGTCGATGCCAAACACCTTTTTCTTCGGAGTAAGCATACCAATCCTTGTGATGCATGTGCAGGTTTGCCTTCAGGACTGTGTACACGGAAAAGAAACAATCGTTCAGTCCCGTAACTTTTTCCGATCCGTCCTTCGTTTGCGCTGTATAGTACGGCGGTTCATCCATGGCTACCAACGAGAGCCATGAGGATTCAGGGTAAATCGGGGAAATCCAGTCAGGATCGTCGAAGTCTGTAGAAGAGAACGTTTCAGACCGCTCCGAGTGCTCCGAGTGCTCCGCCTTGAGCGTAATTAACGCTGTCGAAGGAGCTCCGGGGGTGCTCCGGGGGTGCTCCGGTTCCTGGTCGTCGCTGCAAGGAGACGTACCCGGGGTGTTTGGTGACGGCGTTCCACCACCACCACCGGAACAAGCTTCGCCCCGGGGTACCTCATCTGGATCATTGACGTTGTCACTGACGTCCACGGTTTTCCATCCGGTGTCGTCGTTCCAAGGGGCTTCCGCATCATTCTGGTACAGAGGACTGTCTTCGATGCTCTCGGCCTCGGGCATGATATTTCCATCGACAGATGTTTCACCGGACACACCGAGGGAAGCAACCTCGACTTCAACGTCTTCATTTTCTTTCAGAGCGTTGCTCATATTTTCACCCCTTCCTTGCTGACGAACACGAGTTTCTGCCAGGCAGAGGTTTCCCAGCGGTATACGCCGGGGAGCCTAAATCCGCGTGAAGGATTGGCGCAGGCGGGATCGGCGTCAAGAGCCTCGAAGGTCGGGAACAGTCCATCCCGCACCTTCTTGTTCCATGTATCAAGAGAGTTCACGCCGTCAATCTTGACCAGGGCGTGGTATCCTCTCCCTCCAGTGTGAACCACCGCACAGATGCGGAGATCCATCGCCTCGCAAAGGCAATGGAGGATTTCGGTCTGCTTACCAAGTCCGAAGTCATCAAAGTCGAGGATGGTATACCGGAAATCACGAACGCTGCCATCGCAGCGTAGGGAGTCCCTTCCGTCCTTTGTTTTGCCGAAGCGCCCGGTAACCGGATTCGGTACGATCTGCGAGTAGCGCATCCCTAGATTCAGGAGGAATGCGCTTGGCGTGGACGAGTTCCAGTCAGTGTTACCAACACGTTCCAGGATCGCCTTCTGCTGCTCCCCGAAAAAGCCCAGCCATTCCTCAGCAGTACGGATGTTGTCGATACCACCATGTGACATCTCTTGGGGACCAATATACAGCAGATCACCGGGATTGAAGAGAACCTCGATCAGCTGGATCATGCTGAAGGCGTCGGGGTACAGCGAAGTCATTGGCTGCGATTCGAGCTGGATGCCGTGGGCATTCCTGAAATCGTCGCTATCGAGATTGACGGGACCTGTACTGTAGGAGAGAACGTGCTTCCTGACCTCAGCAGCTTCCGCCTCGCTCAGCTTTACACGGCTTGGAACCTTCGTAGTTGGCTGAACGGACGGATTGCGGCCCGCAGGAACAGTGTCCACAAGGGCACGGTTGATGGCGTCGCGGATTTCCTTGTCGCTCACGACGCGTTTTCCTGGCGGGATGGCAGCCTTGATTAGCTCAACGAGCTGACACAACCGTTTCCGAGGAACAGGCAAAAGGCATCATTCGCTGTTGCAAACAGACGACCGCACGACGTCATCTGATCAACGCCAGGGATGCCATGTCAATCCTCGGAGACATTTCTCGGCCTACACTCAGGGCATTTGTGAAGCAGGGGTACTTACAGCAGATCAACTTCTCTTCCAGAAGAGTCCGTTTCGACGCGGACGAGGTCCAGCGTTTAGCTAACAACGGCGCCTCGGTCGGGATGAACGGAGCAACGATGAAAACTGCCCGGATTGCAAACTGATAAGAGTACAACATGGGAGATCAGACAATGACGAAGGAGAAAAAGTCGTATCCGGAAATCAAGATGAACAACAGATCCCGGGAAAGATACCCCGTTCCGCCGGATATTTACCAGTTTGTCAAAGACAAGATGTGGTATCTGACTTTGGATGAACTCAAAAAGTATCTGGATGTCTCGAAACGTATTGCCAAGGCTCTGAGGAATGGTGTGCAGATAAAATTGCCTTATGACTGCCTGATGATCATGAGGTCCAACCTGGGATTCTATCGCCGTTATTGTCTCAGAAACCGGATCAAATGGGAGATCGAACAGTTTTGTGACAGGAAGGTGTATATTGAGTTAAATCAATACTTGGCAAAGGTGATTGCCGAGATGCCGGAGAATTTGGCAAAATTGGCGCGGGGCGGCTGGACGACAAGACATCTCAGGGAGTTGTGCCCTATACCGATTTGGGTAGACCAGATCCTCATATTCCAGTTACTCACGGAGCTGAAGAAATGGTACATAATCGTTCACGAGCGTTGGCCGGAGTTTGACCAGGCGCTGTTCAAAGAGACCGGGCTCTTTGACGATAAATCCGGCACCGAAAAAAAAGCGGTTCAAGCGAACGGAGTTCGACCCCAAATCAGGGAGAGAAGAAAATGCCACGTTATTCACGCAAATCACCTTCTTCCATGAATAATTTTGCAAAGTTTTTGATAAATACGGGTATATTCCAGCTACCTTCCCGTGGTGCACCGCCACGTGTTAGGGGAATGTAATCTGAACCATCAATCGCATGGGCTGCCCGACTGTTCTGAAGACAGTCGGAGGCCCGTTTCTTTTGTCTAATTATTGGACGAGACAGTATCGCATCATGATGTTATCTTTTCCTTTTTTTCCGAATGCTGTTTGAAATTGAATTTTCTACCTAGGTATAAAAACTTAAAGATTTTTGAAATAGAAATGCAATTATTAGTCTTATTTCTATGCTTTGAGAAAGACGATTCCATGATTATCCATGATATCCCTCGACAAATGTCATGTCGGACGGCTGCACGTGTTACGTCAGAAAAAAACATGGGACGTTCTGGATATACGTCACCACAACCGCCGTCTGTTCCGCAGTCGCGCGAGTACCCGCGCAGAAATATAGAAAAATGTCGGAAGATTCCCGGATTCCGGCTTGACTTTCTCGTGGCATGGGGGTAAATTGTGTCTAGACATTATTGTTTGCGCGCTATGGAAACCTTTGCTTGAGCTCATTTTTGCCCTGCATCCGTAAAACAACAATGTGAGTCCTCCATGCCCTGGTCCGTTTGTCCCGACAGTTTTCATTTGTTTTCAGCCGGAACACCGTTCATCCGGCTGGCATCTGCGCATTACCATGGCATGTTTCTGATTCTTCGTTTTCCACGAGCTCGATCCGAGTTTTCTATTGCGTCCGGCTCATTCCCGGACCTTCCGCATTCCACGATTCAATTATCAATTTGATATAACAGACAGGAAAGGACAGCTTCAAAATGGCCGACTACATCATCGCGAACGGGGAGAATTTGTTCTGGTACGGGGATTTCAAGTACAACGACACGATCCTGGTTCAATCCGGAGGGGCGCTGGGCTGCGTGGACATTCCCCGCAAGGTCTTGTCCGTCACGCTGGAAGACGGGGCATTTCTGAGCGGCTGGCTCAAAACGGGCAGGGAACTGAACGTTCAGGGAACTGTTTTTGACTATGATAACTATCTCTTTGGGTTTTATGGTCTCAGTCTTACGCTGGATATCTCGGAACGCATGCCGGAAGAGGCCATCATGATCAACGACTGTTCGAAACTGGAAATGGCGTCTCTGTCTCTCGCTGTAAATCACTTCCAAAGCGAGGGTACCTACCGGCTTTTGGGCAATGCCGCCGATTTTTCCGAAACGATCATGGTTCTCTCTTCCAACGAAGCTTTTCTGGGGTCGGTCTCGCTGGACAATCCCGAATTCGACTACGGCATCAATCACTATACCCTGCATCTGAACGAAGCCGACGAACTCTGTCTGACGGCATCCTCAAGCATTCCAGAAGGCGTAAAGATACTGCTCTTCAAGGATGAGCAGCTCGTCGACGACTCCCTCCCGTTCGCCTATGACGTAATCTTTCCCTCGGAGAGTTTTGATCAGATGGTCGTCTTGTCAGGCGGCCTGGCCAATGGACTCCTGGTTAATGAAGGCGGGATGCTGACGGTCCTGGACGGGGGCGTCGCGGGGACAATCCACATCGACAGTGGCGGGACGCTGGAAGTGTTAAGCGGAGGAATCGCAACGGATGTGGTAGTTGAATATCTTTATGGGGGGGACATCCGTGTGGTTGGCGGCATCATAGACGGATTGCGCGTGGATTTCGCGATATATGGGAATCTGTATGTCGGGGAATCCGGCATTATCCGCAACTTTGGATCAGGGGATTACGGGGTCGCATGCATGTCATTGATCGTGGGCTCGGGGGGGCGCATGGAGAATGGTATATTGTCAGGGCTGGGGTACACGCTCTTACATGAAAACATTGTGGCGGCGGGAGGAACCATATACAGAGTGATCCTCGTCGACCAATGCAGCGTCTACGGAACGGCATACGAAACTGAACTGAAGGGAAGTGCAGGTCTGTATTTGAAAGAAGGCGGCCATGCATACGGGACCGTGCTGAATCATCATTATGCCGAAATGACCGTTACAGGGGCTGATGCGTATAATACCGAGGTTAGAATCGGATCCATGCATGTGTCCTCCGGCGGAACGGTCCGGGACACGAGATTAAATGCACAATACACCTCCTTCTGGAAAGGAGACGATGAAGTATCCGGACTGTTTGGAGAGATCGTGGTGTCGGAAGGCGGTCTCAGCCTGGACACGATGATCACCGCGGGAACTCAGACGGTCAAAATGGGCGGCATGGCGAGCAGGACAGAGCTTTGTTCAGCCGGACACATGATAGTGAACGGCGGTTTGGCAAGCGAAACCGTGCTGACGGACGGCGGTTTTTTGGAGGTAAAATACGGCGGCGTGGTGCGGGATGTTCATGCAGTGCGTGACGCGGCGATCAAAGTCGGATCCGACGGCGAAGCGAGTTCGGTCCTGATCGACGACTGCAACCTGATGGTGGTGACGAGCAAAGGCCGCGCTGTGGACGTGAACGTCGCATCCGGGGGCGAAGTGTATCTGCAGAAAGGAGCTGTCCTCGGCGGGCGCATGCAGCTGGCCGAAGGCGCGGTCGTTTATGCGTTTGACAGCAGCGTGATCGATTTCGACTTATCGAAAGCGAACAGCTCCACGGCGCTGCTCAACGATCTCTCCATGATCGGCGGAACGCCGGGCTTTTCGATCACGGTTTCCGCGGATATTGCGGCAGGCGTCTACCTGCTGGCGGACGGGGCCGCCGGATTCGCCGGCACGATCTCGGTTCAGGACGACAGGTTCTACTACGGTGATCTGACCATAAGCGATCCTCTGTCCTTCGGATGGAACACCTACTCGCTGAATCTGAACAACGGCATGTTGTCCGTGACTGTCACCCGGAATGCGTCGGAAGTTCCGGTCGAGGGCATTCCGCTCGAGCCCGAGATGATTTACGGCGTGAACGTCGAGGAGGGGGAAACTCTTACTCTCCCGGAAGGATACACATACTATGAAGTCGGCGTGAACAGCGGCGGGACCCTGAATGTGCAATCCGGGGCGAAACTGGAAAAGCCCACCGTGAATATCGGCGGCACGATGACCGTGCTGGACGGGGGGGGGGGCGACAACATCTTCATCACGTCCGGAACGCTCAATGTGCTGAGCGGCGGAAAAGTGTCGAATGTCATCTGCGACAGCGCCACGGTCCGCGTGGAAGGCGGCGAGATCGACGGGATCAAACGGGCGGACCTTAATCCGTATGAGCACTGGTTCGGCGAGCTGTCGATCGGTGTGGACGGTACGGTCCGCAATGCGGAGCTGTATGATCTGTCCACGCTGGACATAGAATCGAACGGACTGCTCGAAGACAGTACATTATTGGGACCGGGATGGTCGTATGGATGGGAACTGGTCGTCACCGTGAATGCCGGAGGATCTGTCAATCGTTTGAGTGTGAAAGACGCCAGCAAGGTCATGGTATACGGTGTGGCGAACAATACGGAATTGTGCGGGGACAGGGCTGGTCTGTATTTGAAGGAAGGCGGACAGGCATCCGGCACGTTGGTTAACTATATAAATGCCGAAATGACTCTTTCCGGAGCTGTCGCGTCCGCCTCCGAGGTTAGACGCGGGGCGATTCATGTGTCAAGCGGCGGCACGATCAAGGACACGAAGTTATACGGAGAATACAGCAGCGTCTGGAACGAAATGGAATACAATTACGATTGGACGCTGGAGGCCTCGGTCGTGGTGTCGGAAGGCGGCCTCAGTCTGGATACGCTGATCGCAGCAGGAAGCCAGACTGTCAAACAAGGCGCTATCGCGAACAAGACGGAACTCCGCGCAACGGGGCGTATGCTGGTGAATGGCGGCCTGGCCTCCGAGACCGAGCTGACGGACGGCGGACAGTTGACCGTGCTCCACGGCGGCGTGGCAAAGGACGTCCACGCGGTGCGCAACGGAGGGATCGAAATCGGAAGAGACGGCACGGCAAGTTCCGTCGTGCTCGATGCCTACAACACGTTGATGGTGTCCGGCGGCGGCCATGCGGAAGACGTGAACGTCGCATCCGGAGGCGAAGTGTATTTGCAGGACGGAGCCGTCCTCGGCGGACACATGCATCTGGCCAAAGGTGCGATCGTATATGCGTTCGAAGGCGGCACGATCGATTTCGACCTGTCGAAGGCGAACAGCTCCACGGCATTGCTCAATGATCTCTCCGTAATCGGCGGAACACCTGGCTTCACGATCACGGTCTCCGCGGATACGGCGGCGGGCACGTATTTGCTGGCTGACGGAGCCGCAGGTTTTGCCGGCGCGATCACGGTTCAGGACGATACGATGCGCTACGGCGATTTGAGCGTGAACGCTCCCCTGATCTACGGATGGAACACCTACACGCTGAACTTGAACGCCGGCACACTGTTCCTGACCGTCACCCGAAATGCGTCGGAAGCCCCGTCCGGCGGCGTGGAGAGACCGTCCTCGGACAAAACGATCTATGCGATGACGGTCCAGGAGGGAGAAAACCTTTCTGTCTTCAGCGGATACAAGTTCAGCGAAGCCATCGTGAACGGTTCCGGGATCCTGAATGTGCAGTCTGGAGCGAGAATAGAAGATTCCCTCGTGAGCGTCAGCGGTACTTTGTTGGTACAGGGCGGGACCGCCGATTCCATAGAGGTCTTTGGCGGGACGCTTGGAGTGTTGAACGGAGGGACTGTGACCAATGTATATGTGTCAACCGATGGGGAAACCGTCCGTGATAACGGGATCGAAACGATTTGCGTAATCGACGGGATCATTGACGGATATAGAAAAGTTGATAATGGATATGCGGTCGGGACCGTGTATGTAGGAGAAAACGGCATCATTCGCAATGCGAATCTGGGAACTGTTGGTATGTTCACCGTCGAATCAGGAGGGCTGGTGCAGAAAACCTGCATGGCTTCCTGGATGGGACAAGTACAAGTCTTGGCTGGAGGAACCGTTAAGGACCTGACCAATACAGGCGGAGAGATTTGCATATATGGTTTGGCTCTCAATACGTCCGTAACCGGAGGAAGCATCAGTTTGAAAGAAGGTGGACAGGCCTCCGGGACAGTGCTTAGTCATATAAATGTCGAGATGACCCTTTCCGGAGCTCACGCGGTTGATACGGTAGTAGAATCCGGGACAATTCATGTGTCAGGCGGCGGCACGATCCGAAATACGCTTTTAAGCGGGAGATTTAGTTACAATTGGAACGGAAACGCAAACGAAACGACATGGGATGCGAATGGAAATATCC
>Ga0310696_10010302_pt1 | contig 10765 bp, 12 predicted proteins | sample AusTroGonzalo_MG_4_FD_203885 | JGI IMG/M metagenome (GOLD analysis project Ga0310696, IMG submission 203885) | Bovine rumen microbial communities from tropical cattle in Woodstock, Queensland, Australia - Gonzalo_02 (v2) (version 2) | ecosystem: Host-associated > Mammals > Digestive system >... | reverse complement strand
CGTCGATGACGACCTCAATATCTGTGAGCTTCTGCGCGTCAACCTCGAACACGAGGGCTACCGTACATTGATCTCCAATGACGGTGAGGAAGCCATCAATAAATTCAACGCAATGGATCCCAACGTCGTTCTGCTGGATGTGATGCTCCCCGGCAAGAAAAACGGTTTGCAGGTCTGTGCTGAGATCCGCAAAGAAAATGCACAGGTGCCGATCATCATGATCTCTGCGAAGTCGGAACCCTTCGATGAAGTCCTGGGACTCAATCTCGGCGCGGACGACTATATCACCAAGCCCTTTGATTCCAAGGTTGTGCTGGCACGGATCCGTGCCGTACTGCGCCGCAAGGGAGAATCGCAGGAAGACACCGCTGCAAAGATCGTTCAATACGATAAGCTTTCCATCGACAAAGACCGCTTTGAACTCCGCATCGACGGAAAGATCGTCGATGCACCGCCGAAGGAATTGCAGCTTCTCTATTGTCTCGCTGCAAACCCGAACCATGTCTACACCCGCGACCAGCTCCTTGATGAAGTCTGGGGATTCGAGTATTACGGCGATTCCCGCACCATCGACGTTCACATCAAGCGTCTGCGCGAAAAGCTGGACGGCGTTTCAGAGCAGTGGGAACTCCGTACCGTGTGGGGTGTCGGATACAAATTTGCTTTGCATGATAACGGCGAGACTTCCTGACCTATGCTGAAAAGTATTTATAGCAGAATCTTCTATTTCTGCACCATTGCGCTGATGTTCGGCTGTGCGCTCACGGGTGTGATCGTTGTGTTATTCGCCAATCAGATGCATGAAGCAGAAGCGAATGCATCCATCGACAGCACAGCACATATTTTGCAGGCACGCATCATGAAGCTCTATAAAGAAGCGGATACCCTGCCGCTGGATGCTCTTTATAATGAGCTGGAAACCTATACCCTGAGCGAAAACATTGATTGCTACCTGTTTGATGTGGACGGAAACTGCCTGATCCGCACTGACTATGTCAGCACAAACATGGTGCTGAACACCGCGCTGCGCGATGCAGCCGCTTCGGAGCCTTACCGTAAAATGGGCGGTTTTGCCGGAAACTTCACGGAACCGACCGCGACCTATGTCGAGAAATTCTCACTGGACTCCAATATCTACTATTTAATGCTGATCTTCCCGATCTCCTATGTCAACGAGTTTTCCAGCAGCCTGCTGACAGTGCTGATCCTGACAGTCCTCGGAATCGGTGTGCTGGGTGCGCTGCTGTTCTACTTCAATACCGCACAGCTTATGAAACCGATGCGCGAGATCACACACGCAGCGGAAAACTACGCAAAAGGCGATTTTTCCGGCAGACTGTCGGCACAGTCCGGCGACACGGAGATCGACTACCTTGCCACGACCATGAACCGCATGGCAGATTTCATTGACCACAATGAACGCAGCCGGAAAAGCTTTGTTTCCGATGTATCCCACGAGCTGCGCACGCCGATGACAACGATCGGCGGCTTTGTGGACAGCATCCTGAACGGCACGATCCCGCCGGAACAGGAAAAGCATTATCTGAAGATCGTTTCTTCCGAGGTCAATCGCATGACGCGCATGGTGCAGTCGATGCTGAATATCTCCAAATTTGAAGAAGGCTCGCTGAAGCCGGATTTCAAGCAGTTTGATATCACCCATCTGCTCATTCAGACGCTTCTGCTGTTTGAAGAAAAGGCAGAAGCCAAGCGCCTTGCGGTCGAAGGACTGGAAGACTGCCCGAAAACACTGGTCGTCGCAGACAAGGATCTCATGCAGCAGGTGTTTTATAACCTGACGGAAAATGCGATCAAATTTGTGGATGAGGGCGGAAAGCTGACACTCGCGGTGGATTCCGACGGCACGCAGGCACACGTTCATATGCGGAACACCGGCGAAGGACTGACCGAAGAAGAACTTTCCCGCATTTTCGATCGCTTTTACAAAACAGATGCTTCCCGCGGCAAGGATACCACCGGCGTCGGGCTGGGGCTTTCCATCGTCAGCCGCATTATGGTACTGCACGGCGGTACTGTGACCGTGAAGAGCGTTCACGGCGAATATACAGAATTTATTGTCAGCCTGCCCCTCATTCAGGCAGGCTCTGTGCAGAGCAAACAAACAGAACAGAAAGAGAAAGGAGATGCCGATGTCTGAGGAATTCGATCCGATGTCGGACATGATCAACGACCCTTTTGCAGAGCCGGACGGCAGGCGACTGCCGCCCTCCTTTGCTTATCCGGAGGAAGAGGAGCTCCGCAGTCCTTCCGCATTCTATGATGAAGACGATCCTGCGGAAGATGATTCACCTTTTGCACATCCGGAGCAATATGACGAACCGGAACCCCCAAAGGGAACACCGTGGATCATCAAGCTGCCGATCACACTGCTGATTCTGGCAGTCTGCGGCTTTGCGATTTTCTGCATCGTATGGGATATGCAGAAGGGAACATCCGGCGGCGGCTATTACCGTTCCGGCGATATTGTGGAAGTGAATCTGATACAGGCCGGCAAATCCGCACAGACCACTGACGAAAAGAACGCCGACGGCAAATATACAACGGAGGGCATTGCAGATGCGGTGATGCCGAGCATCGTGCAGATCTACACCTATTCTGACAAAAATCTGGTCGGTTCAGGCTCCGGCATCGTGCTTTCAGAAAACGGCTTCATCGCCACAAATGCACACGTTGTCGCTGACGGAACCGATTTCCGTGTGCGGCTTTATGACGAAAGCGGAAACGGCGAGATTTTTGACGGCATTCTCATCGGACATGATACCAAAACCGACCTGGCGATCCTGAAAATCTCTGCACCGAACCTCAAGCCGGCTGTGCTGGGAGATTCCAGTGAAGTGCATCTGGGCGAACAGGTGTGTGCGCTGGGCAACCCCGCCGGACTGACAAGTTCCATCTCGCTCGGTATCATCTCCGGCATGAACCGCAAGATCCGTGCAGAATCCACCAACTATGTGATGGACTGCTTCCAGACGGATGCGGCGATCAGTCCGGGAAATTCCGGCGGTGCGCTGGTCGATATGGAAGGTCACGTCATCGGCATCACATCCTCAAAGTACGGCAGCAACTCGCTGTTTGAATCCGGAAAATACGAAGGACTGGGCTTTGCCATCAAGATCAACGAGGCACTTCCGATCCTCAAGGAACTGATGGAAAAGGGCTATGTCAGCGGCAGAGTGCGCATCGGCATCAAATTTCTCTCCAATGCCAACGCACAGAAGCAGTATAAGAGCGAAGAAAAAGAAGTTCCCGCTATGGTCAAGGGCACCGGCATTCTGATCATGAGCATTGAAGAAGACTCCGACCTCACCCGCACGGACCTGCAGGCAGGCGACTGGGTTTTGACCGTCGAAGGCAAACAGGTCAAGGACTATGACGATGTGAATGAAGCACTGGAAGGCAAAGTCGGCGGCGATACCGTTCACTGCCGCTGCGGACGCATCGAGGAGGACGGCAGATTCCGTACCTTTGAGATCGACTTCGTGCTGCTGGAAGATCAGTCCGGAGACTATTAATCGAATGAGAAGTTGGGAAAGTTAGGAGTTAGGAATGAGGCGTTAGGAGCTAGCCTGCGGCGTTTGTTCTGCGGCAGGCTGCTTACTTCTTTTTAGATGATTGTAACAGCGGGGTTCGGATGTGCTTTGAACCGCCGCAGGCAACTTACTGCTTTCTCCTTCCTATTTTCTACTTTATAATTAAAGAATACAGGAGTATCAGAATGTTTGAACTCATCAAAAATGCCGGCACCGCACGGCGCGGTGTCTTTCATACCGTCCACGGCGATTTCCAGACACCCTGCTTTATGAATGTCGCAACGGCAGGCGCGATCAAGGGCGCACTCTCCGCACGGGATCTGGAAGCGGTCAACTGTCAGGTGATGCTGTGCAATACCTATCATCTGCACGTTCGCCCCGGCGACCATGTCGTCCGGACAATGGGCGGCTTGCAGGGCTTCACCGGCTGGAAGCGCCCCACCCTCACCGATTCCGGCGGATTTCAGGTTTTCTCGCTTGCCAAACTTCGCAAGATCAAGGAGGAAGGCGTGACGTTCCGTTCGCATATCGACGGCAAACAGATCTTCATGGGGCCGGAGGAAAGTATGCGCATCCAATCGAACCTCGGCAGCACCATTGCAATGGCATTTGACGAGTGCGTGGAAAATCCGGCACCGTATCAGTATGCAAAACAGAGCTGCGCGAGAACAACACGCTGGCTGAAACGCTGTCAGGACGAAATGGCGCGGCTCAACGCCCTGCCGGATACCCTGAATCCGCATCAACTGCTCTTCGGCATCAATCAGGGCTGTACATTTCCGCCGCTGCGCATCGACCATATGAAGGAAATCGCGGAGATGGACTTGGACGGCTACGCGATCGGCGGACTTGCCGTCGGCGAACCAGCAGAGGTGATGTATGATATCATCGAACACGTAGAACCGCATATGCCGGTCAACAAGATTCGCTATCTGATGGGTGTGGGCACGCCGCAAAACATTGTCGAAGCAGCAGCACGCGGCATTGACCTCTTTGACTGTGTGATGCCCTCGCGGAATGCGCGTCACGCAACCGTGTTCACGATGCACGGCATGATGCATCTGACAAACCGCTGCTATGAAACTGACCCGCGCCCGATCGAAGAAGGCTGCCAGTGCCCCACCTGTCAGAATTTCTCGCGGTCATATATCCGGCACCTGTTCAAGGCAGGGGAACAGCTCGGCGGCAGACTCGCCGTGCAGCACAATCTCTGGTTCTATAACAATCTCATGCAGCAGATCCGTGACCATCTTGACGCGGGAACCTTCGAGGCATTCCGCGCTGAATATTCCGATCAGCTTGGAAAACTCGTCAAGGAATGAGGGTGAAACATCATGATAATCATTCTGAATCCGGAACAGGGCATGACCATCGACAGCAAGGAGATCCTGCTTGGCATGACCAGAGCAGAGGTCATAAAGCTGATGGGCGAACCGGAATCCGAAAATCCGGATGAAGCATTCCCCCAGATCTTCTATTTTAAAAATGCACTTCTTTTTGAATTCGATGCCAATACTGACAAGCTGGAATATATCGAACTGGAAGCAGGCAGCGAAGATGTGCAGCCGGAACTGTTCGGCAAACCGGTCTTTTCCGAAGACGCGGACGCATTCGCCGAATTTCTGATCGGGAAAAATATCGGCGCGTTCACCGAAAGCGAAGAGAGCTGCCGGTATCTGTTTCATTCCGGTATCCATCTCTGGCGGCAGAACAGCTGGGAAAAATTCAAAAAAAACAGCACCAGATCTCGATGTCAGCGAGGACGACGACCTGCCGGATGTGGTAACCCTCGACGATACGCTGCAGGAACTGGATGAAACAAAGCACTGGCAGACTGTCGGCATCGGCACCAAGCAGTATATTGCAGACATGGAAGCCATGACCGCGAAGAAATCCGCGATCACCCTGCTCCCGACGGAAGGTGCGGACATCGACGGCAAGGAAATCCGGTTCGGCATGACCTATGATGAAGTATGTACCGCAATGGGCAAGCCGGATTCCACTCACGCAGATAATAATTACATACAGGCATATTACGCCGAAAACTGCATTCATTTTGAATTCAACGCAAAGACGAAACAGCTGACCTATATCGAATTTTCACGCGGCACAGATGCCGTTCAGCCGGAGCTGTTCGGCGTATCCGTTTTTCCGATGGAGGCAGGCGATCTGCTCAACTTCCTGAAAGACAGAAATGACGGTGATATCATTGACAATGAGAACGGCTACAGCTATGTATTCAGGGAACTTGGCATCAGCATCTGGCGGGAAAGCATTCCGGAGGATGTCGAGGAAATGATCGAAGAAGCAGAGGAAGACGGCAGCCCTATGAGCGAAGAGGATATCGCAAACGAATGGGACACGGCGAATTACTGGGCGACGGTTGGTGTCGGCGGCGCGGAATATCTCGCGGCGTTTAAGTGAGTCACCGGAAAAACGGAGGATATCATGAATCAAAGCGATATTGTCCGCATTATTGTCGGCGCATCTGTCGGGATGCATGGGATTATTGAGATTCAGATTACAGAATCCGGTGCGCAGTATATAATAAGGAGTGATACACATGGAACGCAAGGACAAGGTGAATTATTATCTGGATATCGCTGAAGCGGTGTGCGCACGCTCAACCTGTATGCGGCGGAAATTCGGCGCGATCGTCGTCAAACATGACGAGATCATTTCCACCGGCTATAATGGTGCGCCGCGCGGCAGAGCGAATTGCAGCGATCTGGATTACTGCTACCGCGAGAAAATGCAGGTGCCGCGCGGTCAGCGCTATGAGCTTTGTCGGAGCGTCCATGCGGAGGCAAACGCCATTATCAGCGCAAGCCGTGCCGACCTGATGGGTTCGGAACTGTATCTCGCCTGCCACGATGCGAAAACGAATCAGCTGGACGGTGCCGTTGAACCGTGTTCCATGTGCAAGCGCCTGATTCTCAATGCCGGCATCGAGAAAGTCTATGTCCGTGATGACGCTGACAATTACACGGTCATCAACACGGAATCGTGGATCGAAAATGATGATTCTCTGCGCATGGAGATCGGGGAGGGGTACTGATGGAAAAGAATGTATGGATTGACCGCTGGAACATTGATCCGCCGCAGGAATCCCCCGATGAAACCGGCAGGCGTGTTCTCATTTCCATGAAATCCTTTGGCCCGTTAGAGGTCTGGGAATGGGGGCTTCAGGACGAGCATCAGCCGTTCATGCGCTACGCATGGCTGGAAAATGACTTTTACGCGGACGACAACCGCACGGAATTTATCTGCATGGCAGAGCTGCTGGAAAAGATCCGGTTTCTTGCAGAGCAGCTTCACGAACACGGATTTCCGGAAATGGCAGCGCGGTATGATGCGCTGTATGCGGAGCTGTCCGGAAATCAGTAAGCTAAAAGCGATACCTGCAAATTGCCGGTATCGCTTTGCTGTATCCAAAAACAACGCAGATACGTGATGTCAAAACATTTTGGCAGTGTATTTCAGGCGATGTCAAGCCGATTTGGTGGAAAAATCTGCCGGAATATGCTATGATGAACACAGCCGGAGAGAGGGCAGAAAGGAGGAAATACAGGTGGAGCTTGGCAAAGCGATCAAACGGTTCAGGACAGAGCAGGGCTGGTCACAGGAGGTTCTGGCGGAAAAGGCATATGTCAGCCGGCAGACTGTCTCCAACTGGGAAACGGAGAAAAGCTATCCGGATGTACACAGCCTGCTGATTCTGAGCAGCCTGTTCGGTGTATCTCTGGACGAACTGATAAAAGGAGATGTGGAGACTATGAAAAACACGGTACAGAATACGGATGCAAAGCTTCTGCGGAAAATGCAGTGGTTCGGTCTGGTGCAGATGTTCGCGCTGATGTTTGGCATCACGGCGCTGTTTGAATACGGCGGTGAGATTGGCAGAATCGTCGGAGGATTTCTCGGCGGCGCACTGGCAATCGGGATTTTCCTGTCATTTCATAAAATGGAGCAGCTCAAGCAGGAGAACGATATCCAGACATATCGGGAGGTGCTTGCGTTTCTGAACGGTGAAACACTGGACGAGATCGAACAGAAAGCCGAACGGAAAAAACGCGAAGCCGGAAAGCGGCTGTATCTTGCTGTTGCTGTCATCAGCGGTATCACGCTGATTGGCTGTGCGGTCAGCCTGATCGTGCAGCTGATGAAATAGCCGAAAAGTCCCGTTCTGCGTGATACAGAACGGGGCTTTCATTATGTCATTGCTTTGAGCGCCATACAGGCATAGACAAATATCCCGATGAGTACAAGCAAAATTACCGCGCCGATCACGATCATAACAGCCGGAACTGCGGATTGGTTTCCGAACGGTTTCCCCGCTTGGTTCATAGAATAAAACATCTGCTGTTGCTGCCGCTTCCGTTCACGGAGCTTTTCAACACCGACAGCGATCAATGCGATGCCGCCCAGAATACCGAACAGGAACCCGAACCGAATCAACCAGATACTCATAATCAGATCTGCACAGAGTAGTTCGGTGCTTCCTTCGTGATATAGATATCGTGCGGATGGCTTTCCTTGAGACCTGCGCCGGTAATGCGCACAAATCTTGCTCTCTCATGCAGCGTCGGGATATCCACGCAGCCGCAGTAGCCCATGCCGGAACGGATGCCGCCGCAAAGCTGGAAGACTGTTTCTGCGACCAGCCCCTTATACGGCACTCTGCCCTCAACGCCCTCCGGAACGAGCTTCTTTGCGCCCTCCTGGAAGTAACGGTCTTTCGAGCCGCACTCCATTGCGCCAAGCGAACCCATGCCGCGGTAGACCTTGAACTGTCTGCCCTGATAGATCTCAGTCGCGCCCGGTGCTTCGTCGCAGCCTGCGAACAGGGAACCAAGCATGACGACATTTGCGCCGGCAGCCAGAGCCTTGACGATATCGCCGGAATACTTGATGCCGCCGTCTGCGATCACCGGAATGCCGTGCTTTTCCGCAACACAGGCTGCATCATAAATTGCGGTGATCTGCGGCACACCGATACCGGCGACAACACGGGTCGTGCAGATGGAACCGGGGCCGATACCGACTTTGATCGCGTCTGCGCCTGCTTCGATCATTGCCTGTGCGGCTTCTGCGGTAGCAATATTGCCTGCGATCAGTGCCACATCCGGGAACTCTGCCTTGATATTGCGGATGCCGTTCAGAATATTCCTGCTGTGACCGTGTGCGCTGTCCAGCACCAGGACATCGACCTTTGCGTCGATCAGGTGTCCTGCACGTTCAACCATATCCTTGGTCACGCCGATTGCCGCGCCGCAGAGCAGTCTGCCGTTGGAATCACGCGCAGAATTCGGATACTTCACAGATTTTTCGATATCCTTAATCGTGATCAGACCGCGGAGAATGCCTTTATCATCAACAAGCGGAAGTTTTTCGATCTTATGGGAACGCAGGATCTCCTGTGCCTCGGCGAGTGTCGTGCCGACCGGCGCAGTGATCAGGTGATCCTTTGTCATAACCTCGCTGATGCGTGTGCTGAAATCAGTGAGAAAACGCATATCGCGGTTGGTGATGATGCCGACCAGATGGCCTGCCTTATCAACGATCGGAACGCCGGAGATCTTATATTTCCCCATCAGCTCGTCCGCATCGTAAACATAGCGGTCTTCCGTCAGTGAGAACGGATTGACGATAACACCGTTTTCAGAGCGCTTTACCTTATCGACCTCATCGCACTGCTGCTCGACCGTCATGTTCTTGTGGATGATACCGATGCCGCCTTCTCTTGCAATGGCAATTGCCATTTTGGCTTCGGTAACGGTATCCATTGCAGAGGTCATGATCGGGGTATTGAGTTTGACATCCCGTGCGAGTGTGGTACCGAGGTTGATCATATTCGGGGTAACGTCCGATTCTCCGGGTATCAGCAAAACATCATCGAAGGTGAGACCTTCCTTGGCGAATTTCTGTGCGTTTTCAATCATGCTTCTCTTCCTTTCTCCTTTTGGGGCTGCTTTGCAGTCCACTATCCGGCTTTCACGCTTCGTCCTGCGTCAGCTTTTGGCAGAGTGCCTGCAGGTCATCTCTGTCGAAAAATTCCAAGGTCAGTGTGCAGGATTTTTTCCCGCTTTGCACACGAACCTTACGTCCTAGTGTATTTTCGAGGCTGATTTCCATTTCCTCGTAGTAGATCTGGTCGGCAGTGCGCTGCTTCTGCTGCGGCTTTTCTGCATTCTGCTTCTGCGCAAATGCTTCAATATCGCGCACAGTGATCCTGCCGTCTGCGGCACGCTTTGCGAGCTCCAGCAGGGCAGCTTCGTCCCGTATGGCAGCGAGCGCCTTTGCATGGCCGACGGTCAGCTTTCCTTTTTCGAGATATTCCTGCACGATCTTCGGCAAACTGAGCAGTCTCAGCGCATTGGCGACTGCCGGACGGGAGCGTCCGACGGTCTTTGCGACCTCTTCCTGCGTCATGCCGAATTCAGAGATCAGAACCTGATAACCGGCAGCCTCCTCGATGGGGTTCAGGTTTTCACGCTGAAGGTTTTCGATCAGCGCAAACTGGCTTGCTTCACTGTCAGAAAGATCACGGATGATGACCGGAACCTCAGAAAGCCCGATCAGCTTTGCAGCACGCCAGCGGCGCTCGCCGGCAACGATCTGATAGCGCTGCTCCCCGATGGGACGCACAAGGATCGGCTGCAAAATGCCATGCTGCTGGATTGATTCCGCCAGTTCAGAGATCGCGTTGTCATCAAAGTTTTTTCGCGGCTGTGCGCGGTTCTGTTCAATATCCGCAACGCGCACGGTCTGTGTTCCCGCCTGCGGATCGACAGCATTCTGCTCCAGGAGCGCTCCGAGACCGCTGCCGAGACCGCCCCGCTTTCCAATTGCCATAGATGATCCCCTTTTCCTATTTGTTCATTCCTCCCCGGAGCAAGTCGTTTTCTCCGGTTTCCGGGGAGATCCATTGCGGCTGCTGTTTATTTTCTGCGGAAAAACAATCCGCGCGGCTTGACATCCGGCACAAGCGGTTCGCCGAGCATTTCATGGCAGACCATCTCATATGCCACTGAGCCTTTCGAGGTGCGGTCATAATAATAAACGGGCTTGCCGTGGCTCGGTGCTTCGGAAAGCCGCACATTGCGCGGTATCTTGGTCTGAAAGACCTGACCGGGAAAATATTTCTCCACTTCCTCCACAACCTGAAGCGAAAGATTCAGCCGCGGATCAAACATCGTGAAGAGAATGCCTTC
>Ga0310696_10010301_pt1 | contig 10765 bp, 10 predicted proteins | sample AusTroGonzalo_MG_4_FD_203885 | JGI IMG/M metagenome (GOLD analysis project Ga0310696, IMG submission 203885) | Bovine rumen microbial communities from tropical cattle in Woodstock, Queensland, Australia - Gonzalo_02 (v2) (version 2) | ecosystem: Host-associated > Mammals > Digestive system >... | reverse complement strand
CGTACTCCGAGAGGAGACGGTGAATGGCCTGGCAGAGGCTCACCAGCTCCGGCTCGTTGAAGTACCCCAGCAGTCCTTCCGTCACAATGCACAACTCACCCTTGACGCTCCCCAATGCGTCTTTCATAGATTGGTAATTGGTGGCATCCACGGCGTGATAACTGGACAGGCGGCGCTGCTCGGGAGTCATTACCTTCTCGGCGGCAGGAGCCATATCGGCAATCACCACGGGCAGGTCAAAGCCAAAATAACGCTTACCGGCCGATGACACGCGGAACCCGCGGGGCGAATACCCCGAAGGAAGGTCCACAATATTGGGGGCGCCGCTTCGAAGCGCAGCAGTATTGAATATTTCATAGCGGGCCAACTGGGCCGTCTTGTAACAGAGGCCGATAGACTCGGGAAGAGCCCTGGCTTTCTCCTGCATATCTGCATCCAGGCCGATAAGAGGCAGCAGTGCCATGGCATCCGGATCCTCCGCCCTTTTCAGAAGTCCCAAAGTCCCTTTGGCGGTCTGATAAATGGGGTTAACGGTCTTTTGTAGTTCTTTAGTGTCCATGATACTCCGTGGTTTAGCATCCAAATATACATAAATCAAGGGATCTAATCAAACGGACTCTCGCTCACAGGGCCTTCCTTGCCGCCGCCTTCTTGAGAAGACTCAAAGTCCCCTTGGCGGTCAATTATAATCATTATTATTATTTTCAATCAGAGAATTTGCGTACATTTGCCAGCACAAGCTAACTGTCATACCCGATGCCGCAGCTTCTAATAATAACGGGCCTTACAGACCTCCTGTCACAACTCCCGGACCTTGGGGCCTGGGGCCTGTGGGGGCTGTTTGTTGGCACGTTTCTGGCTTCGACCATTGTCCCTTTCAGTGCCGATGTCCTCTACGTTACGATGCTGCAAATGACCTCCAACCCCTGGGCTTGCCTGATAGTGGCCTCGCTCGGAAACTGGCTGGGAAACCTCACCACCTACGGCCTGGGTTGGCTGGGCAAATGGGATTGGATTGAAAAGCACTTCAATGTAACCCGCGCCAAGCTGGAGAAGCAAAAAGTCTATATCGACAAATACGGCATCTGGCTTGCCCTGGTAAGCTGGTTCCCCTTTGTAGGCGACCTCTTCACCCTTGCCCTGGGCTTCTACAAGACCAACCCCTGGCTCACCGCCCTCCTCTTCCTCGTGGGCCGCTTCCTCCGCTTCTTCGTCTGGAACCTCGTTCTGGGGGCCGTGTAGGAGTGGGAATTTAGGGGATATTCAAACGGACTCTCGCTAACGGGACCTACCTTGCCGCCCACGGAACCCTAGCATGAGAATCGTTAAATTGCCAAATTGAGAAAATACGCTACCTTTGTGATGTTCAGAATTCAACAACCATGATTTACGTCGCCTCCAGCTGGAGAAATCCATACTACCCCGAAGTAGTCAAACGCCTCCGCGAGGAAGGCCATGAAGTCTATGACTTCCGGAACCCGCCCCACGGCCACGCCGGATTCCATTGGACAGACGTGGACCATAACGCTCCCAATTGGACGTTTGAGGAATACTCCGAAGGATTACATCACCCTCTGGCCGAGCGCCAGTTCAAGGCCGATATGGAAGCCCTTCAGCAGGCCGATACTTGCGTCCTGGTACTCCCCTGCGGCCGCAGCGCCCACACCGAAGCCGGATGGATGGCCGGCGCCGGAAAGCGCGTCATCGCCTACATCCCCGAGATGGTGGAGCCAGAGCTGATGTACAAGTTATTCGATGAGGTTGTGGACAATCTCGATGACCTGGGGAAGTGCTTTTGCAATAATGAGAAACGAAGGAATAGATAAAACCGCATCCGGAATCTCCGTGATGGGCGGAGCAACAAAAACGGGGTCATGTGAATTTATGACCCCAAAGGTAGTTTCTGCTTGTGCAACAACGCTGCCGAAGGTCTATTTCTTTCCTGAAGATTTCTTCTAATTGTGAGCAGTTAGTGACCGAGCACACTCCGGAATAAGTGTGCTACCGGCGGTACATTTCAAAGTGATACGCCCGGTACATTTAATCCGCTGCTATTAAATCACTTCTTCAGAGCACGAATAATACGGTCTTCTTGAACGAGGATATCACGAGTAAACATTTGGAACGTGAAACGCTCAGTACCAACAGTCTTTACAGTATTATAAATAGAAGCCAAGGAGCCTGCCTTAATGAGCGTAATCGGAAGCGAGAACTCGTCACCGCAATCAGCTACAAAATCCTCCGAAAAGTCAGGTGCAACTATAAGAATCCTGTCAACCTGAAAGTCGTTACGCTCCAACAGGTTCTTATAGGCCTTGACCTGACGAGAAATAGAACTAAACTTATTGTATCCGTTTTCCTTTACGGTTTTACATTCCACAAGAACAACTGATTTCTCTCCCGTACGGAGAAGGATATCCATTTTATCCTTCTCTGTATTAAGTTTCTTTCTAAGCTTTTCATCTACATCAAGTCCGAGCTTACCAAAGATATACTTTGTCACGTCCTCAAAAGTCGTTCCAAGCTCGGTTTCAGACATAGCTATGCCGTTCTCTTTAAGTGAATTGATATCACGGAAACCAATAGCTTCATAGTTCTCGACCAACAAATCTTCCGTATCCTTATAAGCTACAAGGATATTCTCTACAATATTACCACGGGTTTTAATACTTTTTGCTTCGCAGATGGCACTAAGTGCTTCTGTAGGGAACAACTCAAGAATATCTCGGGGCATGATATTATAATCCATCAGGAATTCCCCGTGCATCACATCATCTTCTTGAAGCTGGAATGTTTCACGTATAGTCTTATCCGCCCCTTTGACGTAAGTATGAAGATCAAGAACCATTCGCTCATATCCGCCGGTAGAAATACCTATCTTTTCCTCGCTATAAAGCTTTGCAAAGTATGCGATGAGGTTATCGACCTTATCATCGAGCGTGGCGCCCTTAATTTGAGGGACGATGCCGAGTTTTTCGTCGCAAAGTTCAACTATTGCTTTCTTTTTGTCGGCCAGTTTCACATCACCTTTAAAGATATCTTCTTTTAGCATCTCAGAGAATGATACACCAGACGCAATAATGCTTTCAATTTTTGCATTGTAAGGAAGCTTTACATCTATATTATGCTTACGGCAAATAAGATTGACTTGCGGCTCCTTGAACTGAAGGAGAACGCGGCGGAAGTATTTATCTGCAACCTCCTGCCCACGTACCCGACATGCAATGGAAACCACTTCGTCAGCCACATAGATTACATTGTTCTTCTTAGAAAGGAATACCAAACCTTTGTCTTTCAGCTCTGCTACAACGTCTTCAATGTTTTGCGTCTTTTTGATGCCCAAAACAGAATACTTGATCATAGTCCTTTCATCAAGTGACAATTCAAGGCATCCGGCAAGCGTATCCAGAATTGACTGTTCATCCGAAGTGATCTTCGGAGAAAAATTGGAGTCCAGGTCATTGAAATATGCCTTTTTCAAGCAGGCCGCAAAAGTCTTGTAGTCACGGACACGAGAAGCCTCCATTGTGGGTTTTTCGGCGGTCACATCTGCCTTAAAAGCTTCGATGGCTTTTTTCTGTTTTTTGATTTCCTCATCGTAAAGCTTGGCGAACCAATCAAGACGCATGATACAGTTACCGTCACGAGTGATTATATTCAGAAGGATATCAAGCTGAGAAGAAATCTTTGAATAATCCTCCAAAACGAATTCTACATACTTGTCAGAAACAGCATCGAAAGCCTGAGACAACTGAATTGCATCTGCATTTTTCAGATTAGAATCTGCCTGGCTAAGAATGGCCTCTAGTTTAGGATTGTTTTTGTCCTCAGAAAAGAGATTGTTGATGATTTTGATGAATTGACCCTTTTCAAGGGAATTCAATCGCTCAAGTATTCTTTCTAGTTTCATGACGTTATTAAGCTATGTGGTTATTCGATAAATGATTGAGGTTAAATGTTTACCTATTGCAAATGTAGTAAAATAAATCGTGTTTCCTTTTGGAGATGCGATTATTTGTGGGGAAATATTATTCATTGAATAAAAAAGAAATAAATACACTCCTTTGCTAGTGTTGTAGCGTTGTTACGAAAAACGCTGCACTCTATCTTACCGAAAGTGCCGCATTCGCAGTTACCGTTAACACAAGTGCTCCTACGCCTCCAGGGACAGATCCTTGGAAATCGTACTATTGTTAAGTATAAGATGGGATAATTGTCGATTATGCTTTATTTCTCTTTTAAAGTGCGTCGTCTAGAACTTCACCACCAGTCCAATCTCCTCCTGTGTAAATGGTGAAATACTTTCTCCCACCTATCTCCTCAAAAAAAGAGCCGATAGTTTCATGAACATAATAACCATCGTCCATGCGGATTTTGATTAAGTACCATTCCTTGACGCCACCAGGTTGGTAGGTCAAGGCAATCAAAGCATCCTTTTCAGGATTGAAATCAACATCTTTCAAGTACGATTCCCCGTAACAGTTTCGGCAGAAGATTTTACCTATTACCATATTCTGCTCATATAGCTCAAGCGATATCTCAGGCACTCCGGTAGGGCACATAAGGAACACAGTAGGGGTTTTCCACTTCAACTGCCTCGCACCCTGCGTAAGAGAGTCCTTGAGGCCATATTGTTCCTCATAGTACTGTCGGTTCATCTCATCGACGGCCGCTTTATGTTCTTCCCACGAATTATAAGGGCCTACATAATAAGGTCGATTATTCGTTGGACGAGAATGTTTGTCTTCATCGTAAATCCACTCCCCAACACCCTCTCCTTTGGGCTTGCGTTCCTCCTTTGGCTTGGCGGCCCATTCCTGCCAACGAGCCAGAGAACGCTGTGCCTCCTCCTTTGTTACGGCTCTCATCCATGTAAAGTTTGGATTCTCAGACTCGTGGCCATAGAGAAGACTCGGATTATTAAGAAAGGCTTCAACAGAACCGCAAATGAGTTCAATCTTAGCCCTCGTAATGGGATTGTTCAGAGTGTTCTCTAACTTTGTAACCCAGCGAAGGTTGTCAGGGCGATTATTACATCGGTTGGTGTCAATATGGTCCGCCACATTTCTATCTCCGATGGGGTCACCATGATATGCGGCACAAACTATTCTATGGACCCGTTCCTGGCCTATAAGCATGTACCCAGTATTAGGGTCAAATATCCCAAATGTCCACTCCTCGTCCCACTTACGTTTTATTCCATCATCCTTACATTGACGGTAAACTGCACCATTGTCCCGGACATAGTATCGACGGCCTTTGTATTCACAGACTTTCTCCTCTGTGAAGTCATTGATATTAGGTGTTCCCATTTTTAGTCCTTAAAGTGCATTCTTATGGCAGGCATCCAATGATTCAATATGTGAACGATTAATTCACCCCATTCCTGCTCTGTCTTATAGTCCAGCTTTACATCGACAAACCATTGATGATTCATCGTATTATGCCATATGTCAAAGGATTGATTGCCAGGCGCTACATCAGTTTTAATATCAAAAAGGCCAAGTCCTTCATTATTAAACCTATCATATAATCGCTCTCCTATTGTAAAAACAATAGCATAATCAGATAATCCATAATCGGGAAGAGGATCTTTAAATTCGTCCTGAAAAATCGGCATAACAATGCTTGTTTCTATATTAAGATTCCTAAGAACCTTAGGCATCACTTCAAAAAACTGAGCTACTGCTCTACGATTCTGCAAATCTTTCTCAACCTCTGGATTATTTGCATCAGCTAACTCTGGATTATCTGCCAAGTCCTTAAAGAAATTATGCTTTAGTACTCTGGAGATAAGTTCAAGTTGAGCAACGTCCATCTTGCTTCTCTGAAAAATATCATAGACATTCGTACGAGTGCAACAGATCTTATCAGCAAATGTCGTGATATTCCACTCTTGCCGTCTAACCTCTTCCTCAATTAACTTTCCTATTGTCTTTTCCATTACTTAATTATCTTTATATTGTTTTTCGCAAAGGTATGGACAATAATAGCGTCGACAATGGAGACGGTGTCGAATTCTATTTAACAATCAACAGAGTCAGTAAAGAATTACTCCAATACTTTAATCCCCAACCCCTTCAAATACTCATACGTGCCATCATAGAATTCAGGCTTACGGGTATCATCCATGGGGTTGCCTTCAGGGACGCAGATGACCATACCCTGACGAGCACGCGTGAGAAGCACGCGGTAGGCATTTAATTGATAAGAGCGACCTTCTTCCTGATTGATGTTCTGCCAGCGGTCGCAGCGGAAATTGAAATGCTGCCATTGATTGCTCTTGGGGTTGTATCGGAAATCACCATCCCAAACTAAGCAAGTCCAATCTAACTCCAAGCCCTGGATATCAAACTCAGTTGCCACATCCTCTAGGAACAAGGAGGAACGGATATCAGTAATTGGATTAAGGAACCAAGGAACGATATCGGCCTGCGAACGAATATCAATTGCAAGAGGTTTCAGTCTGAAAGCCTTTGAAGATACCAACATGCCGTAGCGCTCAGAGCCACGGGCATTCTTTCTAAGCCATTCCTTCGCCTTGTTTAGATCTCTGGTGAGCACAATGGGATAGCGCTCACTGATCTGTGCATACGTCTTTTTGGCAGCCTCAACGTCCAAATCCAAAAGCTGGTGCACGAAAAGGGAAAGCGTCTCAGCACGGAATGAGCGTTGGGATACAGCCAAGTGCAAATCTGAGCATGTATGGACATGGCTATTATCGGCCAGTAACTCGGCTACATTTCCTTCGGCGTACTCTTTATCGGTCAAATTATTGGAGATATAAATCTGCCAATCAGGGAAGGTCTCGTTAAGGGCCTCAATCCACAGGCCTATGCCACCTTCACCCGAATTAATTTCCTGGCCGCCACCCACCAGACAGACAATGGTTGCCCAATCCTTGTGCTGGTCCAAAGACCAGACAAGGAACTCACCCTCTGACATGGGGAAATTGGCTATCCCCTTCTTACGGGCCAACCAAGCACTAAGATGGCGCATGTCCCACATTCTCTGAGCTTCATCGAATATGGCCACATTCTCCACTTCGGCGGCATTATTCTTGGCTGCCGTAGACACCTTGGCAGGATCAATTTCGATTTCGCCAGTAATGGGCAGCTTAAGCTTGGCAAGCATATTATCCCGATAACGGTGAATAATCTGGATGAAGCGGCTAACCTGCCTTTCTGCCTCTGTCTTTGTGCAACGTAATCCTTTTGCTTTCTCCTTAACGACCTTATCCCGAGCTAAAGCTTCTGTGAGGACCTTTACTAACGGGCCGTTTCCGGAAAGGTATACGGCCAAATCTCCTTGTTCCTGCTGGATAGCCACATTTAGGCCGACGAGCGTTTTACCCGCCCCAGGCACACCTGTAACGAAGCAAATGCTTTTCTGTTTTTTCTCTTTTGACTCCTTGATGACATCCAGAATGAACTTGGTGCAGCTATCAATTCCCGCTTTATCAGCCTCATGCTTTGTGATGTCCTCAACACTATGATTCATATAAAGGGCCGAAGCTGCCTGAATAATGGTAGGAGTAGGATAATATCGGCTGTAAATCCAATCCTTGGGATTGATAACATCGCCGCCTTTTTCTTTCTCCAGGACTCTTTCAAAGAGGGAAAGCAATGTTGCCGCATTTGCATAGAGAGGCTCGTAGACTTTATCGTTGTAGTAACTAAAGACCAGCTCATTGTCTATTGATTTGGCCTCAGTTGCCACCAAAATAGGCACTATTGTAAGATTTGCGCTTTCCTCGTGGAAGTTCTTGAGATCCAGCGCATAATCCCAAACCTGCTCTTTGTCGTTGGCAATAAAGCTATCCTCCCCCGCCTTGAATTCCAAACAAAAGACGATGCTGTTTACTAGAAGAGTGACATCTATGCGTTTCCCAAGACGGGGAATCGTATACTCAAAAACAATATGGCCCTGAACCTTGAGTTCAGACAGAACGCTCTTCATTATCTGGATCTCCTCCATCCACGCGTCTCGCTGCTCCAGGGTCAAATCGAATGTGTTGTCTTTAGATAGCACACCCAGGATTTCCTCATCCTTTTGGCTGAGGAAAACCGGAATAGGGGCATCGTAAAAACAACGCTTCATCGTTATACAGTTGTTATAAACCTCTTCAAATACTCTCGAAGATTGTCATTATAAGCATAAACATAACAACCCTTAATGCCACGTACAAGCATCACCTTATAGGCGTTAATGATAAATTGTTTGAGCTTATTATCATCGGTCTGCTGCTTTACCTTGGAATCAAAAAAGAGGTTCCTATTAATGACTATTGAGTTCGTAGACGGATCATAATCAATCTCACGACCGAAAATCACCCCGACTCTATTAAGATCATATCCTTGGGATGTATGGACACAACCGATCTCATTTGGTTTACTTTTCAGAATCCACTGGCGACTGGTTTTATTCCAAAAATACTTTTTTCCATCCAAATCGATATCCGGCTTTTTCCCCCCATTCTGAGAAATCCACTCCCAAGAGTAGCCCGCAAGAGTTCTACATAAACCTTCTTTGGCATCCTTCCGGCAAATGAAATCAATCATAGCGTTAGGATTCTCATACATTTTGAACTCGTAGCGTCCAAAAGACTGACGCTTGGGATTATGCAAATTAAAGATGTCATCAATATACTGCATAAAATCGCCCCCACCTTCGCAACGCATTTGGGATCTCAATTCACAACGGATGGTAGCATGAGCATCCAGGACCTTACGCATCGATACTGCCGGAATATCAGTTGGCTTAATACTCTGATTTTCGTCATAGACCAGAACTTGATAACGACTTTTCTTCAACAAGAAATCAAGCTGAGTTGCCTCTCCTGGATCTATGTTAAGTCGATCGCAACAGTTATCAAACGCTTTATACTCTCCTGGAGTCATTGCCACTCTACGCTTTAATCGATGAGATTCATCCACAAAAACAATATCATAATCGCGCTCGTTGCTCTTGGTCACCACTTTGTTTGGGCCAATTACCATCCCAACACGCATCCCTTTTGTGGATTTCCCTGCGTGCTTGAATACTATTCTAAAAGTGTCACGAATAGAAGACATAGGAATAACAAATCCAATCTTCACATCATCATATCCAGTCTTTTCCTTCCACAACTGATAGAAACGTTCAAGCTCCGCATGCAGCGCATATCTCTCATCCATATCGTCCTCTGAATCCTTTTCAAAGTCGTAATCAAAATGAACAGTACGACTCTTTAATAGAGTCATGATCATATTGATGAGTACCAGAGATTTACCTGTACCAGCCACTCCTTTGATTACCGCCATCCCGCTCTGATCATTCGAGAGTTTCGCAATGATATCTCTAATGATACTACGACAGACCATTTCTTGCTCTTCAGTAAGACTGGTGTATGGAGAATACTTAAACAAATCGGTATTTCTGATACCGGCATACGGATTATGGACAAACTTCATATCATGAAGTCTATCCCAAATCTTTCCTATCTTTTCTTGATACCTAGCCCTATCATAATAATTATGAGAACATGACTGACCAGCATTCCGGTTCTGCAATTTCCTTCCGTGACGCCCAAAAGATTCCTCGATTGCCAGTTCTGTTTCCAAAAGATGAATCAAATTCTGTTCGACATCCAGGATTGCCGATTTATTGAACTCGTTGTCAAAGATTATTTTGATATGCTTAAGACGACGTCTCTCTCTGATACTTGTATGCTGGTTATAACGGACATATGCACTTGTAGTCTCCCCCACATAAACCTCATCGTCATTGTATATTAAATACACAACTGGCCAATTAGTGCCATGTGCCGTAGATGCAATCTCTTGCTCCGCGCCAGGGAAAGGATAGTCACGAATTATGAGAGAATGATTGCTCATACTAGAGTTCGTTGTACTTCTTAGCAGTTCCTTTTGACTTCTCTACGGGATATTTTGCCGCATTAGCTGCAATCTTCTCCTTTACGATAGTGGAGACATCAAAGCCGTACTTACGAGCAAGCAGTAAAGCATAGATGAAAACATCGGCAAGCTCTTCGCGGACCTTTTCGGGCTTAGCATCTTCGGCCTTTTTCCACAAAAAAGCCTCATTAAGCTCGGACGCTTCAATGGAAAGCGCCAGCGCCAAATCTTTGGGATTATGGAATTGATCCCAATCCCTTTCATCGACAAATGCTTTGACCAGTACGGTCAAAGCCTGAATATCGTTCTCCATGCAGATTGCTTTTCTACAAAAATAGTCATTTTTGATTAAATGGCAACAGATTACAAGGACTGGATTATGCTGAGAGCGCAGTAGGTGTCCCTTTTTTCGTGACACTAACCGCGAAAACATACCCAAAACGCGATAGACGGTCGAAAAAAAGTGACGTCTACTGCGCTGGAGGGGGTCAGAAGAGGGACAGGGGGTGTTCCGAAGGGACTTTTAGTTCCCCGGTCAAGGGACCGGTGTTAGCCCCTTTTTTGGCATCCGAGCGAGGGACACCCCCTGCTCCCTTCACAAGACATATTTCATACGAATGATTACTACCCAAATGTCGCAACCGGCGCAACATATGCGACAGGACTGTTATTGGAAGACACATAAGAGACATTTTTAATGAAGGGGAACTTGACCCTGAAGTGGTAGTTGCAAAAAATGCAACATAGGGTGGCACGAGAACCCTACCTTATGACTTCACTCCATCGGCTGGAACAAACCGCCCTTAATCTCGTATCGGCCGGGTTTCCATTTGTCCTTGAAAATCTTATTCACGTAATCATCGGCATAA
>Ga0310696_10010297_pt1 | contig 10767 bp, 7 predicted proteins | sample AusTroGonzalo_MG_4_FD_203885 | JGI IMG/M metagenome (GOLD analysis project Ga0310696, IMG submission 203885) | Bovine rumen microbial communities from tropical cattle in Woodstock, Queensland, Australia - Gonzalo_02 (v2) (version 2) | ecosystem: Host-associated > Mammals > Digestive system >... | reverse complement strand
AATGCGATTTACCTCAGAAAAATTGGAAAATTATCAGGAAATACCGTAGTTATGACTGTTATGTCTAACCTCGGACTTAAGAAAGCTCTTGAGGCTGAAGGACTTGATTATCATGAAACAGCAGTTGGTGATAAATACGTCCAAATGGACATGAAAGCAAACCATCTTTCAATTGGTGGCGAACAATCCGGTCACATCATTTTCTTAGATGATTTGAATACTGGAGATGGCGTTTTAACAATGATCCATACTCTTAACGTCATTGCCGGTGAAGGAAAGAAGATTCAAGACCTAGTGAAGAATCTTAAGATTTACCCACAAAGCTTGAAGAACGTTGTTGTCACAAATAAAGAAGCTGTTTTATCTAATGAAGGTTTTAAAGAAAAAATTAAAGAAATTGAAGCCTCCTTAAAAGGAAACGGTAGAATCTTAGTCCGTCCATCCGGAACAGAACCAAAGATTAGAGTTATGTGCGAAGCACCAACTCAAGAACAATGTGATCAAATCACATCAGTCCTTGCTAAATACGTTGAGGACATTTCTCAATAAAAGACATATTTGATTGATAATAGGAGGAAAAATATGCCAACCCCACATAATGAAGCTAAAAAAGGTGAAATCGCTAAGGTAGTTTTAATGCCTGGTGATCCTAATCGTGCAAAATGGATTGCGGAAAACTTTTTACATGATGTTAAACTTGTTAATCAAGTCAGAGGAATGTTCTGCTTTACTGGTTTAACAAAAAACAATAAAAGAATTTCAGTAATGGCTCATGGTATGGGTAACCCATCCATTGGTATTTATTCACATGAGTTATACTCTGAATACGATGTTGACGTAATTATTCGTATCGGAACCTGTGGTTCATATCAAGAATATGTTGACTTCTTCGATGTGATTATCGGTGAATCTACCTGTACTGATTCAAACTATGGCGCACAACTTGGACACCCAATTTCATATTGTCCAAAAGCTAGTCCTGAACTTGTTAAAGTTGCAAAAGAAGTATTAGAGGCAAAGAAATATCCATATCACTCTGGAATGGTCTTTGCTGCTGATGTCTTCTATGACTTTAAAAAGGATATTTGGAAAGACTACGCCAAACGCGGTGTATTAGCAGTCGAAATGGAATCATATGCTTTATATATCAACGCTGAGTATCTTGGTAAAAAAGCAATGACCATGTTAACAGTTACTGACCACTTCCTTAAGGAAGGCAGATTAACTCCTGAACAAAGACAGACCGGTCTACGTAACATGGTTGATTCCGCAATTGAAGTCGCTGAAAGATTTATAAAATAATTTATGGTTTTTGCCATTCTTCTAATTGTTTTGATTCTTTTTGTAACTGCATTTATTGCATTTATGATTTTTCTTAAGAAACTAGATTTAGAAACATTTAGAAGACTATGTCTTAAAAAAGTTCACAGAATTAGTAAAAGAAGAAAAGCTCTTGTAGTTGAAAACTTAGATATTGAAAACTATGAGGGTGAAAGACTTTATGTTGATCACGTTATATTTGGCAAAAAGTATATTTATTTAATATCGGTATTCTTGCTTAAAGGTATTGTGTCTGGTGAGGAAAATAATAACTCCTGGATCTACTATGATACCTATAAGAAAAAAGATGGTTACATCACAAATTTGGATAGGGTTGCAGACAAAAATATACGGGATTTCTCGGGAATTTTACAAATTTCACCCGATCCAATCGTCAATATTTGTGTAGTCCCAAATGAATGCGATTTTAACATTACAAACGCTAAAAAGGAGAATATTGTAATCGCTCATTATTCTTCCTTAGGGCGAAAAATTAGAAAATTTGAGAAGAAAGAGCTAGGCTCACTAAACCAAGAACAAATAGTTGAACAATTTAATGCAATAAAGGCTAAAAATGAAGAAAGAAACAAATAAGTTAACATTTAGAAACGTTGTTGACGAATTAAAAGAAAGTCACTCCACTTTTTCGCCACAACTCTTATATTTCTCCTTGTTTGTCATTCTTTCATTATTGTTGGCGTATGTTCTCCCGCTGTCTTTAATCATTACATTACCTTTTGTAATTGTGCCTTCTTATTTTGCTTTTACTTCCACAAATTCTTTATCAACATTAAAGACGCCTGAACATCCTGGGTTTTTCACTATGTTTGGAGCGTATTTCTCTTCACTATTTTTTGGTGGATACCGACTTCTTATTGGGTTATTAAAGACATTGGCAACTTATGTTGCTTCAAACTTTATCATATTAATAATTTTTGATGTGACTGTGTTTACTTCACTTCCAGAGTATGAAGCTTTATTAAAAACCCTAGAAGAAGCCACAGATACCGCCACTATGACAGAGTCAATTGAATCATTCTCTAACGCTTTAATTGCGAATGAACATATTTATAAGTACATACTTTTATCAATGGCAATTTCCGCAGTTTTAGCAGCTTTTATGTTTATTCATCATATGATGGTTCATTCTCTTAAGATAAGAAGAAATCTATTTAGAAAACAAAAAATGCCAATTCGCCAATTCCATTTCGTGGATAGAAGAGTCAGAAAAGATAATAGAAGCTTCTTATTTGGTTCTTATACCCGCACTTGTTGGTTTATTCAATTACTAGTTGTTTTAGTAGGCGTAGGTGGCATTGTAATTAGTTATTTCTTTTTGGAAGAATTTAATGTTGAACATACATTAATTATTTCCCTATTTTTAATGTTTTTAGTGTCTTTACCTTTCTTAAATTACTTAAGTAAAGTTCATGACTTACTTTATTTTGTTCTTGCAAATACTTATGAAGATACATTCGCAACCTTAACTCTTGAATTTTTAACTAAATATAAGGAGCGAATTGGAATAGCAGAAGAAGATGCTAAAAAGATTGAAGAATTCCTTAAAATGCAAAAGCTAGAAAATAGTGAAAATAAAGAAGAAAATAAGGAGGACGAAGAAGGTAAATAAAAAATCCACATAGTGGATTTTAATAATCAATGGAGCAGCTGGCGGGAATCGGACCCGTATAGCCACCTTGGCAAGGTGGTGTTCTACCACTGAACTACAGCTGCAATTCAGCGTGATTATTATATAAAAGGTGTTATAATACTTCAAGCAAAATTTAAAATTATGAAAACATACGTTGACTTAGCAAATTATATATTCCCAGAAATTAATGAAACTATCGCCGATTTAGAGGCTAAATATCCTGCTAGAAAATTACCTGATGGTGCAGAAGTAACTAGGTTCGCGCCTTCTCCAACTGGCTTTCTTCATTTAGGTTCACTTTTTACATCTTTAGTTGCCCATAAAGTCGCTAAAGACACAGGCGGAGTTTTTTATCTTCGTTTAGAGGATACGGACACAAAAAGAGAGGTTGAAGGTAGTGGAGACGAACTTGTTCGTCAACTCGCATACTTTGGCATCGATCCTAAAGAAGGTTATTTAGGAAAAGATGTTGGAGAATATGGTCCATATAAACAAAGTGACCGTGCTTATATTTATAAGATTTGTATTAAAGAGTTAATGAAAAAAGGTAGAGCCTACCCATGCTTCTGCTCTGCTGAACAATTAGAAGAAACTCGCCAAATCCAAGAGGCAATGAAAGAAATTCCTGGATATTATGGTGATTACGCTATTTGTAGAACTCTTACACCAGACGAAGCAATCGCAAGAATTGAAGCTGGCGAACCATATGTTATCCGTTTCAAATCAATGGGCAACCATAACAACAAAGTTACTTTCCATGACGAAGTCCGTGGTGATATTTCAATTGCAGAAAACGACATGGACATTGTTATTTTAAAAAGTGATGGTTTGCCAACTTACCATTTTGCTCACGCTGTTGATGATCATTTTATGCACACAACAACAGTTATTCGTGGTGAAGAATGGATCTCAAGTGCTCCAATTCACTTAGAGTTATTCGACACATTAGGTTTTGCCCGACCAAAATACGCTCACTTACCAGTTATCATGAAACTTGATAATGGCAATAAGCGTAAACTTTCTAAAAGAAAAGATCCAGAAGCATCAGTTTCTCACTTTATCGAAGAAGGTTTCCCAAAAGAAGCATTACTCGTGTACTTAATGAGCATTGCAAACTCCAATTTTGAAGAATGGACTGCTCAGAATCATTCATATAATCTTGATGAATTTAAATTCTCATTTGATAAGATGAGCCTTGATGGAGTTTTGTTTGATCAAGACAAATTAAATTTCTTTAGCAAAGAAATCATCGCACAGATGTCAGCTGAAGAAGTTTATAACCGTGTACATGAATGGGCAACCGAAACATTCAAAGAAAGACTTGAAGCTTATAAAGAAACATCAATCGCTGCCTTAAATATTGAACGTGGTGGAGAAAAAGCAAGAAAGGATTATGCTTGCTATAAAGATGTATATCCGATCATCTCCTTATTTTATAAGGAAGACAACGAAAAAGAGTTTAACGAAGTTGGTTTATCATTTAATCCAAATATTCCATCTTCAGTGATAAAAGAAGTTCTAGAAGATTTCAAAGAATCAAATGACTATTCTTTAGGAAATGATGTTTGGTTCTCCACGGTTAAAGAACTTGGCGCACGTCACAAGTTCGCTGAATCCGGAAAGATATTCAAACAAAATCCAGAAGCCTATGTTGGCCACGTAGGAGATGTTGCTGAAATCATCCGTCTTGCAGTCACAAATAGAAAGAATTCTCCTAACCTTCATGATGTCTTAGTTATCTTAGGAAAAGAAGAAGTTGACAGAAGAATTGAACGTGCACTAAAATCATTACGCTAATAGCAAACTAATTGTTTGTTATTACACGGCCCTATGGTCAAGCGGCTAAGACGCAACCCTCTCAAGGTTGAATCCCGGGTTCGATTCCCGGTGGGGTCACCAAATGCTTAAAATTTTGAACGTATTAGGCATGGATGACTATAAATTCCATCTCCCTACGATTCAAAGGTATAGAAATCCTCATTAATGAGGATTTTCTTTTTTGCTTAAAATAATGAATTAATAGCGTTCAAATACCTTATATGGTATAGTTTTAATATGTTTTTTGAACTTATTAAAAAATCGAAAGATAAATGGTTGGTTTCGCCTGAATGTAAAATTTCTGATTTTTTTGACTATATAAAAAATAAAGGTGCACTAAGAGATGCTCAAATAGAGGCTATTGAAACATATTTATTTCTAAAAATAGCTTGCGAGAATAAACCTTTAGCAACGTTATTTAAAGAAGGCTACTTTGCCGAAGAGATAAATGTTGATGATTTGCCATTAACACAACACGCTAGAAATAAACTCAATGAAAATAAGGCCGCAATTTCCTTATATCAAATCGCTTGTATGGAAGATAAAAACGGGGGCCCTCTTTTTAAGGAGATGAAAGCCGAAATTGAAAATCATCCAAACGGCATTGACTATGAAAAAGTAATTGATGATATTTTTTATGGCGTAAGTTATCCAGATTATTTATTTAGCCTTCCGATGGGCGCTGGAAAAACATTTTTAATGGCATGCTTCATTTACATTGATTTATATTTTTCATCGCTCGAGCCAGGAAATAATGCTTTCGGAAAAAATTTCCTTGTTTTAGTTCCTTCTGGCTTGAAAACATCCGTAATTCCAAGCATAAAAACAATTGAAGATTTTGACCCAACATGGGTGATACCAGAACCTGCTGCAAGTCAAATTAAATCGCAAATTATTTTTGAAATTCTTGAAGAGAATAAAACAGGAAATAAATCAAATAAAACAAAAAATCCAAATGTTCAAAAAGTAAACAACCATGCTCCATTGTCAGATCAGGAAGGTTTAGTATTTGTTACAAATGCCGAAAAAGTGATATTGGATGCAATCGGATACAAAAAAACTAAAGGCTTTATTGACATATTTGAGGATCAATCTGATACAAATTATAAGATATCTAATGAATTAAGAAGGTTGCTTGGCGAAATTCCAAATTTAGTTATTATAATCGATGAAGTTCATCATGCTTCTTCTGATGAAGTGAAGCTAAGGCAGGTCGTTAACAAATGGGCTACTGGCGGAAATGTTAACTCCATTTTAAGTTTTACCGGAACACCATATTTATCTTCTGCTGAAAAAATTGAGATAAGCTCAAACGCTAAGTTCTCATCTAAGATGATATCTAATATTGTTTATTATTATTCATTAGCTAAAGGAATTGGAAATTTCTTAAAAACGCCTACAGTTAACGAAAGTAATGCAGATAGAAAAACCATAATTAGTAATGGGTTAAAAGATTTCTTTGATAATTTTAAAAATCTAAAATACGACAATGGTGCAATAGCTAAGATTGCGGTTTATAGTCCTACAATTGAAATTCTCGAAGAAGACACCTATCCACTTGTTGCAAGCTTTGTAACTTCAATTGGTTTAGACCCTACAGAGGTAATTTTAAAATTCCATAACGGAAACAAGACATATCCTGCTCCTCAAGATGCAGTTTTACAGTTTAATTCTTTAGACACCTCTCTTTCTAAAATTCGCGTCATTTTATTGTGCCAAATTGGCAAAGAAGGCTGGGATTGTAGAAGTCTTACAGGTGTGATTCTGTCTCATGAAAATGATTGTAAAACAAATAGTGTTTTGCAAACATCTTGTAGATGTTTACGAGAAGTTGATGACGCATCTAAAGAGAATGCGATAATATGGTTGAATTCAAAAAATGCTGAAATTCTTGATTTACAATTAAGAGCTCAACAAGGAATTACAATTAAAGAATTCCAAAATAGAAACCAACCTAAATACCATGTTCAAAGAAGATCTAGAGTAGATAAATTAAATCTTCCTGATATCGATTTTTATCAAGTTTCTATTAAAACAGAAACTAAAATAACAACAAAAGCAAATCCTAAACTTTTCTTTGAATCATTTAACGTAGATTTATTTAAAATCAAATCACTTAAAGTTGCTGTGAAAGATTTTAATTCCAATGTTAAAGATTTTCTAGATTTGGATAGACTGGACGATTATTCTTTACCTATAACATATACTGAATGGCTTAACGACCTCATAAAAGAGTCATTTAACACCCTTTCTTTTGAAACACTTAAGCCTTTTGAAACGAATCTCAATGAAATTTTTGAAAAGATATGCGACAAAACTAATGAAGAGTACTTTTTGAGAAAAGACTTAAATCATTATCAGATCAGAAGCGAAATAAGAAAATCATTTACAAATAAAACCACCTTTTCTTCTAATGAAGAACTTTTGCCTGATCACTCTGACTGGATTGATTCAAAAAGTTTAGCAAAAACAAAACTTGTTTTAAAATTATCAGAATTATTTCCTGACAGAATTGAAGATAAAGAATTGAAGGATATTGATGATGGAACAGTTTCAATTACAATAGATCAACTTGATGAAAAAATTGCGATGATAAAATCTCTCGGTGGTGATGCAAAAGCATTGGAAGAAAAACGTTCCATGCTTGTTGCTAGAGAGAAAACGCTTCATTACTCGCCATATATTTTCGATGATAGTGATTTCGAGCAAGAGATATTTGATATCATTTTGCATCTAGATACTTTTAAGAAAAATGGCATAGAAATCTATTATAACGGAGATAGATTTGTTAGCACATTCAAAATCAAATGTTATAAAAAAGTCGGTGATAAATCATATCCGATTGGTAACTACACACCAGATTTCATACTCTTAAAGAGAAATAAGAAAGGCGAAATATACAAAGTCTTAATTCTTGAAACAAAGGGTGAAATATATGCGAGAGAATTTGATGATAAAAAGAAATTTATGTCCGACACCTTTGTGCCAATGAATAACAATAAATTTGGATATGATAGATTTGATTTTTTATACATTGAAGATTCACTTAATCGTATAGAAAGAATCTCTAAATTAACTAATGCCATAAATGACTTTTTCAAGGAGGATTAATTATGCCAATTAAATATGTTCCCTATATTCCAACTCCAATTGAAGGGCAAGCCGTTCTTGGTAATTTTGTTCGTACAAAACGAAAACTTATTTATCGCGGCGCCGATGTAATTTATGAAAGAATTCTTAGAGGAATGCCTTATTATGAACTCGAAAAAGTTGAAACTATTGGAAAAAATAACCCTTCAGACAACTTACTTATCCATGGTGAATGCATTTCTACATGCGCTTATCTCAAAGATAACAATATAAAAGTTGATTTAGTTTATATTGATCCTCCATTTCTAAGTGGCGCTGATTACGCAAAGAAGATTTATATAAGAAGAAATCCCCTTGTTTCTAAGGCTATTAAAAAAGCTGAAGAGGAACTAGACAATAAGACAGATAATTTTGAAGAAAAAATGTATGGCGACATATGGGACAAAGAAAAGTATTTAAATTGGATGTATGAAAATTTAATGGCAATTAAAGCGATAATGTCAGAATCAGCCGTTATTTATCTACATCTAGATTGGCATATTGGTCATTATGTTAAAGTTTTAATGGATGAAATATTTGGAGAAGACAATTTCAGAAATGAAATTATTTGGTGTTATTCAACTCTTGGTCGTCCAGATGATAGATTTGCACCTAAACACGACAATATTTATGTATATGGTAAAAATCAGGATTCTTATTTTAATAAGGCAGGGGCAACCGTTGCCTATACTCAAGAATATATTGATAGTCATTTTACAGATGTTGATGAAAATGGAAAAAAATGTCGTAAAAGATTTGATGCAGGCAAATGGAGAACATATTATCCAGAATCCGGAATGATTGATAACGATTACTGGGATATACCTTATGAGAATTCAATGTCAAAGACTAGAGTAGATTATGCGACACAAAAACCTGAAGAATTATTAGAGAAAATAATTAAGGCATCTTCTGATAAAGGTATGATTGTCGCCGACTTTTTTGGTGGAAGTGGTGTAACAGCAGCTGTAGCTCACAAATTGGAAAGAAAATTTGTCACTTGTGATGTTGGCGTTAATAGTATTCAAACAATTAGAGATAGATTGTTGTGCGATAAAGCTTCTTTTGAAATTTACGAAATAAAGGATGGCGTTAATCTATTTAGAAATCCTGTTCAAACCATGAGCAAATTAGTTAAACTAATTCCTGGACTACAAATTGATAATTCTTTACCAAAATTTTGGACAGGTTATTTTGTCGATAGTAAATCTGGAAAAATTCCAGTTTATATTCAAGATCTTAAAGATTCTTCTTCTAAAATTTTTGATATTGTTAAATTAAACGAAATTGTCAACGAGCATATTCCATCTTTAGAAGAAAAATATAAGAAAGTTGTCGTTTATTATGTTGATATTTCAGATATATCTGAATTAAACGATTTCATTAAAGACAACAATCTCACTGGTACGGAGATTGAATTTAGAGATTTAAAATCAATACTTGCACTAACTTTTGAAGATGATTATTTAGATTACGAAATTGTCGAAGAATCTTCTGATATTTTTTCATCTAAACAATTAGTTATTAAAAAATTTATTTCTGATAGGTTGAAACAAAAAATTGATCAATTTAATGATAAAGCATTACAACAAGCAATTGAACATCCAGAGAATGCAAAAATAATCAAGTTAAGTGCGGAAGGATTAGAAGGTATTGAGATGGTCAGTGTTGACTGCACATCGAGCGAAGGCGAATGGCACGCTGATGCTGAAATTAAAGTTGAAAAAGATAATACCGTTACCTTAAATGGTGATAAATCCAAAGATGGATGGGATGGTAAAGTTCCATTATCAGAGAATCCAAAACGCATCAAAGTTAGAAATATTCTTGGAGATGAGACAATTATAATTGTTAAGTAAATAAAATCCCTGGGTTCATGCATCTCTAGGGATTTTTTTCTTATCCTTCGGGTAAGATCCTATCACTTGAACTTGGTGGTGATACCAAAGCCACCTATCTTTTAACGTGTCCATAGTGGCCAGCACGGAGAATTATTCTCTAGACATAAGTCCAACATCATTCATGACTGATGCAAATATAATATAACAAATCATTATAAAATATACAATAAGTGAATACTTGAAATGAACACAAATCGTACTTTTCAGGATGGCCGGAAAGGTGTGTTTTACGTTTTAGGGGGGGGTGTTACTAAACCCCACCCTTTTCGTTTAGATTATAATCTAACTAGTCAACCTTATCTGGAAATGTTCGCGACCACTGGTCCGCCAAAGCATTTTCCAGAATAAGGTATGACATTTTAATTATAATTATTGAATTATGATATGATATAAACGATGAAAACGAATGCGAAAAATTTTAATATCGAAGCCTTTGTTAATTCTGAAGGGTATAAATCGTTAAGCGCAGCACTAAAAGAATTAAATTCCATAACATTAGGAATAGTCGAGAAGATAAAGCCACTTACAGACTCTTTAAGCAGTTACAGAGCCACTCTCCCAGATTTTTCTAGTTTTTACAATCCAATTAGAGATGCCGCAAAACAATTTAGCGAAACAATTACAAAACAATTGGAAAACCCTGAAAGTGTTTTATCTTATTTTAAATATTTCGAAGCATTATCAAACTTTTTCTGGGTAATGCCTTATAAAATAACTCCTGAACAAATACATGAATTAATTAAAGAGAATCACACAGAAAAAGAATTTGATGCATTCATGTTAAAGCATTTCAGTGATTCTTTATTAAACGAACTTTTTAAAGAAATAGAGATCGCTTTACCGAAAAGACATGTAGTTTTATTTAAACAATGCATTAGATCTTTTAATAGAAAAGATTATGCAATTTGTAGTATTGGCTTATATTCTATTATCGATGATTTAACATCC
>Ga0310696_10010295_pt1 | contig 10767 bp, 5 predicted proteins | sample AusTroGonzalo_MG_4_FD_203885 | JGI IMG/M metagenome (GOLD analysis project Ga0310696, IMG submission 203885) | Bovine rumen microbial communities from tropical cattle in Woodstock, Queensland, Australia - Gonzalo_02 (v2) (version 2) | ecosystem: Host-associated > Mammals > Digestive system >... | reverse complement strand
GTTCCTGAGGAATAATAATCCTGTTCATGAAATTGAAGTTCAAAAAAGGTTTCATGATGCATTTGACCGTTTTTTGAATGGCTTGATACTTAACGATGATGAAAGGCTTTTAGTCTTAATAGATGAATTGGATCGGTGCAAGCCGACCTATGCGGTACAGTTGTTGGAACGTATCAAACATTATCTCTCCAATGATAAAATCACGTTTGTCTTCGCAATAAATGAAGAACAACTGCAATATACTGTTAAGGCGTTCTATGGAGAGGACTTTGATGCGCATCGATATTTGGATAGATTCTTTGATTTTAGACTTTCCTTGCCGCCTCCAAATACCAATCAGTATTACAATTCTTATGGCTTAGATTCGACAAGAGGCAATTTTGATTCCAGACTTTGTGCTGATGTTTGTATTGCTTTTGTTCGAGCATATGATTTATCTCTTCGCGAATCAGCGAGATATTGGCAGTGGGTAAAACTTGCTTCTCTTTCTTTCAAGGAACAGGAAGAAAGAAGCAGAGATTTTAATTGGAAATTTATCATATATATAATTGTTCCTTTGGTTTTAGGTCTCAAACTCCTTAATAGGAAACTTTTTGAAGAGTTTATAAAGGGAAAAGACTCTAAGCCGCTTAAAAAACTTATAAGCACTAGTCCAATAGCTCACCGATTTGTCAATTCTCCAGAAGAAGCAATAACAGAAACAGCGTTTAACGACAAATGTCTGTTTCTTCCTGTTTCGGCTCCGCTAGATGTTATTTATGAGGCGTTGTTTGGAAACGGGGAGGATCATAGTGAAATAGATCCACATCATTTTGAAACCGCGCCTTTTAAACTTACAAAAGAGATGGTTGATACAATTCAAAAGGCTTCGAATTTTATGGCCGACTTTATCAAATACGACACTAACACGGAGGAAACCGCTAATGGATAAAATGAAAATGCAGACGAACGATCTGGCTGACGAAAACTTCAAGAAGTTGAAGGAGCTTTTCCCGAATGCCGTAACCGAGACAAAGGACGAGAACGGCAATGTTGTTCGCGCCATTGATAAAGACATCTTGCGACAGGAAATCAACACGCAGGTCGTGGAAGGACCGGATGAGCGCTACCAGTTCACTTGGCCTGACAAGCGAAAAGCTCAGAGGCTGGCGGCTGCACCGATTGCGGCATCACTGCGCCCGAGCCGGGAAGAATCCGTGAACTTTGACACGACGGAAAATGTCTATATCGAAGGCGATAATCTGGATGTCCTGAAGCTCCTCAGAGAAACATATCTTGGCCGAGTCAAAATGATTTATATTGACCCGCCGTACAACACAGGAGGTGATTTTATTTACAAGGACGATTTCGCCGGAGACCAAGACGAATTCCTTTTGAGTGATAACCAATTGGATGAGGAAGGAAACCGTTTGGTTCAGAATACCGAAAGTAATGGACGTTTCCATACCGACTGGTTGAATATGATATATCCAAGATTAAAGATTGCAAAAGATATTCTTTCTGAAAATGGAGCTATTTTTATTTCTATAGATGATAATGAGTTTATGAATGCAAGAAAGATCTGCGATGAGATTTTTGGCAGTGTTAATTTTGTTTGCTCTTTTGCGTGGCAGAAGCGTTATTCCCCTCCGCCAGACACAAAAAATGTTGGATATACCCACGAAACGATATTACTTTACAGGAAATCTGATTCATTCGAAATGGGTCTTTTGCCATTTACACAAGAGCAAGTAGCGAGATATCAAAACCCAGACAACGATCCAAGAGGTCCATGGAAAGCCGCCGATTACACCTGTAGATATACTTCAGATGAGAGACCGAATCTTTATTACCCTATAACCAATCCCAATACAGGCAAGGTGGTTTACCCTAAAAAAACTCGAGTATGGGCAAACAGCATTGAAACTCATATTGCAAACGAAAAAGAACATCGTTTGTGGTGGGGGGTGAATGGAGACAACGAAGTTCCTGCATTAAAAAACTATCTGTCAGAAATCAAGCAGGGCAGTATGCCAAATACTCTCTTGCTACATAAAGATGTTGGGCATACCGACGAAGCAACAAAGGAATTACGCAGTCTCATCCCCGAAATCAAGTTTACCCCGAAGCCGACCAGATTAATTTCAACTTTCATAAAGATTGCAAATCTTTATAGTGATTCTATCGTTCTCGACTTCTTCTCCGGCTCCGCTACCACTGCTCACTCCGTTATGAAACTCAATGCCGAGGATGGAGGAAAACGTAAGTTTATCATGGTGCAGTGGCCGGAAAAATGTCCTGAAGACAGCGAGGCGTTCAAGGCTGGCTACAAAACTATCTGCGACATCGGCGAAGAACGCATTCGTCGTGCCGGGAAGAGAATCAAGGAAGAAAATCCCTTGGCTGCTGCAAGCCTTGATACCGGATTCCGTGTCTTCAAGCTCGACAGTTCGAACATGAAGGATGTCTATTACAGCCCCGCGGAGACGCCGCAGTCGGATTTGCTGGGGCGGGTTGACAATATCAAGGAAGGGCGGACGCCGGAAGACCTGCTCTTCCAGGTGATGCTGGAGTTCGGCATCCCGCTTTCCAGCAAGATCAGGGAATCCGTCATCGCCGGAAAGAAGGTCTTCAACGTGGAGGACAACTACCTGATCGCCTGTTTCGACGACGCCATTACGGAAGAGACCATCACCGCCATCGCGAAGGAAAAACCGCAGTATGTGGTCCTCCGCGACAGCGGCTTCAAGACTGACAGCGTCGCCGCGAACTTCGAGCAAATCTTCGCCACCTACAGCCCCGACACCACCCGGAGGGTCCTCTAATGAGTGCTCAAGTCTTTTTAAGTTGTGGTCAAAATAAGCAGTCCAAACGAGAAATGGCCGCTATCAATGCGATAGTAAAAGCATTAGAAAAAGATTTAGGCTTGACTGTCTTTGTCGCAACGAAGGAAAATTTCTTTATCGGGAGCCCTAATATATTTGAGAGTCTTAGAGAATCCGATTATTATCTTTTTATCAATTTTAAGCGTCCTGTCGAAAAGACCGGTTGCTATTGTTCTCTCTACACACACCAAGAGCTTGCGATGGCTATTGCGTATGGATTCGACAGGTCAAACATGCTGATCTTTCACAAACATGGGATGCAGAAAAGTGGAATCCTCGCTTATACAATTGCAAATGGAGAATTCAATGGTTATTCTGACGTTGTTGAAACAGTTATAAAGGCTGTTCGGGATTGCAATTGGAGTCCAAACTATTCCCGCCATCTTTCGATAGAATCTGTCACACTTTTTCCGCCTTGCAGGTTTAATACTCTTAAAGACAAGGAAATGGGGGTATATCACAGCGATCCATTTCATAATACGCAAATAGTAACGGTCGAAATATCGAATCGAAGAAAAAGAGATGTTGCAATCAACTGTCAAGTTCACCTTAAAGACAAAGGGGAACCTTATTTACATTATGACAGAGCGCCTCTAAAAGCGGCAGGTGTGAAATCCTATTCCCATACGATTTGGCCCGGGGAAACAGTGAGTTTCGATTTGTTTTGCTATGATGTCGATCAAAAGACTATTTTCATGCGTACAGAAAGTGATGTAGTAGGCTTAGGCGGGGTGTATCTGCCACTAATTAACAAACCGGGGCATTATATCCTAACTTATGAGGTTTGTGCCTTAAACTTTCCTATTTCGACTTTCGCTGTTGAACTGCAACTTGGCGATGATGTTAAAGACGGAATTCAGGTTTCACTTTGCCCGAAGAATCATATCCCCTAACTACAGAATGATTCAACAAATAGTTCTAAAATCTCTTTGTATTTAGGAAGCGAGTCAACCGGAACATGTTGCAATACCAGCCAGTTATCCAAATCCAAACGGAAAGCCCGAACTAAGTAGGAAATAATAACATGGATAAAACACCAAAAGTTTTTATTAGTCACTCATATAAGGATCGGAAATATGCAGGACTTATGATTAATCTTTTAAAAAGTATGGGACATTGTGATTGGGAAAAATGCGTATTTTGCAGTTCTATTGCCGGACATGATATTCCTCTTCGCAACAGGATCTATGATTATATCAAAAAAGAATTTGACACGCATGAGTTATATGTTCTTTTTCTCCTTTCGGAAAACTTCTATAATAGCCCTGCCAGTCTCAACGAAATGGGGGCGACATGGATTACGAATCAGCCATACTGCATGATTTTGCTGCCTGGCTTTTCATTTAAACAAATTGAAGGTGTAGTTGATTCCACATTAATATCAATAGATCTTAATCAAAGCGAGAGCGGGAGCGCATTGAATAAATTGCGAGATGATATTGTGAGCTTTCTTAAAATTGAACCTTCTAATCAAAAAGAATGGGAAAGAACGAGAAATCACTTCTCCGAAATAATTCAAAAGAGGAAAGAAGAAAAACAAGTTTTCTCTCAAAAAACAAACCCTTTAGATATTCTGATTGTAAATTATTTGTATTCAAAAGGCGAGACCGGGGCTTCCCTTTCCGAAATTAAAAACATAGATACAACTTGTAATCCGCTTAGAATAATAAGAAGGCTTCATCTCTTAGTCGAGAATAATATTGTGGTAATGAGAGGCAACGCTCGAAAGAGAACATGGCATATCGCCAATAACAATCAAATGAATTTCTTTTTGCGAGAAATTGAAAGACTTGAAACAAAAATCAATTCAATACCCGACTATTCCAAACCATCAGAATGGACCCCGTAGTCTTTAGTTTTTAACACCCTTTTCAAAGAAGGAGAGACAACATGGATATACCGATACTTCTTTCGGCCACAGAAGGCGAAAATATAGAATTCAAAGAAGCCAAAACCGATTTTGACTTCGAGAAATTAGTCAAATACGCCTGTGCAATATCCAACTGCGGAGGCGGGAAGATCGTTTTAGGCGTTACAGACAAGCGCCCCCGCGTCGTTGTAGGATGCCAGGCATTCACTCAGCCGGAACAAACTCGAAAGGGTTTGATGGAACGGTTGCACATTCGCATCGATTTCAATGAAGTCACCTATGAAGGAAAACGTATCCTCATTTTTACTGTTCCTTCTCGCCCCTGCGGAATGCCTGTTTTTTCAAAAGGGATTGCTTATTGGCGTACCGCAGATTCGTTGGTAACGATGCCGCCGGAAGTTCTCCGAGCCATTTACAATGAATGCGAAGATGACTTTTCCGCCGACATCTGCCCTGGCGCTACAATCGATGACTTGGACGAGCATGCCGTGAATGTTTTTCGGGACAAATGGTATCTCAAGTCCCAGAACGAACGCCTGAAAACGCTGGAGATGAAACAGCTATTGACTGATTGCGAAGTGGTATCCTCGGAAGGTGCTATTACCTATGCAGCGTTAATCCTGTTCGGGAAGCGCAGCTCCCTGACCAAGTACCTGGCACAATCCGAAATCATATTTGAATACCGCTCTTCCAATTCATCCGGTCCAGCACAACAGCGGGAAGAATTCCGTGACGCCTTTTTCAACATCTATGAACGCTTATGGGATTTGATCAATCTACGCAACGACAAACAGCATTACCAGGACGGCCTGTTTGTGTACGATGTCCCGACGTTCAACGAACGGGCGACACGAGAAGCATTGTTGAATGCCGTCAGCCACCGTAGTTATCGAGACGGAAGAAGTACCTTTGTTGTTCAGTATCAAGACCGTCTGGTTATCAAGAGCCCCGGAGGCCTTCCCTACGGCATTACAATAGACAACATCATTGATAAACAATATCCGCGCAACCGTCGAATTGCAGAAACCTTTTCCAAGTGCGGGTTGGTGGAGCGTTCCGGGCAGGGCATGAACCTGATCTATGAAACGAGCATCAAAGAATCCAAGGCTATGCCGGATTTCACGGGAACAGACGACAATGAAGTCTGCCTGACACTGAACGGCCTGGTTTTAAACCCCGTTATGCTACGTCTTATCAACAAGGTCTCAGCTGAAACCTTGAGTAGTTTTTCCACGAAAGACTTCTTTGTGCTGGATTATCTGACCCGTGGTAACAAATTGCCTGCCAATCTGTATGTCAATGCAAATCGGATGGTCGATCTTGGCCTGGTAGAAAAGATCGGAAAAAGCCGATATATTCTCTCCCGCAAGTATTATGTGATTGCCGGAAAACCCGGAGAATATACGCGTCGTGTAGGTTTGGACAAAGATGCCAACATCCAGCTCCTTTTAAAACACATCAAAGACCAAAAAAAGGTTGGAACGCCATTGAGCGAGTTACAACAGGTGCTTCCGGCTTTATCCAGAGGTCAGATTCAAGTTTTGATCCGGAATTTGGTCCGAGAGGATAAAATCTATCATATTGGAGAAAGACGAGCTGCCAAATGGTTCCCGAAGGAGAAGTCCCAATGAACCTGAATCTCTTTGTCGGGGAAACAGTGCTTGCACTATGCTTTCTTTTGCTTTGCTTCAAGCAATGTGTTGCATATAATGGTTGCAAAGGCTCTCGATTTGCGCTGCCATACAACGAATTACATCAAACATTACGGCTTTGCATGTATCAAAGATGCAAGCAATAAATGGATGCAAGATGCAATGCATCTTTCATTTTTGACTTGAGATAAGGACCGGGAACCATGAAATTTAAATTCAAAATTCAGAAATACCAGACGGAAGTGGTGGAAGACACCGTGTCCGTCTTCAACGGCCAGCACAAGTACGAACACACCACCTACATGCGCGACATGGGGATGGAGTACCGTGACACCCAGAAGAACATGCTGCCGGGCGTGAACTGGAGCGCCGATGAGGCGGATGGATTCTGCAACCACGAGATTGAGCTATCGGACGCTCAACTGCTCCAAAACATCCAGCATGTACAGGATGCGAACAACATCAAGCGGTCGTCCAGTTTGGCAAAGCATATCGGCAGATGTTCCCTTGACATCGAGATGGAGACGGGCACGGGCAAAACCTATGTCTATATCAAGACGATGTTCGAGCTGAACAAGCAGTACGGCTGGAGCAAGTTCATCGTGGTCGTGCCAAGCATCGCCATTCGTGAGGGCGTGAAGAAATCATTCGAGATTACGCAGGATCACTTCATGGAGCTGTATGGCAAGAAGGCCCGGTTCTTCATCTACAGCAGCTCCGATCTCGGAAAGCTGGACGATTTCTCCAGCAACTCCGGCATCAATGTCATGATCATCAACACGCAGGCGTTCGCATCCTCGCTGAATGAAGAGAAGAACAAGGAAGGACGCACGGGCGACAAGGCCGCCCGCATCATCTACACCCAGCGTGATAACTTCAGGTCCCGGCGTCCGATCGACGTCATCGCTGCCAACCGTCCGATCATCATCATGGACGAACCGCAGAAGATGGGCGGCGAGGTAACGCAGAAATCCCTCCAGAGCTTCAAGCCGTTGTTCTGCCTGAATTACTCGGCTACGCACAAGGTGATTCACAACCTCATCTATGTGCTGGATGCCCTGGATGCCTACAACAAGCGTCTGGTCAAGAAGATTCAGGTGAAGGGCATCGAGGAGAAGAACTTCCAGGGCAAGGACGGGTACCTGTATCTGGAAACGATCCTTGTCAGCTCCAGTCATCCGCCCATGGCCCGGATGGAACTGGAAGTCGCGCATCAGGGCGGGATCAAGCGCGAAAGCCGGAAGATTCAGTTCGGAGACAATCTTTTCATCACGTCCGGCAATCTGGAGCAGTACCGCGATGGATACGTCGTGACCGAGATCAACCCGCTGAACGGCGGGAAAGTCGTGTTCCAGAACGGGGTGGAGGTTCGTCCCGGTCAGGCAATCGGCGACATTTCAGAGAAAGACATGCGCCGGATACAAATCCGCGAAACCATCCTTTCCCACTTCGAGAAGGAAGAAGAGCTTTTCAAGCGCGGGATTAAAACGCTGTCGCTGTTCTTCATCGACGAGGTTGCGAAGTACCGTCAGTACGACGATGCCGGGAACGAGCTGCTGGGCGAGTACGGCAAGATATTCGAGGAAGAGTATGTGGCGGTCCTGAACAGCAAGCTGTCGTTGTTCGATTCGGAATACCAACGGTATCTGAAGCGGATTGACGCCCACGATACACACCGGGGCTATTTCAGCATCGACAAGAAGACCGGACGCGCCATTGACAGCACAGGCGGGGGACGGGGACGCGGCAAACGCGGCCAGGGGGAAGACATCAGCGATGACGTTTCCGCCTATGACCTCATCCTGAAGAAAAAGGAAGTGCTTTTGAGTTTCGAGGAACCGACGCGGTTCATCTTCTCCCACTCGGCCTTGCGTGAAGGCTGGGACAATCCCAACGTTTTCCAAATCTGCACGCTGAAGCACAGCGACAACACGATTCAGAAGCGTCAGGAAGTCGGGCGTGGAATGCGTCTGTGCGTTGACAAGGACGGCGTTCGAATGGATTCCAGTGTCCTTGGTGAAGAACGTGTACAGGAACTGAACAAGCTGACCGTGATCGCGAGCGAAAGCTACAAGTCGTTCGTCGAGGACTTGCAGAAAACGATCAAGGCGGACCTGCGGGACCGTGTGGCTAAGGCCACCGTGGAGTATTTCGCCGGGAAGTCCGTCAAGATCGAGGACACTGTTTACAAGATCCGCGACGACGATGCGCAGAGGATTTGGAATTACCTGGACAGCAACGATTATATCGACGGGAAAAAGGCGGTTACGGACAAATACCGTTCCGATGCGCAGAATGGGACACTTGTGCCTCTCCCTGCAAAACTGGAACACCTTCCTGCCGAAGTCATTCACACTGTCGTGCAGGCAATCTTCGATGATCGGATGCTGGATAAACTGGTTGAAGACGGGCATGAAGTCAAGATCGAGAAAAACGAGCTGAACGATAACTTCTACCGCAAGGAGTTCCAGGAGCTCTGGGGCTACATCAACCACAAGTACGCCTACACGGTGCAGTTCGATTCTGCGGAGTTGATTGCGAAAGCCGTCGATCATCTGGATAAGAAACTGACGGTTTCGGCTACGCGATATACTGTTGAAACAGGCGAGCAGACAAGGGACATGAACCGGGAGGATCTGAATCAGGGCGAATCGTTCCATGCGGCTTCGGCCAGGGAACAGGAACTGAAGAATCCGGAAGCAAGCCAGGTGAAGTACGACCTCCTGGGCAAGATCGCCGAAGGGACCGTGTTGACCAGACGCACCGTTGCGGAAATCCTCCAGAAGATATCTCCAAAGAAGTTTGCAATGTTCCAGCAGAATCCCGAAGAGTTCATCGCCAAGACGATCCGTCTGATCAAGGAACAGAAGGCAACGATGATAGTCGATGCCGTGTCTTACAACCAAATCGATGGTTCGTATGAGAGCAGCATCTTCACTGCCGGAATGAAGCAGAAGAACTTCAAAAACGCATTCAAAGCGACCAAGAGCATCCAGGACTACGTTTTCACGGATGGAACCGCTCAGGAAAGCGTGGAACGCAAGTTCGCGGAAGACCTCGATAAGGCCCAGGAAGTCTGTGTGTACGCCAAACTGCCGAAGGGATTCAGTATCCCGACGCCCGTAGGCAATTACTCGCCGGACTGGGCGATTGCGTTCAAAAAGGGAACAGTGAAACACATCTTCTTCATCGCGGAAACCAAGGGGTCGATGGATTCATTGGAGCTCCGACCAATCGAACAGGCAAAGATCAGTTGCGCTAAGAAGCTTTTTAACGAGCTTTCCACGAGCCATGTTAAATACCATGAGGTTGACAGCTACCAGAACTTATTGAATGTCATGAGTTCACTGTGATTCAATATGCTTTTTGCCTGAAAGCAATCAGGAAGAAGCTGGGTGACGGGTACGACGGGTACGACACATGAAATCGAAAAATCTTTTTCTTACATGCGCGAGAATTCTGAAAAGATGCTTTGAGGAAGCAGGTAATCATGACCGCTAACAGAACATCCATACTCATGCGGCCGTAAATGTAAATACCTTTTAATCCACTTGTGATGAACCTGATTTATGGTTGGCTGGAGTAAATCAACTTTGACGTTTATTGGAGATCGCCCATTGCCTCTTGTTTTCTCATGATTGATATGTTATTATTTGTGTTTTTGTGGCAAATAATGGAGGGGATAGAACTTTCCTGATGTCATATCAATCAGACTTCTCGAAAACTTTTTGAAATCATCCTTCGACATGGATAATAAAATACTTGACTTATTCTGTGTAATTTATTACGCGATCCCATTTGCTTCTAAGGCTTGAAAACTCAGGAGAAGAGTGACATGTTTTTTCCCAATCAGTTAAGATTTTTGGAATCGATGACATACCCTTGTTGAATGTCTTGAAAACTCGTGCCGCAAGTTCGCAGGCAGCAATACGATAGTCATAACGAGATTCAAAAGAAAACCTTGTAGAGTCAGTAAAAAAGCAGGTTTCTGTTTTTAAGCATTCCAAGTAATGCAATAATAAATCTAGTTCTTTTGTGCTCATTTCGTAATAATCCAAAATGGCAACTATATTTTGACAGATCAGTCGGAATGTGTCATCGGATTTCATACCAACAGCAGTTAAGAGCGAAGAAAAGACACAAGAAGGGACAACAGGACCTAACTGTTTTTTTGCGCGAATATAGGAATTAAGAATTGCCCAAGAATAAACATTGAAGAAGTCTTGATCTGTAGAAGAAATTGCCACTATAAATTTTTGGGTCAAAGCATAAGGAAAAGTATCATTGGGGCATAACAGTGCACATTGAGACGAGGGAAAAGGATGATGCTTTTCTACATCGAAAAGAAAACTTGCTATCTTTTTCAGAGCCTTCTTATCTT
>Ga0310696_10010292_pt1 | contig 10769 bp, 7 predicted proteins | sample AusTroGonzalo_MG_4_FD_203885 | JGI IMG/M metagenome (GOLD analysis project Ga0310696, IMG submission 203885) | Bovine rumen microbial communities from tropical cattle in Woodstock, Queensland, Australia - Gonzalo_02 (v2) (version 2) | ecosystem: Host-associated > Mammals > Digestive system >... | reverse complement strand
CGGGATAAACCAGACGTCCTCCTTCATGTATTCCGGCGCGTACAGCCATGAGGATTCATACCGGTACACATTCCCCTGCGGGTCCGTCAGCGTCACCAGCAGCGTCTTTCCTTCAACCTGCTCCTCCACCTCATAGGCGGAAGCGGAGTAGAAATAAGCGTTTCCGCTGCGCAGCAGTTCCTCCGTCACTTCGGTCACCGGCACGGGTATATCCCCGTCCTTCGCGTCCGCCGGCATCTCCGCAACGGCAGTCAGAATCGGATGAAAACCATATTCCGTCAGTTTCTGCGCGGGCGGAACAACCGTTACTTCAAAGTGCTCCGGCAGGTCGGACGGGCTCTGTGCCGAAGCGAGAATCCCGGAAACATAGATCCGTCCGGGAGCCAGGAGCGCACTGAAAGTACGCGTCTCCGTTTCCGCGGGATAAAAGTTCAGATAATCGTTCGCAAGATCCGCAATCACCAGGTAAAGATTCTCCCCCTCCGCCTTCTCCGGCAGGGTCATCCCGGACCAGTCGAACGTCACGAAATTCCTGTCCGCCGTCACACGGAATCCTTCCGGCGGGTCACCCCAGGAACCGAGGTGGACCAGCAGATCCCCCGCTTCCGACATGCAGCGCACAATCTCCTCGACCGGCATCGCCAGCACCCGGTTCGGTCCCTCCGCATATTCCGCGAACACGAGCCCCACCAGTTCGCCCCTTGCGTTCAGCACGGCAGTGCCCGGGGATACCTTATCCTCCAGGCTCAGCAGCAGCGCACGGCTGTTCCGCCATTGCATCGAGGCCGCGCTCAGTACCTTCGTGTCGATCCGGCCGCCGGTCTCATCCCCGGAGCGCACCGTGCAGGTGGATGCCTGTACACTGTCTCCGTAAGCCATCATCGGCCAGGCGGACTTTGCGGGAAGATCCCGGCTCGTGTCATAGAAAACCATCACAACCGCCCCGGTACTGTCCGGGATGACCGCTTCGACCTTCCACTCCTTTTGTCCGTCCGAAACCGTCAGACCGTCCGTCCTTTCCGGCAGCACCGCGGGAGACGTCAGCAGCATTCCGTCCATCGCCTGCACGGCGGCCGAAATCCATCTCCTGTTCTCGCCGTCCGTCTGCCATATATCCAGCAAATCCGCGTCCCGGCTGTCCTCAGCGGCCTTCACGGCATCCTCCGCCCACGCGCAGGAAACCGTCAGCACCAGCACAACCAGCAGACCAAGCAGCCTTTTCATCATTCCACTCTTCACTCTGAACGCTCCACATTCTCCCCGATTATTCTTTATAGTCCTGCAGGGACACAGACACCATCCTGCTGACCCCCTGCTCCTCCATCGCGACGCCGTATAACCCGTTCGCCCGCTCCATGGTCCCCTTCCGGTGGGTAATGACGATGAACTGGGTGTCGGCGGAGTATTCCGCCAGGTAATCCGCGAAATATCCGATGTTTGCGTCGTCCAGCGCCGCCTCGATCTCGTCGAGAATGCAGAAGGGCGTCGGTTTCAGTTTCAGCGTCGCAAACAGAATCGCGATCGCCGTCAGCGTACGTTCCCCGCCGCTCAGCAGGCTCAGCAGCTGCAGTTTCTTTCCCGGCGGCTGGGCGTTGACCTCGATGGCACAGTTCAGCGGGTCGTTGGGATCCATCAGGATCAGCTCCGCATGGCCGCCGCCGAACAGGCGTTCGAACGTTTCCGAGAAGAAACCCTGCAGCAGTGTAAACTGCTCCACAAAGGTCTCCTTCATCCGGGCCAGCAGCCGGGCGATCAGGTCCCTCAGGTCCTTTTCCGCCTTTTCCAGGTCCTCCCGCTGTACGCTCATCTCATCGTACCGGGCTTTGGTCGACGCGTATTCCTCCACCGCGCGGACGTTGACCGGCCCCAGCGCACGGATCTCCGCGCTCAGCTGGGCGGCCTCCCGGTCCGCCTCTGTCAGGCTGAATCCTTCCGCAATGCGGAATTCTTCCGCCCCGGCGTAGGTCATTTCGTAGGTATTCCAGATCCGGTCTCGCAGGGCCTTCAGGTCGCCTTCCGTGCGGGCCCGGCTCAGCTCCAGCCGGTGGGCCTTGTCCCCGTCCCGCTGGCGCGTCTGATGCAGGCCCTCGATCTCCGCCAGCACTTCACGGAGCTGTTCCTGCCGGGCGCTCCGGTTCTCTTCCAGCGCGCGGGAGATCTGTTCCCGTCTGGCCTGTTCCAGGCGGCCCGTCTCCAGGTCCTTGTCGGCGGAAGCGGCCTTCTCCAGGTCCTTCGTTTCCTCCGCTTCCATCTCCGCCAGCTGTTTCCGGCGGCGGTCCTGCTCCTGTTCCATGCGTCTGCGGTCCTGCTCATAGCGGGCACGGTCGCGCTGCAGGGTTTCCAGTTCATGCCGCAGGTCATTCACTTCCAGCGTCAGCCGCACGGTCTCTTCCGACCGTTCCTCGGCCCTGCGCCGCGCCTCGGCCAGCGCCTGCTGCAGCCCGGCCGTCCGCGCTTCCATCTCCTCGCGGTCCTTGTCGGTCTGCTCGGTGCTGTCTGTCGCCATGGACAGCTGTTCCTTGATCTGCATCATGGATTCCATCAGCTGTTCCCGCGCCGCTTCGGATTCGCTCAGCCGCATGCCGTGGGTTCGCTGTTCATCCTCCGCATTCTGCACGCGCTCGGTCTCCCGGGCGACGGCAATCTCCTGCTGGTGCAGCTGCTCCAGGGCTTCCGCGGAACTGTTCTTCAGCTCATCCTTGCGCTTCTGCCCGTCCTGCATCTGCTTCAGCAGGTTCTCCAGCTCCTGCTGCCCGGCCGCGAGTTTTTCCGTCAGTTCCTTCAGCTCCCGCTCCCGGGTGAACAGGTTCACCGTCCGGGAGGATACGGAACCGCCCGTCATCGAGCCGCCGGAATGCATGACGTCGCCCTTCAGCGTCACCAGGCGGAAAGCATGTCCGCCCTTTCGCATGATCGGGATGCCGCTGTCCAGATCCTCCGCCACCACGGTCCGCCCCAGCAGGTTTTCCACAATCCCGCGGTATTTCCCGTCGCACTGCACCAGTTCCGAGGCAACGCCCAGGCATCCGGGCATCCCCAGTACTTCGCGCTCTTCCGAAGTCAGCAGCCGCGGCTTCACTGAGGTCATCGGCAGGAAGGTGGCGCGCCCCAGATGGTTTTCCCGCAGGAACTCGATCAGTTCCTTGGCGGTCTCCTCATCCTCGGTCACCACGTGCTGCATCGAGGCGCCCAGCACCATATCCATCGCCGTTTCATACTTTTCCGGCACGGAAATCAGCTGGCTCAGCGGGCCATGAACCCGGTTCAGCTTCTTTTCCCGGGCATATTTGACCACCGTCCGCACGGAATGGGAATACCCCTCCATCTCGCGGCTCATTTCATCCAGGATCTTCTGCCGGCTTTCCATGTCCCGCATTTCCGCCAGCTTCCGGTCGTAGCTTGCGCGGGCTTCGATCACCTCGGCGTCCGCCGCTTCCAGGCGTGCCCGTTCCTGCTGCAGGGATCCGGCCAGGCGGTCCTGCTCCGCGGTTTCTGTCTCCAGCCGCTGCCGGGCATCCGTTACGGCCGTCTCCAGGCTCTTCCCGGTTTCACGCATCTCCGCGCACGAGACCGTCAGCTCTTCCAGCCGCGTCTCCATGGTCGTCAGCATGGTATTCAGCCTTGTCTGGTCGCTCAGGGCCGCCGCGCGGCGGTTCATCGCGTCCAGCATGGCGTTTTTGTGTTCTTCCAGGGCGTTCTCCCGTTCCGTTTCCTCCGCACGGGCCGCTTCCTCGGCTTCCTTTGCCGCTTCCAGCTCCGCGGTCAGTTTCTCCAGCGTCGCGCTCCGCAGTTCGGTTCCGCCGTCGGAATCCGCGGCCATCGCATCCAGCTCGGCCATGCGCTCGTCCGCAGCCTTCGCCTCTTCCGTAATCCTCTGGCGGTCCTCCCCGCGGCGCTGCCGGCGCTCCTCAATCTCCCGCGCCGCGTTTTCGGCCCGGTGCAGCGCCTCCATGCCTTCCATCAGGGCGCCGTGCGCCCCGGTAATCTTTTCCTCCAGCTCCGCGATCTCGGCCTGGCGGGCATCCCGCAGCTCCGTCTTCTCCCGGATCGTGTCCTCCGTCTGGGCCAGCACCGCCTGGATCGCCTGCAGGTCGGCGTCCGACTCCCGGAGCTTCGTCTCCATCCTGTCGCTCCGCACCAGGAACAGGTTCAGGTCCAGCACCTTCAGCCGCGCGCTCAGGTCCAGGTATTCCCGGGCGTTCTTTGCGTCCTCCTCCAGGGGGCCCAGCTGGCGTTTCATCTCCTCCAGCAGGTCATCCACCCGGGCGATATTCTCCAGCGTGCGGGCCAGTTTCCGGTCCGCCTCTTCCTTCCGGGCGCGGAATTTGACGATGCCCGCCGCCTCCTCGAACACCTGGCGGCGGTCCTCCCCCTTGCGGCTCAGGATTTCGTCGATCCGCCCCTGGCCGATAATGGAATACCCTTCCTTGCCGATGCCCGTGTCGCGGAACAGGTCCACCACGTCCTTCAGGCGGCAGCCGGACCGGTTCAGGTAATATTCGCTCTCACCGCTGCGGTATACCCGGCGGGTCACCATGATTTCCGAGTAGTCCAGCGGCAGACTTCTGTCCTCATTGTCAAATACCAGGGAAACCTCGCAGTAGCCCAGGGGCTTGCGCCGCTGGGTCCCGCCGAAGATCACGTCCTGCATGCTGGCGCCGCGCAGAATCCGCGCGTTCTGCTCTCCGAGCACCCAGCGCACGGCATCGGCAATATTGCTTTTTCCGGATCCGTTCGGCCCGACGATCGCGGTAATGCCTTCCTTCAGCACGATCTCGGTCCTTTCCGCAAAGGATTTGAACCCGTACAGCTCCAGCTTCTTAAGACGCATCGCTTTCCCCTTTCCGGCAGGCAAACCCCGCCGATTGCGTGAACGGTTTATTATATCATGAACCGCCCCGTCACACAAACGCCTGACAGCGGAAAAACAGGAAAAAATGGTTGACTTTCCGCGCCGGCCCGCTACAATAGTGCCATCACATTTTTTACTGGTTGAGGTTGTTATGCGTTCACGGTTCCTGTCGCGGTATGTCGGCAATAAAGCCTTTTATAAAAGCGTCCTGACGCTTCTGATCCCCATCATCATCCAGCAGTTCATTACCAATTTTGTTTCCCTGCTGGACAACGTAATGGTCGGCAGTCTCGGCACGGAGGCCATCTCCGCCGCCTCCATCGCCAACCAGATCATGATGGTCTTTATGCTGGCGATCTTCGGCGGGCTCAGCGGCGCAAGCATCTTCGGCGCCCAGTTCTTCGGCAAGGGCGATATGGACGGCATGCGCTATACCTTCCGCTTCAAGATGATCTTCGCGGTTCTGTGCAGCGCGGTCGCCATCCTCATCTATATCGTCTGGGGCGAAGCGTTCATCGCCTCTTTCCTGAAGGGAGAGAGCAACGGCGGCGATCTGGACCTGACCCTGCGCAGCGGCTGCGCCTATCTGAATATCATGCTCTGGGGTCTGCCGCCCTTCGCGCTGGTGCAGGTCTACGCGGGCACCCTGCGGGAAGCCGGTGAAACACGGGCGCCCATGTTTGCGGGGATCTGCGCGATCCTGACAAACCTCTTCGGCAACTGGGTCCTGATTTTCGGTCACCTCGGCGCCCCCGCCCTCGGCGTCGAAGGCGCTGCCATCGCCACCGTCATCTCCCGCTGGGTCGAACTGGTGATTGTCGCAGTCTTTGCCCACCGGCATGAGGACCGCTATCCCTTCTTCGCCGGCGCGTACAAAAGTCTCTATGTGCCCGGAAAGCTGGCCGGCCGCATCGTGCGCACCGGCGCACCCCTGCTCATCAACGAAATTCTCTGGTCGCTTGGCATGACCTTTATCAACCAGTTCTATTCCTCCCGCGGGCTGAACGCGGTAGCCGCGCTGAACATCACCGGCACCGCCTGGAACCTCTTCTGCGTCATTATGTTCGCCATGGGCAGCGCCGTATCCATCATGGTCGGCCAGCGTCTCGGCGCCGGGCAGATGGAGGAGGCCCGGGATGTGGACCGGAAGCTGATCTTCCTGACGGAGGTCATCCATGTGATCATCGGCACGGCCATGATTCTCACGTCCTCCCTGATCCCGAAACTGTACAACGTCGGTCCGGAGGTACAGGATCTGACCCGGCAGATGCTGATCATCGCGGGGATTGCCCTGCCCATCCATTCCTTTGCCCACGTCACTTATTTCACGATCCGTTCCGGCGGGCGCACGGTCATCACGTTCTTCTTCGACGCGCTCTATACCTGGGTGGTCACCGTAACAGCCGCCTTCCTCCTGACCCGCTTCACGGACTGGTCCATCGTTCAGATCTACCTCTGCGTCCAGTTCATTGATGTTCTCAAGGTAGTCATCGGCCTTATCATGCTCCGCTCCGACTTCTGGGCAAGAAACGTCGTCAACGATTGAATTAAAAAACTGCTCTGACAAAAATCAGAGCAGTTTTTGATTGATCGTCTTATTCCACCGTATAGGGCATCAAGGCGATGGCACGTGCGCGCTTGATGGCCTCGCTCAGCTGGCGCTGATGCTTGGCACAGTTGCCGCTCATCCGGCGGGGCAGGATCTTGCCGCGCTCGTTGGTGAAGCGGCGCAGACGATTGATATCCTTGTAATCGATGTATTCGATCTTATCAACGCAGAAGCTGCAAACCTTCCGGCGGGGACGGCGTCCTCCGCGGGGGCGCGGCCTTCTTTCGCCACGATCTTCAGACATAGGGCTTAACCTCCTTACACTTGAGCGTTAGAATGGCAGCTCATCGGTCTCCACAGCAGTGAAACCGGCTGCCGGGGTTTCTGCAGGTACAGAGGGAGCTTCGGCCGCGGGGGCGGTATAGCCGCCGGCAGCTTCCGCATCATTGCGGGAAGAAAGGAATTCAACATCATCAGCGGTCACTTCCAGGCTCGCGCGGGTTGTCCCGTCGCTGCCGGTATAAGTGTGAACACTCACCGGGCCGATCACCGCGACCTTCCGGCCCTTGGCCAGATACTTGCCGCAAATGTCAGCCAGCTGACGCCACGCGGTCACACGGAAGAAATCCGCTTCGGGCTGGCCGTTCTGGTCGTCCCGGCGCCCTCTCCGGTTCACCGCAACGGTGAAGGAGCAGACGTTGATACCGGTGGCTGTGGTGCGCACTTCAGGATCGCGCGTCAGATTTCCGATAATTGTCAGCTTGTTCATGATTCCCTCTCCTCTCAGACGTTACTCTGCATCAGCGGCGGCTTCTTCAGCAGCGGGGGCAGCTTCTTCAGCAGGAGCTTCCTCAGCAGCAGGAGCGGCCTCGACAGGAGCGGCTTCCTCGGCGGGAGCGGCTTCGGCAGGAGCAGCAACGGGAGCCGGGCGTTCGGCGCGGGGCTTCACGGAGTGCTTCTTCTCGACCAGCTTGATCACGAGGTAACGGAGAACGTTCTCGTTGATCTGCAGGTTACGCTCGAGCTCGCGGGGCAGTTCGACCGGCGCCTTGAAGGTCACCAGCACGTACCAGCCTTCGGTCTTGTAGTCGATCGCATAGGCCAGCTTACGCTTTCCCCATGTTTCATCGACCTTCTCGATCTCACCACCGTTGTTGGCGATCAGCGCGGAAACCTTCTCGATCAGTTCCTTCCGGGCGGCTTCCTCCAGATCGGCGTCGATGATGTAGATCATTTCATACCTGTTCATCATTCTTTCACCTCCTCACGGACTATTGGCGCTGCTTCCTGCAGCGCAAGGATGTGCCGAGTAGGTATTATATCAGAGCGGATATTGCTTTGCAAGCTTTTTTTGGACAAATCGCTGTAAATATAATATACTCATCTTCAAGGCAGAAGCCGGATAGGATCTGACAAGGGTATCGGACCGAAGGGATCTCAGGGGGCAGCCGGAAAACCCTCTGTTCAATAAAGCATTCTGACCGAAGGGAGTTCGGGGCCGGCCGGAAAGTCCCCCGAAAAAGAATATGAATACTTCTGTTTCCCGTCCCCGTGCGCCCGCCGGCAACACCGCCACCGGCTGGCTGAAAGTGCTGGCCCTGGTGTTTATGTTCATTGACCATGCGGGCAAGGTTCTCTTTAATAATATGCAGGAAATGCGGATCATCGGCCGGATTGCCTTCCCGTTGTATGTGTGGTGCATGATTGTCGGGTTTTACCATACCCGGTGCGTCTGGAAATATATGCTGCGCGTGCTGCTCACCGGTCTGATCAGCCAGCCGCTCTACGTTGTTGCGCTCAATCATCGGTGGAACGAGCCGAATATCTTCCTGACCCTGTTCCTGGGCCTGTGCGCTCTCTGGGGGATCCGGGAAAAGAAATACGGAAGCCACTTCTGGGCTCCCGCAATTGCGATCATGCTGGCCACAATCCTGAACGCCAACTATGGCTGGCAGGGGGTCTTTCTGTTCATTCTGCTCTATGCCGTGCAGGACACCCGCCCGGGCATCGCCGCGGTCATGGTAGCCTATTTCATGTTCTGGGGCGCTTCCTACAGCGTAACCAAGAGTCTTTTCGGCATCCGCATCGCGCTTGACGAGCTGCCCCCGTTCATATCCCGGCCCTTGTCCCCTTTCCTGCGGATGGAAGCTTATGCTTTGCTCTCGCTCCCGCTGATCCTGATCCGCTTTCCGAAGGACCTGAAACTGCCTAAATGGCTGGGTTACGCGTTGTACCCTGCCCATCTGGCTCTTCTGATCGGCCTCAAGGCGCTCATGGGCGTGTAACCGCCCGGCATCGGCTGATCCCGTAATAGAGCATGCAGGCCGCTGCCTCCTCCGTAATCCGTTCTCCGGCGATCACCGCCGGCACCGCCGGCGGGCATCCGGCGGACGCGTCTGCCAGAACCCGGCCGATTGCTTCTTCCACAGCCATCTCCCGGGAAGGTGACAGCATTGCCTCCCGGATGCTCATACTCCGCTCCGGCATCGGCATCGGCGGCACCTGGCAGTGCAGTGCCTCCCGGCGCGGAATGCTCCGCAGCGCGGTCAGCAGCCGCTGCCATTCCCGCTCAGTGGTCTCTGCCGACGGCATCATCACCAGATATTCCCGCTCGGCAAACTCGCATTCGATCCCGTCCCGCCTCAGCAGCTGTGCCAGTTCCGTGCCGGTATAGCCGGAAGCTGCGGCGTTAAGCGTAATCTTCATCGGTTCCCCGCCGGTCAGCGTCCAGCCCTCGTCCCCGAGGGTTTTTTTCGTTTCCGCGGTTTTCCGGATCGCCTCCCGCAGGCGGGCGGGATAATCCCCGGCCAGTTCCGCATTCATCCGGTCCAGCGACTGCAGAATCAGCCAGCTCGGGCTTGTGGATGCAAACAGATCCATCGCCTGTTCCGCCTGTTCCGTCCATCCCGCCGGCGCGTGCTCTCCCAGATGCAGATATGCCGCCCCCGTCAGGCAGCTGAGCGTCTTGTGTGCCGAGTCGCAGCAGGCATCTGCGCCCAGTGTCATCGGGTGCTCATCCGGGCTCAGAAACTTCAGATATGCCCCGTGAGCATTGTCAACCAGCAGCGGCACGCCATGCCTGTGGCACACCTCCGCCGCCGGCCGGAGGTCCGTCCGCCGGCCCAGATAATCCGGCGTCGTCAGCCAAACCGCCATGTATTCCCCTTCGGCCAGTTTTTTCTCCAGCGTTTCCGGTGCCACGACGCACGAAAGCAGGCTCCCCTCTCCGCTCTCGTTTGGCATAATCCAGTCGATTTCAGTGTCCAGCAGAGCCGCCGCGGTCATCAGCGTCCTGTGCGCATTCCGCCCGGCCAGCAGGCGGCACGGCCGGCCGGCCTCCTTCGCCGTGACCGACGCCAGGTACAGCATCGCGCGGATGCACAGGGAGGATCCCTCCGTCGAGTATAGCGTGCGCGCTGTGCCGAAAAGGGCCGCGGCGTTCTCCTCGCTCTCCCGGATAATCCCCCGGGCGCGGTACAGCACGTCCGCTCCTTCAATCTCTGTGATATCCGCCTTTTCCGGGCCGGTCAGCGTCCTCCCCTTGTGCCCGGGCATGTGCAGGCGCACCGGGGTTCCGGCGGCATAGGCTTTCACAAAGTCATTGATCGGCGTCTTCATTTGTCCGTACCCGCTGCGTCATTCTCTTCCTGTATGGCAGCCTGCAGCATAATCGCGCATTCCATCCGTTTGCGGAACAGTTCGCATCCGTACCTGTAAACGCCGCGGACGGACCCTGTGGCATGATACGCGTTGGCCGCGCATCCGCCGGAGCAGTACAGCCGGGCCCAGCAGTCCCGGCATTCCTCCCGCGCGTAAACGTTGCAGGCGACAAATTCCTCCTGTACCGCCGTGTTCGTAACGCCGTTCCATACATCGCCGAGGCGGAACTTTTCCTCCCCCACAAACTGGTGGCAGGGGTACAGGTCGCCCCAGGGGGTCACGGCCATGTATTCCGTGCCCGACCCGCATCCGGAGATTCGCTTGTAGATGCAGGGACCGCCGGACAGGTCCAGCATATAGTGATAGAAAGTGAAAGGCCTGCCCTCTTTCCGCCGCGCAAGCATCAGCCGGGCCAGTTCCTCGTACTGCTTCAGCACCACCGGCAGGTCCTCCTCTGTCAGCGCTGCGGGATCCCCTTCCGCGCAGACCACCGGCTCCATGCTCAGCTCCGTAAATCCCAGCTCCAGCATGGTTTTGATGTCTTCCAGAAAGTCCGGGTTCGCGTGGGTAAAGGTCCCGCGTATATAATAGTTCTTCCCGCCCCGGGCCTTCACAAGCTTCTGGAATTTCGGCACGATCCTCTCCCAGCTGCCGTTGCCCGCATAGTCCACCCGGCATCGGTCGTGGATCTCCTTCCGCCCGTCGAGG
>Ga0310696_10010291_pt1 | contig 10769 bp, 11 predicted proteins | sample AusTroGonzalo_MG_4_FD_203885 | JGI IMG/M metagenome (GOLD analysis project Ga0310696, IMG submission 203885) | Bovine rumen microbial communities from tropical cattle in Woodstock, Queensland, Australia - Gonzalo_02 (v2) (version 2) | ecosystem: Host-associated > Mammals > Digestive system >... | reverse complement strand
ATCACAAGATCCAAAGACTGGTGAATTGTTGTGGAAATATTATCGTCAAGTTAACGAAGCCAAAAAACAATTCGCTAGTGAAAGTGATAACAATATTTACATTGATACAATAGAGGCTGGACTTCATACAGATCAAGAACCATATGGCGATGTGGATGCCGCCCACTACGATTCAGAATCACAAGTTTTATTAGGAAAACTATTTGCTCAAAACTTCGAGCAATTCTTAACTCCGATAGAAAAATAAAAAACTTAAATTAAATATTTGCTCTTTAGAGCAGATATTTTTTTATCATCTAAAGAACAGCATTTATATAGGAATTCGTTGAACGAACCATATGTCTTTTTAATATATTCAAAAGATGCATTTAAATATTCTTCTTTAGCGCTGAAATAATCCGCTAAGATTTCTTGCACTTCTATAGGAAGGTCTTGATTGCCAAAAAACACTGGGCTTTCATTAGTCAAAAGATAATCTTTTAAAATTGTCTTTCTATCAACACCAAGTGCAGTTAATATCATTGCTACAGTTACGCCTGTACGATCTTTTCCTTGAGAGCAATGGAATAAAATGCCTCCATCGTTTTTTAATAAAAGGTCAAAGATTTTACTCCAAGATTCTTTTAATGGGAGAGCCACTAATTGGCAATAGCAATCAATCATATCTGGTAGTTTTAAGCCACGATAAACAACTGGCTTTGCTTCGCTGACAACGGATAAAGAGATTGGAACGTTTTTAATTCCATTAATTGGTGTATCTTCTTTAAGTGCTCTTTCATCTGGACCACGTAAATCAACAATGGTTTTTATATTGCTATGCTTTAAAAAATCTTGATCTTCTTCGGAAAGATCGTACAAGGTAGCACTTCTAAAAAGAAGACCTTTCTTAATATTTGTATAACCAAAATCTCTAAAATTAAGCATACTTTTTTCTCTTGTCAGTTATTCTAACACAAAAAAAGCGATGATTAACATCGCCTTATTTATTACCATTCATCATTTCTTGAATTGCCGGCACTTCAACTGCCGCATCAAGTCTTGGGAATAATTGGTCTTTCTTTTCCACTTTTAGGCCACCCGTGACACCATATTTGTAAATATTTTCATAATTTAATAAGTCACCAGAGACACCTAATTGTTCGAATAATTTATCAGAAGCAGTTACCAAAACTGGCTTTAATAACATACCTGCAACATAGATAGAGTTTGTTAGGTGGAGCATAACAGATTCAAGATTAGCTTTCTTTTCTGGATCTTTTGCTAAAGCCCATGGTTCTGTTTCGTCAATATATTTGTTGGCTCTATTAACTAATTCATTTACTTGCGCAATAGCGTCGGTAATCTTTAAGTCGTCCATTAATCTTTCATAAGATTCAATTGTTAACTTTGTTAAATCCTCTAAATTACCATCGACATCATTAATGCGGCCTTTATATTCTGGAACAACACCCTCAAAGTATTTATTAACCATAGAAACTGTTCTATTTAATAAATTGCCTAAAGCATTAGCAAGGTCGGTATTAATTCTTTCAACAAATTGTTCTGGAGTGAAGTTACCATCACTACCGAAGTTAACTTCTCTCGCTAAATAATATCTAAGAGCGTCGACACCATAGCGTTCCACTAGCGGATATGGATCTACAACATTGCCTTTTGATTTAGACATTTTAGAATCTTTCATCATGAGTAAGCCGTGAATGAACTCACGATCTGGACATCTAATACCTAAACCCATTAAGAACATTGGCCAATAAATAGCGTGGAATCTGGTAATATCTGCGCCTAATATATGAATAACTTCACATTCTGGATCTTCCCAGAATTTTTTGAAGAGCTCTTCATTATCGCTACCATAACCTAATGCAGTGATATAGTTGGTTAACGCATCTAACCAAACATAGATAACATGCTTTTGGTTTTCTCTAATTGGGACACCCCAAGAAAAAGATGTTCTAGAGACGCATAAATCATCTAATCCTGGTTTGATAAATGTATTAATCATTTCATTCTTACGTGATTCAGGCACTAAGAATTTCGGATTTTCATCATAGAACTTAAGCAATTTATCAACATAGTTGCCTGTCTTAAAGAAGTATGCTTCTTCTTCTGCTACTTGGACTGGTCTACCACAGTCTGGACAAACATGGTCTGGGCCAACTTGTGTATCAGTCCAGAAAGATTCACATGGTGTACAATACCAGCCTTTATATTTGCCTAAATAGATATCACCATTGTTATATAACTTAGTGAAAATATCTTGAACGACTTTCCAGTGTCTCTCTTGTGTTGTTCTAATAAAGTCATTATTGGAGATTTTTAATAAATCCCAAAGTTTATAGAAACCTTCAACGATATCATCCACGAATTGTTGTGGAGTTTTACCAGCAGCTTCCGCATTCTTTTGAATTTTTTGTCCGTGTTCATCGGCGCCTGTAAGGAAATAGCATTCAAATCCTCTTAAGCGTTTATAACGGGCAAAAATATCAGTTAAAACTGTGCAATAAGCATGACCGATATGAAGCTTCGCACTTGGATAATAAATTGGTGTAGTAATATAAAATCTTTTTTTCATGGCAAATGAGCCTCCTTATATTAATTATAGTTTGTTTCTTATTTCATAAAGTAAGGATTATACGCTAGATGTTTATCAAGAGTGGCAAGCATCACTGCTTTAATGGTATGAAGCCTATTTTCCGCTTCATCAAAAACCACTGATTGTTTGCCTTCAAAAACCTCTTCTGTCACTTCTAAGCCATTAAGTCCGAACTTTTCATAAACTTCCATACCCACTTTTGTTTCAAGGTTGTGGAATGATGGTAAGCAATGGATAAAAATAGCTTTCGGATCCGCTAAAGACATGACACGTGCATTAACTTGATATGGTTTTAGGAGATTAATTCTTTCTTCCCAAACAGAGGCATCTTCGCCCATTGAGACCCAAACATCTGTCGCAATAACATCACAATCTTTAACGCCTTCTTCGACATCTTCTGTAAATGTTAATTTGGCACCTGTCTTTTTAGCGATTTCCAAACATTTTTTTCTTAATGTTTCATTTGGCCAAAGCTCTTTCGGACCACACATTCGATAATCTAAGCCCATTTTAGCAGCGCCCACTAAATAGGAATTACCCATGTTGTAACGGCCATCGCCTAAATAAGCCATTTTGATACCTTTGAGTTTGCCTTTTTGTTCAATAATGGTCATAAAATCCGCGAGAATTTGGGTTGGATGATAATCTTCTGTTAAGCCATTCCATGTTGGAACATGCGAGAATTTTGCTAAATCCTCAACGGTTTTTTGCTTAAAACCACGATATTCAATACCGTCAAACATTCTGCCCAATACTCTTGCAGTATCAGCGATGGATTCTTTCTTACCCATTTGAGAACCACTGCTACCGATATAGACAGCGTTCATACCTAAATCACTAGCGGCCACTTCAAAAGCGCATCTAGTTCTTGTACTATCTTTCTCAAAGAGAAGAACAATATTTCTACCTTTTAATAAGGCATGGTCTTCTCTATTGTGTTTTTTCTTTTTCAAACAAATGGCTAAATCTAAAAGATATTGAATCTCTTCGGGTGTAAAATCTAATAAAGTAAGTAAGTTTCTTTTATATAAGTCCATAGTTATTCAATATCCTCCCTCACTAATGGCATACACATACATCTTGGTCCACCTCTACCTCTTGATAATTCACTAGATGGAATGATGTGAACTTTAATACCATTCTTTTTCAATATTTCATTAGTTATATCATTTCTTTCATAGGCGATAACTTCACCTGGTGCAATAGCAACAGTATTACTGCCATCTGACCATTGTTCTCGATCCGCACTAATGGTATCACCACCGCCACAAGGAATTAATACAACAGGCATACCAATATATGATTCTAAAACTTCTTCTAATTTTTGTGGAAGTTCCACCACTTTTAATTTCTTGTCCAAATTTAAGTCTTTGGTCACACGATAGATTTTTAATTTTTCATAACAGCCTTTATGAATGGCAAATTTATTCTTATCAACTTGCGAAAAGACTGTGTCTAAATGCATAAATGTTCTTGCTTGTGGAATAGTAAAGGCTAGGACTGTATCGAAGTCAGTTTCGTTCTTAAAGAATAAATTCTTTGCCAAGCGTTCAACAGCCTCTGGACTTGTCCTTTGGGAAACACCAACAATAAGAACATGATTATTCAAAACCATGATGTCACCACCTTCAATATTAGTGTCCTCATAGCGAGAATAATATTGTGGAGTGGATTTATAAATCGGGTGATATTTAAAGATATATTCTCCATAGATTGTTTCCCTTCTTCTTGTTACTGAATACATCTTATTTAATGACACGCCCCCACCAATCGAGGCAAATGGATCTCTTTGGAAATATAGATTTGGGATTGGATCGGTAGCGAACAAAGAATCGCCAGTAAAATCAGCAAGAGTTCTTGGTTTATATGAAGGTAAATCTGTTTTCTTAATACCCGCAATGGTTTTTAAAACCAATTCTTTGTTATCAACAATATTTTCTAAATACTTTATGGTCATTTCTTTTAAAGTATTGCTATGAATGTGGGCTTCGTTGACGAATTGAGAGATGAATTGACTCTTAATAGAGTCAGACAAATCTAATACCTCTTTCATTAAATCAACGAGATAAACAACCTTTACACCCGCATCGATAAATGTTTTAGCGAAAGCTTGATGTTCTTTTTTTGCAAGTGGAAGCCAAGGGATATCATCAAATAATAAATCATCTAATTTTTTAGGTGTTAAATTATGGATTTCTTCACCAGGTTCGTGCAACAAAACAACTTTTAAACGACCAATTTCGGAATTAACTTTGATTTGACTCATCAACGATGACCTCCTCATTATTAGTTTCATTATTTATGTTTTTAGATTGACACTCTTTACGATAATCAAATATTGCGGAAACCGCAATAGAAAGAAGAATAATCAAACCACCAATTAATAAATTATAGGTGAATTCTTCAATCTTAAATGTAACGGAAAGGACACTAGCGACAACCGCGCTTAATGGCACCAAAACAGAAACTGTCACTGCATCAATATATTTCATCGCCCACGCTCTGGCCCACCAGCAAACAGCCATACCAATAACACCCAAGAAAACTACTTCTAATAATGGTAACCAATCAAAGGTGAAATGCATTTCGTGGAAGATTCCGCCTTCAAAAGCAAATGTGTAGATAAACGCCACTACTGTCATAATGCATAATTGCAAAAAGACATAAATCAATGGATCTTTATCCTTACAAAATACTTTTGTAAAAGCAATATCTAAACCAAAGAACAAACCGCCAATTGCGCTTAATCCATCGCCTAACAAACTTCCACCTTCAAAGAAATGTAAGAAGTTAAAGCCATTACCCACTAAGAACAATGAGCCAATAACACAAATAATCGCAGCAACGATGCTATACCATGTTGGTTTTTCTCTGACAAAAATGAACATAAAAACAGGAATAGTAATGCAACAAATGTTTTCTAAAAAAGCATTTTTTGATGGGACCGTGTATTTAAGACCAACAAATTGGAAGATATAAGCAGCGGCTAGTATTAATCCAGCTGGAATACAAATAAGATATGATTTATTAATCTTCTTAAAATTCTTGTTGATAATAATGGCCATGGCAATCACCGCAAAAAGGCCGCGCAATGCTGTTAGCATGCCTGGTGAATATAAGGCAGGTTCAGCATCATAGATGGCTTTTGTCATTACCGGAGCGACACCCCAAGTAACAACAACGAGTATTAGGACAATAAAAGCAATAACCTTTAAATTCTTCATAGCCAACGATAATTATATCGTTTTAAATATTTTTGATAACCCCTTTATTTTTATAAAGAAGGCAAAAGTGTGTTTAAACAATTTAAACGCATATTTTTTTCAAAAAAAGAGTCTCACTTTTCACTGAATTAGTGGTTTGAGACTCTTTTGTAATCAATTTCTAATATGATAATTAGTTCTTCTTATCGTTTAAGCCATATTTGCGGTTGAAACGATCAACACGACCATCGGATTGAACAAATCTTTGTTTGCCTGTATAGAATGGATGGCAATTAGCGCATGTGTCAACTTTGATTTCTTTTAAAACAGAACCTGTTTCGAATGTGTTACCACAAGAGACGCATGTGACTGTACAGCGATGGTATTCTGGATGGATACCTTTTTTCATAGCTTTAATTCTCCTTCCGCCTTGGACTGTAATGTCGTCCAAAGAAAGTTTGCTCATAAATACTACCAAATTAATTCTAGGTTAGCAATGCTATTTTAAAAATAATTCATTTTTACTATAATGTTTTGGTAATGGAACTTAATAATCTATCAAGAAAAGATGCATATATCCTCATACCAGCCTATAAACCCGATCATTTAATGATCGAGTTATTAGAAAATCTCACCAAAGAAGGATTTGATATTATCGTTGTAAACGATGGTTCTGGTGATGATTTTAATGAAATTTTTAAAGTAGCGGAAAGATACGCTCTTGTTTTAAATCAGGATAGAAATAGAGGCAAAGGCGCTGCGCTTCGTTTTGGCTTTACTTATGTAAATCTTCATCATGATAATCATCAATTCATTATTACTTGTGACGCGGATGGTCAACACGCTGTCAGTGACATTATAAAAATCTACGATAAGCTACACGAGACAAACAATGTGGCTTTTGGTTGTCGCTCATTTGGTAAAGATGTACCAAAGAGAAGTAGAAATGGTAATTTCATGTCGAGATTATGCCGTACCATGATCACAAAAGACTATATTGGCGATGACCAATGTGGTTTAAGAGGTTTCCCAATTGAATATCTTAATCACTTGATTTCTTTACAGGGTGACCATTATGAATATGAAATGAATGTGGTTTGCACCTTACAAATTAGAAAATTAAAAATTGAAGAAGTTCCAATTCAAACCATTTATCTAAATGACAACGCAACATCTCACTTTAATCCAAGTTTAGATACATTCAGGATTCAAAGAACCATTTGGCTAAATTCTTTAGTGCCACTACTTTGTGCCTTACTTAGTGTTGCCATGCTTCTCATCTTTAGTCTGCTTCTTCCTAAGTGGAATCCTTATTGGCCATTTATGATTTCATACCTTTATTTCTTTGAATCTTGGGTTGGTATTACCGCTTTAGTCTGGCCTACAAGAAAGATGGCAAGAAGAGTATTCGTTGAGGGCGTGTATGCAACAATTAAGGCTGGAATAGTGTTTGGATTCTTTGCTTTATTCTATTCACTCTGTCATTTTTACCCTGTGTTTGCTTATACATTAGCGTTATTAATTGCATTTTTGTTTAATTTTCCGCTTGCGTATTTTGCATGGAAAATCAAAAATAAAAATAATAAAAAATAGAACGAGGTTTTATTAAATGGAAAATTTTGCAATCATGACTGATGCTGGTGGCGATTTCACCAGAGAGATTATCAAAAAATACGGTATTGAAGAAACTCCAATATCCACAGTGGTTTGGCCAGATAATTCTGAAAGACCAACCGATTTATATTGGGACACAATGAAACCCGAAGAGTATTTTGCTTTAATGGGCAATAAGAATAACGATTTTAAGAGTTCAATTCCATCCCCTCAAACAATTACCGATAGATTAACTGCTTTAGCAAAAGATGGTAGAAATGTTGTTGTTTTCACAATCTCTTCTAAAATGAGCGGTGGCTATAGCGCTTTTACAGTAGTCGCTAAAGAAGTCATGGAAAAATATCCAGGTATCAAAATTGTTGTTATTGATTCATTAAGATATAGCGCTGCGCTTACCTTATTAGCGGTCGAAGCTTCTATTTGTAGAAGTAGTGGTATGTCTTTTGATGAATCTGTTGAATACTTAGATCATTTCAGATTAAGAATCCATGAATGTGGTTTCTTAGATGATTTATTCTTCTTAGCTAAAAAAGGAAGAATTAAAAAGAGTTTAGCCTTTATGGGCAACATGATTGGTGTTAAACCAATGGCGGATCTTTGTAATGAAACTGGTCAATCCATGGTTTTAGGCAAAGCGCGTGGTTATAAACAAGTCATGAAGATATTCCCAAAATATATCGAAAAAACAATTGGCGATTCTCATAATAAAGTTTTTGTTATTACTTATTCTGCAAGAGAAAAACAAGCTTTAGAAATGAAAAAGATTGTTGAAGAAACATTTAAGCCAGAACATTTAATCTTTGTGCCAATGGGTCAATCTACCGGCGCGAATGTTGGTCCAGGTTTAGCCGCAGCATTTTATGCTGGTGATGAAAAAGTTTCCAAAAACTGTGAAAAAGAAAAAGCTATTTTAGAAGAATTGCTTAAAAAGAAATAATATGACTCCACTTCAGATTGTTTTATTAGTAGTAGGCATTGTTTTAGTATTAAGCTTAATTGTCTCTATCGTGCTAGTTTTTATTATTGCCTATATCGTCTATAGTAAAACATTAATGCGTGGTAAAAGTGGTACTTGGGGTAGAGAACATTGTTCTGAACCAGGTTGTGAAGCTTTAGAAACCATGTGGGAAAGAGGCTTGCTTTGGAAAAAAGATAATGAAAGTTTTATTAAAGAATTAGAAATCAAATCAAAAGATGGCTTAAAACTAGTGGCGCAGTGGTTTGATTATGGTTTTGATAAAACAGTTATCATTCTTCCTGGTAGAAGAGAGACACTAGTATATTCATATTTCTACGCTAAACCATATAGAGAATGTGGTGTCAATGTTTTAGTTATTGACCAAAGAGCACATGGTTTTAGTGAAGGTAAGTATAGTACCGGTGGTATCAAAGAAGCGGAAGATGTTAGCCTTTGGATGGCTTATATGCACGATGTCATGAAGCAAAAAGAAATTCTTTTACATGGCATATGTGTAGGCACTTGTTGTTCTACGATTGTTGCGACACAATATAAAACCGATTATTTAAAAGCGGTTATTCTCGACAGCGCTTTTATTTCCTACAAAGAGATTTATAAGAATCATTACTTAGAAAGTGGTCATAAATTATTTCCAGTCTATTATTTGATCTGGTTCTGGTTCTGGTTTTTCACCAAATGTCATATCACTGATTCTAATCCTGAAAAATACATGCCTGGTTTTGATCTACCAGTTCTATTTGTTTGGGGCACAAAAGACGTCTATTGCTTACCAGAAAAAAGCAAGATTTTATTCGAAAAATGTGGCTCAAAAAATAAGGAAATTTACTGGTTTGATGGAGCGGAACATTCAAGAGTTAGATTGTTTGATGAAGAGCTCTATGATAGGCTTATAAGTGACTTTTTAGGCCGAGTTGCGTAGTTTTGCAACCGAAAGTTGCGTAAATTCTAACCAGAGTTGGTGGCGCAACCGAAAAATAAAATGCTAGATTGTTGGTGTCAAAAACAGGAGGCACGAACTATGATAGCAAATTTGGCAAGAATGAGAATCGCTAAAATCAGAGATGAGCTTAGCAGATCAATTGAAAACCTAAATAATAAATTAGGATTAGTTAATGAAAAAGAAGACAGCGTTTCCACTATCAATGAATACGCTTGCTGGTTAGAAATTAGATAAGAAAGGGAGGAAATGTTTATGACAATCGAAATCGCAGAAAGATTAGTTAAGTTAAGAAAGAAATATGGCTATTCACAAGAAGAACTAGCTGATAAATTAGGCTTATCAAGACAAGCTGTTAGTAAATGGGAAAGAGCAGAAGCCTCACCAGATACTGATAATCTTATTTGCTTAGCCAAGTTATATGGCGTCTCCCTTGATGAATTATTAGCCACAGATGAAGATATCGACACAATTGTCGAAGAACAAGTCAATAAAGAAGAAAAGAAAGAAAACAAGGATAGTGAAACTACCATCAATAAAGGTCACGAACGTGTTGTGATCAACGATGATGGCGTTATTATTGAAGGCAGAAAAGGTAAAAGAGTGACCATTAATGATGATGGCGTTACTTGTTATGATTCAGACGGCAAAGTCATTAAAAGAAAGAAAAAAAAGATGGATAAAGGCATGGCTGTTATCGGTTGTATCGAAGGCGTATTAATGCTCTTAGCAGTTGTTGCTTTCCTCTTATTAGGCTTATTAGCAAGCTTATGGGCTAGCGCCTGGGTCGTCTTCTTTGTTCCAGAAATCTGCTGTTCTATTGCTAGAGCGATTTACAAAGGTGACGCTAGAAAAGTTAATATTCCATTCATATCTGCATTTGTATTCTTCTTTGTGTGTATGTTCTTACATGACACAATCGGCATTCCACAATTATGGAATCCTATGTGGGTTGTCTTCTTAGCGGTACCAGTTTATTACAGTATTGTTGGCACAATTCATAAAGCTCTTGGAAAGTTCCAAGATGAAGATTGCTGTGACGATTATGATGATGAGGACGATGAGGACGAGGACGAAGATAAAGTCGTCTCAGAACAAAAAACAGAAGATTAATATATGGCAAGATACGTTGTTTCTTTAGGTGGTAATGCATTAGGCAATAATGCCGAAGAGCAAAAAGAAGCTTTAATCAAAGTAGCGGATGCTATTGTTGATTTAATCAAAGACAAAAACGAAGTAGCTATTGTTCATGGTAACGGACCACAAGTCGGTATGATTAATTTAGCTTTTGAAACATCTAAAGAAACACCAAATATGCCATTCCCAGAATGTGGCGCTATGAGTGAAGGCTACATTGGTTATCACATTCAAAATTCTTTATATAATTCGTTAAAGAAAAATAATATTGATAAAACAGTATCAACTATCGTTACACAAGTTTTA
>Ga0310696_10010290_pt1 | contig 10770 bp, 22 predicted proteins | sample AusTroGonzalo_MG_4_FD_203885 | JGI IMG/M metagenome (GOLD analysis project Ga0310696, IMG submission 203885) | Bovine rumen microbial communities from tropical cattle in Woodstock, Queensland, Australia - Gonzalo_02 (v2) (version 2) | ecosystem: Host-associated > Mammals > Digestive system >... | reverse complement strand
CTTTTTGTACTATGTCCGTAACGGCTTTCCAATCGACATCCAAACTACTATAACCCGCCTTGTCGGTATCTCTTACGATACGACCTGTGTGGCAAAAGTCCTGTCCACATTGAGATGCACCGTACTTAATAAAACTATCCTTTGCTTTAGGGGAAAGTTTATCAAAAGCGGATTTTGTACGGGCTAAAATCTCGTCGGAATAATCTTCGATTAACTTTAAGTATTCCTCATCCGACATAGTAAATACTTCTTCTCTGAAAGTAATTCTTGCCCCAAAATCAGGGTGTTCGCCTAAATCGGAGTCCTTTTCTCTCTCAAAACGGAAATACATCATAACGAACTTATAGAGATTTTCTATATCGCTATCCTTCAAATATCCCGTGAACTCCATAGGATGCAAGTAAACATAGGAATTATTGTCTATGCCTTTGATAGTAGCACAGCCACCGTGTCCGTCAGCCTCTGTAAAATTTACGGATGCACTGATAACTTCGCCTAACTCATTAGAGAGTTTTTCTATCATTTCCTTAAACATTTTTTGTACCTGCGGGTTGTAATAGCAAACGCCCCAACCGTAAATACCGTCAATGTCAATTCTAAATTTCTTTAACTCGGATACTGAAGGTACTTTAAGAATACCACTATAATCAATTTCTCCGTACATAAGCAAAATTCTCCTTTATCTCATCATTTTTTCAACGACCTGAACTTTATCCTCAATTCTTTTTTCGATAGCATCGACTAATTCAGGAATACGCTCGTCGTTTTTATGTATAATCTTCTTACTTAATACATAGTCAATGTCAGCCTCACCGTAAGCCTCGTACCACGGCTTGCCATCTCTAATCTTAAAAGGAATAACGCCTACACGACCTCTATTTGCTTCATCTTCAGGAAATATAGCCAAAAAGCCCCACTCTTCCGTGTATTTGTCATATTCTTCTCTAAAAATAACCTTTTGCATAAGTATTCTCCTTAAAACATCTCTAATGTGGCACAACCGTCTTTGAATATACAAACCGCCTCAAAAAGATAGCCTGTTTCCCATCTACTGCAGTCCATACCTATTTCTTTTAATCTTCTTTCAATAATCTCAAACTGCTGTCGTCTGATTTTATTTCTTTCCGCAATATTTTCGGTATAAAGGTGAACTCCCTTACAAGGTACGGCAATAAAGCATTTACTAACATCTTCCTCGCTAAAAGTAGTAGGACTTGTAGATACGCATAAACAAGCATCCGCAATTCTACTATCCTCGGAACTGCAATTACCAAGTCCAAAGAAAAAGTGAGGATGTCTTGCTCCCTCGTAAATTGGTTTTACCCACTCTTCAAATTCAGGCGTACTAATGCGTTGCTCGAAAATTCGTAATGCCTTTGAAACTTCTTCAGAATTTTCCATAATAGTTTCTCCTCATCGTCCATAGCGAATTGTTAAGATTACAAAGTTAAGTGTTTCACTACTTTGGTCGCCGTTAGTTATTTCTTCTTTGCAAAAATTGATTAAGTTGGTTGGCATCTTTCTATGTAGAGTCTCCGTACAATTTCTACAAAAATAAACCGAGGGGGCGAACTGAATTAACTCATCTACCTCCTCGCTTAAACCACAACAATCACACGGTTTCTTATCAGGCTTATTGAAATAGTGTTCGTGTGCATACATTATGTCAAAATTATTCATCCGCTACAGTATTCCTCCCTGTTTCATCAAATCTTTAATTGTTTCTCTATCCTTCTGACGCTGTTCCATAAAGTCAGCCGTTTTGGTAGTATAAATGAGAAATTGACTGTCTTTTGCGGAAGTAGTCAAGCATATTACAGGTTCAGGTTCTATCTCCTTAATACCAATAAAAAGTGGTCCATTGAGAGTTCCGATAGGACGACCTACATAAAAATCAAAGTTAGCCTGAAGCCCCATAGTATCTACGGTATATTCCTTACCGTCTACAAAGATATTCCATTGGTGCGTATCGGAACATTTGATAACTCCGTTAGAAAACGAAACTTCAAACATTCTAAATGGGTACTTAACTTCGGTCTTATCAATGACTTTATGCCATTTGCCGTCTGTACCCTTAATCTTATCGCCGATTTTTACATCGATTATTCGTTTTTGCATAGTAAATTCCCTTCAAATAAAACCATTAAGCAACGGTTTGTGTAAAATATTCGAGTTCTTCGCCTTTAAGGTTTTTTCTCGCCCAATCATCCGCTTGGCGGTGTAAGTTCCTATATAACTCACAATATTCCTCGATTTCTTCGCCCACCGCACTAAATCTTGAGGCTTTCCAACCAAGTACCATAACAAACTCGGTCAAATACTTATAATTGGTTCTCCACTCCTTAAATGCCCTATTAAAAGTATCTCTAATAGCGGAAACACCTCTGTCTATGTTTTTAACGGCATAATGACCGTCTTTTACATAAATACCAAATCTCTCGGCAATAGCGAAGTCATCCCAAAAGGTAGTGAACATCTCATAGCCTGTCATACCTTCCATCCACTCGGCAAAGCCCTTATCATAAACTGCTGTTCCCATAAGTATTCTCCTTTTTACGAAAATCAGTTCAAGTATCTTGCAAAAATAGTGTGGGAGTTTTCGTCATATACCATTTCGGTAGCATCCGAGAAAGTTTCTTGAAATATGAATATCTCCATATCGTCTATGGTGTTCTGCAAAATTGTATTGATAATGGACTTATTACCAACATTTTCGCCGATATACGCTACCCCAGGATGTATGGTCGAATATTCAAGTAAGTCTGCTTTACTCATCATTCCTTTGGAAACAACTACCGATTTGTCGTTCAGATACTCGGCTTTTAGATTAGTCGGGAATATCTTGAACTCATTACCTTTCATATTTTCTATCATTTACATAATTTCCTTTATATGATATTTCTGAAAACTATTTTAACACTATCTTCCTGAATTGGCAACGCTAATCTCTTTATCCTATAAATAAAGCCTTTGCGGTCATAATCTTTCAATTCTTCGTCAACTTCACCCGTTACAGTTACCGTAAAGTCCAAATTGTTCTGATTTATGCTCTCGTCGTAATTAAAAGAGTGGACTTCTTCCAAGCATTCGTGAAGGATGTCCACTATATTAACCGCAAGTCTGTGTTGCTCATCAGGAGCCATATTTCTATCCGTAGAAAAATTAAAATCAATCAACTGCCTCATTTAATTTCCTCCCTTATAGGTTTTTAGTCCCAAATTCCTTTACCGTTGCTGTCATTACATTCAATCGAACTCGCAGTTTTAACAAAGTCCCAAAACATCTGAACGGCTTCACGATTTATTCTGTAACCATTATTGCTTGAAAAACTGATTTTATATATTGATACTCGATAATCTTCTCGTTCAGGACAAACCGCATATCCACCAAAAGTAATGTCTAAATTGTCGGTATCCTCAAGTTGCTTTATTTTATGAGCAAACTTAATGAACTCCGCTACCGAAGGACAACCATAAGCATCACTGCTGATACTATTAGGGTCAATAAAATTTTCATCAACTAAAGCTTCTAATTTATTTACGGTTAAGTTGTTAAAGTATTTTATACCCCCAACATAGTATTTGTCATAAACTTCATTTGAATGGGAAATATCAGTGCCTTTTAAGTCCCTATTTAAGTGATTATTGTTGTTACGGTCATAATTTTTACCAAAGATAATTTGCTCTCTGCGGTCAATATCCCCGTTAAATCCGTTAATCAACTTATTCATACTTCACCTCAATACAAATCTTCTTCTAAATACCAATCGTATTCGTTTTCTTCATCTTCATCGTCATCGTCATCGTCATTTGTATTTTGATATTTATTGTAGGTTTTTGTTGGTTTGGAACTATTCCTAAACATTATCTTATAAATAATGTAGAATACGAAAAATACTCCTACAACAATCAAAATACCTATCAATGTATAATCTTCCATACCAAAACTCCTTTATAAAGGCATAAGTGTAAAGCACTTGATAGTGTAATAATCGTTGTGTTCTAATTTCTCTTCAACTGCTCGATAAGAAATACCATCGTGCTTAACGATAGCTCCCTCATAAAGACTTCCGTAAGCAACTACGCCACCTGCATCTTCAGCATCGGCATCCGATTTTGGACAGCCTATAAAATGAGTTAAAGGCACAATAAAATAATGTGATTTGCAAAGTTCTTCGATGGTTATGGAAATACTATCAGCAAGAGCCTTACAAATTACAGAAAACTCTCTTTTGTTAATTCCTACTCCGTATTTTTCTGCCGCCTCGGTCTGACTTTTCCTGTCGGTATCAAAATCAACTACCTTTTTAAGACACTTAATCAATTGATTAAAATTTTCCTCAGTGGGGTCTGGCGGAAATGCAGTTAACTTATAACCGAGATAGAATACCTCATCTTCAGGGAGGCTTTGTTCCTTGTGGATTTGTGCCATTCTCTGACATAAAACCATATCTCTTGAAATTTCCATAATTAACTCCTTAATGCACACCTATTAAAGTAGTGCTGTTTTGTCTTTTCTATGTGTAAGTGTTCTTCAATTTTATCGTGAAACTCGCCGTCGTTAATTCTCATAAGAGAAATTTTCAAGTATCTCGGCAAGTCATTCGGGATTCGTTGTTCTTTGGATAATTGTATTACATATAAGCAAGTCTTGTAGTTCTTCAAATGGGTATGTGCAAACCCCTTTATTGCATTGTTTCTGACAATATATCCGTTTTTTACTCTAATAATCTCAAATATCCCGTCTCGGTGTACCATACTAATTACCCCTTTACTATAATGAAATCTACTTCTCCTTGTTCTTTTGTAAATTTCTCTATAAGAGGGGTTATTTCGTCCATCGTCTCTGCTTCGTGGAGTAGATTAAGTATTTCCATACCAAAACCTGAAGTTTGAGTTTTTCCACGACCTTCCGCATCCCACTCGACTTCAATTGTTCTACCCAAATAATCTTCGTAATAGAACTTGTCGTATTCGGTCTGCATATACGCCCATTTAACATCGGATAAACCACGCAATTCTTCCCAACAAGTACCAATGTCGTAATCGTCTTCGGAAAATCTTGCCATACCGTTTTGGATGTTTTGCCTTGTCTCAATGTAAAAATCGTAAAACCATCTCTCACGGTCTTTCCAAAGATTTTCAAACTCCACCAAACTTCGAGTAGTTACGGGAGTACCGCCATTGAGTTGCTTAAATCGTGCCATAAGTGTACCTCCTTATCGGCATACTTGCTATATTCGCCTAATGGTTAGTTTACTATTAGGTTGATAGCCAAAATTTATGATGTCCTGCTTATTCGAGGCAATCATATGTATCATTGTAGCAGAAAACCTATCTACTTTTGAAGTGCCTTTATATGAAAGTCGGTCATTTAATATAAGCTCTATGTCCAAACTTCCGCTTTGAGTGTATTTAAGTACATTAGATTTCTTAATTAGTTCTCGATACACATAATCGGTATCTTGATATATCGTATATCCTCTGCCATAGAGCATATACCAATGAGCATAATCACCCGTTATTTCAAGGTGGTCAGGCTCGTCTATCATTGTCGGCTCGTCATCTTTCAAGCTATGCTGAACTTCGGGTTCGGGTTCAGGCTTTTTAATAAACTTATCTAAAAACATAACTTCCTTTCTGCATAAGTAAAACCCCACCAAACTGCTTTGATGGGGTTAAACTTACACTGTATAGTATTCTTCTCTCGGACTAATTACTTACCGCCAACTGAACTCTTGTAGTTGTCGTATGCTTCCTGCAAAGCATCCTTGTAACTCTCGAAAGGTGTGTCGTCGATAAGAGCGATACACTTTGCCAAAGCCTTTGTAACATCCGCCATAGACGAAATGTAAACCTTGAACTGTGTATTCTGACCGTCGGCAAGGTCAATCTTGAAGTTAAAGGAATAAGGTGTTGCGGAAACTTCCGTCTTCCTTACGGCGATAATTGTCTGAACGCCTCTTGTAGCAGGTGACTTTGCACGGATAAGGATTTCTGACGGGTCAATCTCGTCGTCAACTCTTACCTTCCAAGCAGGTGATGTGTCTGCACACTCTGCACCCTCGCTATCGTCGGTAAGAAGTGCCATTCTTGCCTCCGAGAAAGCGGCGATAAATGACTTTGTAACCGTACCGCCTGTCAACTTCTGATAAAGCTCTTCTCTGTACTCTTCAGGTGTAGAGCCTACAAGGTTGTTAGCAAGGTCTGTAACGAAGTCGCCCAAAAGGTCGGTGTTCATAGGCTTTGCAAGGATTTCCTTTGTAACTTCCTTTGAACGACCAAATGAGATGTTCGTGTAAGTCTCCTGCGGACAAGCCTCGGACTTCTTCCACTCAGTTGTGTCGTCAACGGGTACACCAAACTTCTTGTCAAGGTCTTCCTTAACCTTTGCGTGTGTATCCTTGAACTCTGCCTTTGAAACCCTCTTAATCATAGGGGCAACAACTGCGGCAACGGGCGTACCAACAACAAATCTTGAAGGGTCTGCCTTACCATACTTTGCACAACAAGTGTTAGCGGCAAGGAAGTGTCCGATAGCCTCTTCAAGGCTTGTAAAGGTAATGTTAGGACGGCAGTGTGCAAGGTAACGGTTCTGGTCTTCATTACCCGTAGGGAAAGCCTCAACCTCGATGAACTCGTCGGGGTGGTCGAGCTGATACTTCTTCCACTCAGCCAACTTCTGCTCAATAGCCTTTGCGTTTTCAGCCTTGTAAGCGAGTTCGTGCTGTTTTACTTCCCAAGTATCAGGTCTTGTCTTGACCTCACCCTCGTTTGTGTACTTACGAGCGGTGTCCATCTTGAAGATTGCGTCCTTTGCCTTATCCCTTACGGACATAGCAACGGTGTAGATGAAAAGGTCTGTAGCCTTGTAAGTACCGTTTCCCTCGTCCGTAAAGTAACGAGTGTCAATCTTGGCATCTGCGGGGAATGTAAATACCTGTGTCTTCAACTTCTCGAAATCCATAATTGATTTCCTCCTGTAATTTAATAATCGTATTGTGATAGTAGCACCACACTTTTTTACTGTCAAGTGCTATTCTCAACTGTAGGTAGTATAACATAAGATATGTCCGAATAAATGGACTGATTCGTATTTTCTATGCCAATTTTTCAGACAAAAGGCGAATGTCATACCGTTGTGGAATCATTCCTTACTATAGGAAATGGTTGGGTTTTGCAGATTTGTAAAGCCCGTTATTCAACAAAATTCCATACTCGGCACATTCGCCTTTATAATTACCTATTATATATAAATAGCTCTTCATTTATTCTGTTTAGGCTCGCCTAAATACTCGTCTAAACACTTTTCAAGGTCGGCTTCATCAAAAACCTTTGCACTTGAAATAAACCAACCAAACCAAACACCACTAACAATAGTATTAAATAACTCAAAGTTATTTTCCGTTAAGGTTGTTTCGGTCAGCACAAGTTCATCGCCCTCATCGTCGTTGACAAAATACATCTTGCCACCCTTTACCTTTTGTAAAAAGTATTGCTTGATGTACTCTTTTGCTTCGTCGGTAAGTTCTCTGTCCTCAAAAAATCTCATAAGTAGTTTCTCCTATCCATTAACAATGTCAAGTAATTGCTTTCTATATTTGTGCAACACTTTTCTTATGTGTGCCATTTGTTTTGGTGTCATAGGGTTATCAGGAAAATTCACTCCTCGCTCACCCGCTTTAAGTTTTTCACGGGCAATTCTGATTTGTTTAAGATAAGTCCTAATACCAATCTTCGTTGTACCGTCTAACCACCATTGAGTAAGAAATTGAGCGTCATAGGCATTTAAGCCTTTTCCGTTCTTTTCTATTGTACTCTTGGATGATATTTCTTCATTGGTCTGTCTTAAAAATAATTTTTCAAGTGCCAATAAAGTCTGCAGGTCGTTTGTGTTTATCTTGTCGAATAATTCTTTCTCCGACCACTTGTGTCGTCTATAAAATACAACCGACAATATGAACGCCTGCCCCGTAGCGTTAATCAAATAGCAAATGCCAAATCTTTGATTATCGGGGTTCTCCAAATACTGCTTACTTAAATTTTCAAGTAAGGCAGGTGGCTCTGTTCTATTCTCATTGTACTCGTAATAGCCAAAACGGTAGCCAAAAGGTCTTTCGTCGCACCATACATAGAAAGTATAAGCCTTTGTGTTGAACTCGGTAGGGCTTTTGCAAATATATTGCTCTTCACACTCAAATTGAGGATAAGTTGATAGAAATTTCTCTCTCAATTCTTGTACTATTTCCATAGTTATTCCCTCTTCCATTGTTCTTCCTTAATCTTTAAGTCTTCTAAAAGTTTCTCAACATCCACATCAACACCAAAGCCCTCGTCGTCAAAGATTTCAATACGGTCTGAAACTCTGTTCCACTCAAAGCGGAATGATTGAGATAAATCTAAATCACCATCCGAATAAGTCTGCATACTTTCGTAGTAATATAGATTTCCCTGACCTGCGATATAATTTCCACGAAATATAAGACTTGAATCGCTAATAGTTTGAATAATAGCATAGTACGATTTCTTGGTTTTATCGCTTATAAGCATATCATTTTCGCTATACATACTATTCTCCTCCTTTCCTCACTTATTATTTTTAATCAACTTATAAGTCTTTGGAACGAGGGTCGTAAATTACCCAAGCATAGCCGTCCCAAATATAAGCCCACTCTGCCCAATTATCGCCATTACATAGTTCTTCTTTCTTCCTAAATGTTTCAGGTTGACCTACGCCACCAAAGAGATAATCGCCCGTAGATAACTTGTAAAAATCTTCTTCGGGATATTGAGCAGGATATTGACTTTGGTATCTTTCTTTTTCTTCTGCAGTCATAAAACTGTCTACACTACCATATCTAACTAACTCTTGTGCAAGTTCGTCAGACTGATATTTCTCCAAAAAAGGAATCATATACTTCGGATAACCATCCCAATGTTTCCACATAGCAAGGATAGTACCGTCAGCTTGTTTAATAGCAACCATTGACCTTGTACTCATAAGCGTTCCTCCTATTTGTAGGTTTTCCATTTGCCTTCTTCAAAAACATAAACATAGTTTATGTCGCATCCTAACATATCTTCAACGGTATCAAAGTGTCCATCAGGCTCTCGCCCGTCAACAACGCCTCCGTTATGAGGAGCCATTAACACCTTTCTATTATTTGAAAGAGTAACAAAGTAATCGGCTTTGTCGCCCTCAAATTGTTTCGGGAAAGCGGTCATTAACTCCTTTTTGAGTTTATCCCCGCAAACACATTGAAAACTGTGTAAGTCCAATAACTCTTGAATAGAATTTCTATCCATAAAATATGTACGGAGTTCCCTACCTAAACTGTCAGGCATTCCGTCGTTCCAATTCCAAGCCGTAGCAAAACCGCCGTTAGGCTTGGGTACTGCAATAATCGCTCTTGTACTCATAAATTTAGCCTCCGTACTGTAAGTGATATTTTGTAACCTTCAAAACAAAAGTAGTAAAAGCATCGTAAGGAATGGTCTCTCCGCTTTGAGTTACCTTGCGTGTCCAATCCTTAAACTCATCTCTATCTCTTGGGTCTTTAATTCCCGCTCTGCGTAAAAACCACTCGTCGTTTGTTTCCTTTGCAAAACCACAAAGCACATTTATCCACTTGTCGTCAAGCAAGTCAATATAGCCGTAGCCGTTAGTTCTCATACCAATAAGAGAATCAAGGTACTGTTCAATGGGAGTTGTTGTTTCTGCCATAGTCGTTTCTCCTTTAAGGTTCTTGTACTTCGGTGTTTTCTTCGGTCAATGAGCATTGTAGATAAGTAATACCATTTCGTTCAAGGGTATTTTGCATACGCTCAATAGCCTGTTCTTTGGTTTCTCCATCCTTTAATTGCATATACAAAATAGGGTTTGCTTTGAGTTCTAACATATTATTCTCCTTGTGCCTCTTCCGCTTCAAAAATTCCATTAAGATAATCACAGCGGAGTTCATCCATTAAGCCGTTTCCAATAGCGTCTTCCAAAGTTCCTGCACTTTTAACGATGGCGTCAAACTCTGCCGTGTCGTATTCTCTAACATCTTTCCAAAAGATGTCGTATGCTAATTTTTCATTAACTCCCTGCTCGTCTACAATATCTTGTATGCAAATGTTCATACCCGTCCAATCGAAGAACGCCGCAGTTATACGCTCGCCTTTTAAGGTATAGCCTTCCCAATCGCCCTCGTACTCAAGTTGTTTAATCACTCTTTTCATAGTATTATCCTTTCTAAATAAAAAAGAGGTAACACAAAATCTGTATTACCTCCTTACTAAAACTTATTCGGGCTTTTTAAGATTTAACTTAATTTTCTTTTGTCCCGTTGCGGGGTCAACATTAAGTTTAATCGTGGGCGATTTAACTTCGCCTAATGCCGATTCTACTTTATCCCTTGTAGGCGTAGAAGTTACTCCCGCTATCTTTTCCGCCATAGCCTCGGTCATTTCTGAAGTCGGCTCTTCGGGAACATCGGTTTCCGTACCAAACATAGCATCCAAATCAGCCATACTTATATCAGGAGCCTCAATGGAAGTGCTATCTTCGTTTTCTTCGATTTCGGGTGTATCTTCTTCTTCGGGATTGAACTCGTCAGGGTCTTTTGGCGGTTTAGGGCTATCTCCGCCACCAATATCGTCATCCCCATCTTCAGGCTTTTCGCCTTGTTTATACTGCTTAACCCAACCTATATTCAACTTATCAAAGTCAACGCCTCTCAACTTACATTGGTCGGCAAATACAGGGTTGTTATAAGTGAGTTTTTGG
>Ga0310696_10010289_pt1 | contig 10770 bp, 4 predicted proteins | sample AusTroGonzalo_MG_4_FD_203885 | JGI IMG/M metagenome (GOLD analysis project Ga0310696, IMG submission 203885) | Bovine rumen microbial communities from tropical cattle in Woodstock, Queensland, Australia - Gonzalo_02 (v2) (version 2) | ecosystem: Host-associated > Mammals > Digestive system >... | reverse complement strand
CTTTCCTCTATAAATTACCAAGTAAACATTCTATGCGCGAAGGATTCTCCTAAATGATTCGAGCGATGCTTTGGAGCGAAGCGATTTTCCTCTTCTGACGTAACGAGGCGTGAGCCGCCAGGCCAGGGGTCATTGTCTGTGTGCTCGGAGCGTCCGGGGACGCTGTATGCATGGACCTATTTGCAGACGGAGTCGCAAGGCGGAGCCTGCGCTTCCTCAAAGATACCCGGTCTTTACGCTGTTGTCGGTGTTGTGCTTGTCAAAGGTTGCACCTTAAGTCCGGCCTGGACAGCCTGCCGGCAGAGCCTTTCGTACTGCTTGACCTGTTTCGCGATCATCCTCGCCAACTGCGCCTGGGTAAGGCTGCGCCCGGTTTTCTGCGGGCAGTACCGCTCGCGGTTCTTGAGCATGGCGAAGATGGTGGCGAGCAGCTTTCGGGCGACGGCGATGATGGCCTTCTTCACGCCCTTGCGCGACGACAGCCGTGAGAAGACGGAGGCGAAGCGGCTGTTGCTGGCCTTGACGGCTCCCCATGCGCATTGGACGAGCATGGCCTTGAGATGCTTGTTGCCCTTGGTGATGGCGGTGCTCTTGTACTTGCCCGCGCTCTCGTCGTTGCGCGGGCGCAGGCCGGCCCATCCGGCCAGCCTCGCTGAGGAGCCGAACCGGGACATGTCGGTGCCGATCTCCGCGATGACGCACATGGCTGAAATCCGGTTCACCCCGGGGATGGTGCACAACAGCGCCACCTCTTCGCGGTAGTTGGCCTCGGCCAACTCCTCCATGCGCGTCAACGCGTCGTCAATCTGTGTCTCGCACAGCTCCAGCTCCTTCATCCTGCGCTTCAGCCGCCACAGGTCCTGTCCCTCGCAGCAGCCCGTCAGCGCCTTGCGGAGTGTGCCGTCGCGCTTGTGCTTGAGGCAGCCGTGGACCAGCTTCTCAAGCTTCTCGGGGTTTGTCTCCCCTCCCGCGACGGCCTCCGCCACGCGGCGGAAGCTCTTGGTGGTGATCTTGCTCAGGCAGCTGCTCAGGCGGATGCCCATCCCCACCAGCAGCTGGTCTATCAGCGTGAGCACGCTGTCACGCCGCTGCACCGAGCGGCGGTAGTCGCGCGTGTACACCCTCATCTGCGCTAGTGCGCCGTCCGGCAGGAAGCTGGCGCTCAGCATCCCGTTGTGCATCAGCGTGGCTATCCACACCGAGTCCTTCACGTCGCTCTTGCGCCCGGGCATCTGCTTTATCAGGTACGGGTTGACCACCACCGCCCGCATCTGCCGCTGCCTCAGTATTGTCCGCACCGCGCTGATGTAGATGCCCGTGCTCTCCATGGCGACGGTGTCCACCCCCTCGGACAGGATGTCGTCGCACATCGCCTCCAAGTCGGATGTGAATGTGTCATACTTTTTCACAACGGAATCTTTTCCGTCGTAGATTGCGCAAAAAATCATATCTTTGTGCACGTCTAAACCGCAGGTCTTCATATCTGTAAAACTATTTTGAAACCACTACAAATATGCAAAATCCTGCGGTTTTCACGCCAATTTTTATTCGTCTGTGTTTAATCCCAGAATTTTATGTAAATTTGTCGCTATGAATACCATAGGTCACCTCTTTAAGTTAACCACTTTCGGCGAGTCGCACGGTGCAGCCATCGGTGGTGTCATTGACGGCTGTCCGTCGCAATTGAAGTTGGATTTTGATTTCATTGAAACTGAACTAAATAGGCGCAAGACAGCACAAACTTCATCGGCTTCCCAGCGCAAGGAATCGGACCAAATCGAATGGCTATCAGGCTTGCTTGATGGGGTCACTTTGGGTACACCAATTGCCTTTATGGTGCGCAATGAAGACTGCAAACCAGAGGATTACGATGCTTTAAAAGACATTTATCGTCCTTCTCACGCCGATTTCACCTACGAGCAGAAATACGGTCTCCGTGATTGGCGTGGTGGAGGAAGGGCCTCGGCCCGAACCACTTTGCCCATCGTGGTGGCGGGTGCCATTGCCAAACAGATTTTAAAAGAGAAGGACATCAAGGTTTATGCCGAAGTGGCCTATATGGACGATGCCGAACAGGCTCAAAAAGAAGGCGATACGGTGGGCGGCATCGTGGAGTGTCGTATCATGAATGTTCCTGCAGGCTTGGGAGAACCGATGTTCGGCAAGTTTTCAGCCGAGTTGGCGCACGCCATGTTCAGTCTCCCCGCCGTGAAAGGCTTTGAAATCGGTGATGGCTTTGCTTTAGCGAGGATGAAAGGTTCTGAGGCCAATGACACCTTTATTAATAAGAACGGCAAAATCACCACTTTGACCAACCATTCGGGTGGCGTTCAGGGCGGCATCACCAATGGGAATGATATTGTTTTCCGTGTGGCTTTCAAGCCCATTCCGAGTATTTCCCAACCTCAACAGACCGTGAATCGGGCAGGGGAGGCATGTGAAATCATCCTTGGAGGCCGACATGATGTGTGTGCCTTGCCGAGGGCTGTGGTGTTGGTTGAGGCTTTGGCGGCTATGGTGGCGGTGGATATGATGATGGTGGCGCGTGAATAGGGAAAAAGTTGTTGAAAAAACAATTGTTTCTTCTTTCTCAAAACAAATAATTCATATTTTTGCACTGTTCAATAATAACAGATATGCAAAAATCCATGAAGGCTATAGCAGCCATAATGCTAATGGTAGCGGTCGTTTGTGCTGCTGGATGCACTAAACCTGACGACCCAAATAATCCGAATAATGGAGGAGACGATGGCGGTGGCGGAAATAGTGGTGGCGAAACACCCACCTTGCCCACCGAAGAAGGCATGTATCTTGGCATCATTGGATTCAATGAAAACCTTTACCAAAAGGACATCAGTCTGTTGAATAGTTCCACGAAACCAACTTTTGATGCTTTCATTGAAAATTTGAGTGCAGCAATGGGTACGGGATTGTATTATGCTGATTATACAGCATTAAAAGAGCTGCAATCCTACGCCGAACCGCCAAAGTTGAATAAGGTTGCCATGGTGACTTTTACCGACGGAATTGACAATGTTTCCACAAGCAACAGCCAAATGGATCCAGAGGGTTATGGTAGCATATCTGCCTATCGCTCGGCACTCCATTACAAAATAATGAGCGAAAACATACATGGTCAACTGATTAATGCCTATACCATTGGATTGCGAGGAAACGACTTCACTGACTTAAACGAGTTTCGAACCAACTTGAATATGCTTGCAAGCAGTCCCAACAATGTTTTTGAAGTGACGGATATGACAGAAGCCTTGCAACGTTTTAAGGAAATTGCAGAAGACCTGTATTCTTCGACTACTACAGTCAATCTTAAGGTGAAAGTGCCTGGGGGGTATGATGACGGACAAGTCATCCGATTCCCTTTCGACAACTCTTCAGCTGGAAACTGGGCAAAATACATTGAAGCAACATACAAAAGAAACGGGGATACAAGAAGCTTGCAAGATATCAGTTATCACGGATTCACTCAAGGTTCATCAAATCTAACTTCAGTGTCACAAACAGGTGCCTACTATTGGTTTGAGTTTGAGAACCTGACGTATCCGAATGGCAGCCCAATCACTCAAAACGACCTGAACAATCTTAGCCTATGGAAGAAAACAGCTACAGGTTGGCAACATGAAACCGAGTTTGAACCAGGTAGTTCCAGTGAGGTTACCGAAGAAAAGAGTAGTGCGATGATTATGCTGGTACTTGATTGCACGACTTCATTAGGAAATGATTTTGTAGAAATGAAAAAGGGTGCAAAACGCTTTGTTGAAACCTTGGTTAGTTCCAGTGGCAATGGCAATGGTGGTGGAAACAATGGTGGTGGATCCGATGTGCCAGAAGGTATCGTCAACGGCAAGTTTTCAGTAAGTGCAAACCTGAAAGTGTATTTCTCACAAGGCAACCTGCAATACCAAGCTTCAGCTGACAAATGGCGTTTTGCAACGCATCAATATGATGTTATCGGTAATGACAATGGAAACATTTCCGAATACAATAGCGGATGGATTGATCTGTTTGGATGGGGAACAAGCAATTTTATGCACGGGGCAAACTGTTATCAGCCTTGGTCGACAAGCCAAGACTACAATGATTATCTCGCTTATGGCTCAGGTACCTATCATTTGTATAACGACACCGGATTGGCTGATTGGGGTACGAACGCCATCAGCAACGGCAGCAACCAAACTCGTATTTGGAGAACACTGACCAAAGACGAATGGATTTACCTGCTTCAAACACGTAACACCACTTCGGGCTTACGTTACGCCAAAGCCCAAGTAGCAGGCAAAAACGGTGTCATACTCTTGCCCGACAACTGGGACACTTCAACTTATACGCTTCAAAATGCTAACAGCGACAATGCTTCATTCGATAGCAATGTGATTCCCTCTTCAGATTGGAACACTTTACAATCTGCTGGAGTCGTATTCCTACCGGCAGCTGGCAGCCGTGCCGGAACTTCAGTAAGTGGCGTGGATGCAAGCGGCTATTACTGGTCGTCGTCCTATCAGAATGACACATATGCCTACCTTTTTGGTTTTACCAACACCAACCTCTCCCCATTGCAAAGCGATTTCAGATACTATGGGCAGAGTGTTAGGGTGGTTTGTGAAACGGAATAATTCATAATAAAACATAATCAGTATGAAAAAAATAATAGTATTATCACTAATCCTTGCCTTAAACTTTAGCATGTTTGCACAACAGCGGATTATGAAGAATGACACTCGCGAGGCTGTAGCTAATGGAAAAATAGTTGCCATTGGGAAAGAAATGTCCACAGAGACCAGATCTTTTGTTCCTCAAGCTGCCAAAAGCGTTGTAGCCAACAGATATGACAATATGGATGATGCAGAAATCATGTGGACCACTTATGACCTTCAGTCAAACCAGTATGTTGCAAACCGTATGTATCAGATGCCTAACGGTTCTGTCAACACAGTAGCCACCATGTCGCACCAATACAACCAAACCGCATCAGACCGTGGTACGGGTTACAACTACTACAATGGCAGTTACTGGCAAAACCAGCCTAATGCACGTATTGAAAGTTTCAAAACGGGTTGGCCCACCATTGCTCAATGGGGTTCCTCTGGTGAGATTCTCATCTCCCACGGTAATGGAGGCTTGCAGTGCTATACAAGGTCAGTTGCCGGTCAAGGCAGTTGGGTGTTCAAAAGTACGCTCCCTTTATGTCCTGCGGGATACCCTTATCAGGGCGAAAGCGATGCTTATCCGACATGGGCAAGAGTAGTCACTTCCGGCAACAATCACAACGTCATTCATGTTGTTGCCGCAATCCAACACACTATCTCTTCGGATGAAATAGATGTTCGCACAGTGTTATTTCGTTCGGAAGATGCTGTGAACTGGACAATCTCATATAGTCCGCTTCAAGCGTATGGTTATCATGTTGGGGCTTTTTCAGCTGATAATTATGCACTTGCGGCAAATGGTCACAATGTTGCCATTCTTTTCTCTGGATGCATTACTAATAGCGTTTGGATGTTCAAATCAACCAATGATGGCTTGACTTGGAATGGCAGAAGGGTTTGGCAAGATCCATACGAAGGGCAAAGCTTGAATACTGTTATTTATACCGACACATTATATAGACCCATGAACGGTGCCATCGTTATCGATAATAACGGCGTAGCCCACGTCGCTCTCAACACCTTTGAGATGATTCGTACCTCCGAAAATGAATTGGGTTATTACACCTATTTCAGTGGTCGTGCTGTTGATGGTATCCTTTACTGGAACGACACCCAAAGTGTTCCCATCCAATCGGAAGACGGCAACCCTCACCACGCTGCCAGACTTTGGTGGCCTACTAGTGATGGTTATCTCGAAATGCATGAAGACCCCACCAAATGGATAGGTTTCATCCCAATGTACGAAGGCTACTCATGGGAAAATGAAAAATACTATCATTCAGGCACTGAATACGTGAGCAGGTTCTACGGTGCTTCAGGTCATCCCGCCTTGTCATGCGACCCTAATGGCAACCTCGCTTGCGCCTTCTCATCACCTTGCGTCAAGCGTCTTGATTACAGCGACTACTATTACAGAAGCATTTATGTGAGTTACCGTAATGCTGCCGAAGGATTCTGGCATCAAAATGAAGACGACATTACTGATCCCTATGTTAACTCCGTATATTACAACTCTGAGAACATCTTCACCAACGCTGTGAACAACACCACTAATATAGGGGAATTCTGGTTTAGTTTCCAGAGCGATGATCAAATCGGCTTATACTGGGGCTCAAATGCCACACAAAGTAATGCTTCTGAAAACACTATTCACGCTGTCAAGGTCACCTATGACTTTGGCGTTACGAGTTACACCATCAACGTTTCTGCCAATCCTACCAACGGTGGCACGGTTACTGGAGGAGGAACCTATCAACAAGGACAATCTTGTACGGTTTCGGCCACGAACAATAGCGGCTTCACATTCACTAACTGGACGGAAAACGGCAGTGTGGTCTCAAACAATGCCAATTACACTTTCACGGTAACAGGCAACCGCACCTTGGTAGCCAACTTCCAAGCCCAGCCTCAAAACTACACCATCAGCGTATCAGCCAACCCAAGCAATGGAGGTAATGTCACTGGCGGTGGCACATACCAGCAAGGACAGTCTTGTACGGTTTCGGCCACGAACAATAGCGGCTTCACATTCACTAACTGGACGGAAAACGGCAGTGTGGTCTCAAACGATGCCAATTACACCTTCACGGTAACAGGCAACCGCTCTTTGGTAGCCAACTTCCAAGCCCAGCCTCAAAACTACACCATCAGCGTGTCAGCCAACCCAAGCAATGGAGGTAATGTCACTGGCGGTGGCACATACCAGCAAGGACAGTCTTGTACGGTTTCGGCCACGAACAACAGCGGCTTCACATTCACTAACTGGACGGAAAACGGCAGTGTAGTCTCAAACGATGCCAATTACACTTTCACGGTGACAGGCAACCGCACCTTGGTAGCCAACTTCCAAGCCCAGCCTCAAAACTACACCATTACAGCAGTCGCAGACCCAGCTAATGGCGGAGAGGTATCGGGGGGAGGAACCTATCCCGCAGGCTCAACTTGCGTTCTGTCAGCCATGCCTATCGATGGGTTTGTGTTTGAGAATTGGACCCGTAACGGCATCGTGGTTTCAACAAGCCCCAGCTTCGACTTCGAAGTGAACAGGGACGGCACTTATGTAGCGCATTTCACACAAGATGCCAACCATTGCACCATCACCGCAATAGCTGACCCTATTGAAGGCGGTACGGTTTCAGGCGATGGCACATTTGAATTGGGTTTTATTTGCACCTTAACTGCCACCGCAGGTGATGGTTATGAGTTCGTCAATTGGACATTAAATGAAAGCATTATTTCAACGGATACTTCTTTCAGTTTTCCAGTAACCAGTAATGCCGTTTATGTGGCTCATTTTAAAAGGATTGTCAACCATTATACGGTAACGGTGATAGTGGAGCCTATTAACGATGCAGGTTCAGTTATCGGAGCAGGAACATTCGAAGAAGGTGAATCCTGCACATTGATAGCCATGCCCACCCCCCCGACCTATTCTTTCGTGAGCTGGACGGAGAACGGAATTGTGGTTTCAACCGATGACCATTATACTTTTACGGTTGACCGCGACAGGAATTTAGTGGCAGTGTTCTTACAAGGACAGTTCTATACGATTTCAGCCACGGCAGGAGACAATGGTACCATTTCGCCTGAAGGAGAAGTTGTAGTGATGCCCGGAGAAGACAAAGACTTTACCATGATTCCCAATAGCGGATACCGTGTACAAAAAGTCGTTGTGGATGGTATGGACGTCGGCCCTGTTGAGTCCTACAAATTCAGAAGCGTGAATGGGAATCATTCAATTCATGTACAGTTCAGCGGGGTTGGAATGGACGATGCATACGATTTGGGATTGAGAATCTATCCAAATCCAGCCAATGACTATATTATAATAGAAGGTGCTGACATGAATGAAATCACCCTGTATGATTTGTTGGGAATTCAGCAACATCATGAAGAAGTTGATGATAACCATGTGAGGATTACGACAGATAATCTGGTTGCAGGAATCTATATCTTAAAAGTGGTTTGTAAAGATGGAAGAAGCGGACCTCTGAGATTTGTGGTGTCGAAATAAGTAAAATACCAAGTTTACACAACAAATACATATATAGTCTCTTTATCATGAAAAAGACAACTATACTCATTGCGATGATTGCCTTTGTTTACGGCAATGCTTTTGCTCAACTATTACACTTTGATTTCACAGGTTGTCCTTCAGGCGCTAAAATTGCGCAGACCCTTGGTGCTCCTTGGACCACATGGAGTAGTTCTCCAGGAAGTGCTGAAGACGGTATTTTCGGAATGATTGGCGGTTCCATGGCTGCTCACTTTACTTATGGCAACGACCAAGTTGTCCAACTTGGCGACTATTCAACGGGCGTTTATGACCTTGAATTTGATGCCTATGTCCCAAACGGAAAGAATGGTTATTTCAATGTGCTACATCATTTTGCAGGTTCCAACAGTGTTTGGGCCATACAGGTTTATTTGCACATGACAAACGACGGTCAGAGTTCTACCCAAGCTCCTGGACATGGCACCGTCCATGCGGGTAGCAATAGTACCTGTGACCTGCCTTGCGTTTATAATCAATGGATGCATTTCCGTATCCGTGTGGATACCGATAACGATATTGCCCGACTTTATTTCAACGTGGTTGGTCAAGCTGAAACGCTCTATGCTGTATGGCAGTGGAGTTTAGATAGTTTTGGTGAAAACATTGTGGATTGTACTCTTGGCGCCATGGATTTCTTTCCTCCTGAAAATGTCTCAACATCTGAATACTACATTGACAACCTCTCCGTCACAATGCAAAGCAATGGCGAGGTGTTGATTTTCGACCCCTTCGAGGAGTACAATGTGAGTGGCAAGATTGCTCAGGAAGCCATCAATGCCGGTCACGAATGGTGGACCACTTGGAGCAACGCTCCCGGCGGAAGTGAGGATGGATTGGTAGCATATTATTCTGGAAACAAACGTGGACACTTTACATATGGTAATGACCAAGTCCTTCTCCTCGGAGATGAAGAGAATGGTAACTACAATCTTGAATTCGATATCCTCGTTCCACAAGGCAAGAACGGTTACTTCAACATCCTACACCACTTCGCTGGCTCCAACAGCACTTGGGCCATGCAGTGCTATCTGCACCTGACTAATGACGGCAGCAATTCGACTTCTGCTCCAGGTTTGGGTACCATCCATGCTGGTAGTAACAGCACTGCTACGTTGACCAATATTGTGTATGATGCTTGGATGCACTTCCGTCTGAATGTTGACACCGACACCGATGTTGCCAACTATTATTACACCGCTCCTGGCGAAGAAGAGGAACTCGTTTGCACTTGGCAGTGGAGCTTAGACAGCTTTGGTAACAACACTGTGGGCCGTACCCTTGCTGCTATGAACTTTTTCCCATCCGAAAATGCTGCCACATCTGAGTTTTATCTTGATAATTTTGTTTTTAATAGAATTGGAGGAAATACGTCACCCAGTCTTAGTATTACTCCCAACTCCATAGAAAGAACACTTCAAGAAGGTCAAATGACCACAGTTCCTATTATCATTAACAACACTGGTAACTCCATCGGCGACTGGGCTGGCTGGCTCGACTTCGGTGAAGGTGGCACTGGTTCACAGACCGCTGAACTTTACTACCACAATGGTGATGTCAACAGCGCTACTGGTATTGGTTCATCCGATGCTTACTCCCGTGAGTTTGGTATCCGTTTGCCCCCTACGGCATACGCTGGTGCTACCATGGGTATGAGAATCACCTCGGCCAAGTTTTTTGTTAATACTTACACCGCTACCGACTACAACTATACCTTCCGTGTCTACGGTCAGGGTCTCCACAACCAACCTGGTGAACTCCTTGCTGAAAAGACCATCAACACGACGGTTTCTGAAAACTGGATTAGCGTTAACTTCGATGAGCCTGTTTATATGACGGGTCAAGCCATGTGGGTTACAGTTGCTCTTGAGCAGACTGCTGGTGAATTTCCTATGACCATGGACGGTGGTGAATACGGTGAGGAAGCTGACGGCAACTGGCTCAGCACCAACGGTAACAGCTTCAGCCACTGCTATAGTGCTGGTAGCTTCGGCGGTGCTTGGATGATTACTGCCACCTGCGAAGGCGAACTCATTCCTGCCACTTGGGCTACTGTCAACAAGACTGAAAGTTCTATCTTAGGAGGCCAGAGTGAGACAATCATCCTTTCACTCAACTCTATTGGAATCACCCAAGGCATATATAATTCCAATTTCATTGTTGAAACAAATGATGCGAACATGTCACATGTTGAAATACCTGTTACTCTTCATGTGAATCAAAGTGGTAACTATTACACCATTACTGCTACAGCCAACCCCACCAATGGTGGAACGGTTAGTGGTGGAGGCACCTACCATCAAGGACAATCTTGTACGGTTTCGGCCACGAACAACAGCGGCTTCACATTCACTAACTGGACGGAAAACGGCAGTGTAGTCTCAAACGATGCCAATTACACCTTCACGGTAACAGGCAACCGCACCTTGGTAGCCAACTTCCAAGCCCAGCCTCAAAACTACACCATCAGCGTGTCAGCCAACCCAAGCAATGGAGGTAATGTCACTGGCGGTGGCACATACCAGCAAGGACAGTCTTGTACGGTTTCGGCCA